>Ga0247611_10004098_pt1 | contig 20596 bp, 21 predicted proteins | sample 177DNAGHGhighgp2_FD_192422 | JGI IMG/M metagenome (GOLD analysis project Ga0247611, IMG submission 192422) | Sheep rumen microbial communities from Palmerston North, Manawatu-Wanganui, New Zealand - 1770 DNA GHGhigh gp2 | ecosystem: Host-associated > Mammals > Digestive system > Stomach > Rumen...
TGGAGGAGATTTTTTCAACCTGTAAAGTCCTTCATTCTTTCCGCCGAGTCGAGTTCATACTCGATCACGTCGCGGCACAGGGTCAGAGACCGGGCGTCACACCCGTCGAGAAAGCAGCGCTCCATATCCTCGCTGAGGCGGCGGGCGCCGTTTTTCGCCCCTTTCGAGATCACCCGGGCGATGTTCCCGTCGCTCCGGTCGAGCATGGTGCTCACCGCCACGGCTCCCCGGGCCGCCAGCTTCTCCGGCAGGGTCATCTCCCGGGGAGAAAGGGAGCGGGAGCGCATCATATCCTCGGTGCGGCGGGTCAGCTCGGAATACTTTTCTATCTGAGCCGTCACGTCGGTGAGAAGGAACCGGTCTTCTATCCCGGGGATCACGGAGCACAGGTCGTCCGTGGTCCGCCTCAGGTTTTTCAGTACGCGGGAGAGCAGCTCTCCCGTCGGTCCGCTGTTCTGCATTTTTTTACTCCTTTCGTCCTGTTTTGTGATCGCTTTCAGATATAATATTGTCGCGCCGGGACAAAATATTACGGGTGAAAACTTGACAATTAGTGTTCGTTATGGTAAAATCCCTTGTGTTGATTTGCAGGGTTATCGAAGTGGTCATAACGAGGCGGTCTTGAAAAACTCCTGTGTTCGTCATTGAGTTATTCTGAAAGCCCTTGATTCTACTGGGGGTTTGCCACTTTTCCGTACACCTTGCGAGAAGGTCATCTCGCAGTTTTCTCGCAGTTTTACAACTTAATAATCCACGCGGAGGGGTAGCGAAGCGGTCATAACGCGGCGGTCTTGAAAACCGTTTGAGGGCAACCTCACATGGGTTCGAATCCCATCCTCTCCGACATTGGGAGCTGAAAACTTGTACTTTTCGGCTCCTTATTTTTTGGCTTTTATCCTCGTGTCAGCCTGCATCGATAAGTATGTTTTACATTGCAAGATTTGCAAGGGCATCACTTATTTTTTCTGCGCTCGTTATCTTACTCGACATTTCAAGATGAGCATATGTGTCCGCAGTAATGGTTATCGTGCTATGCCCAAGCCATGCCTGGATTCTTTTCATTTCTTCATTATTGCTGAGCATGAGGGTAGCACATGAGTGTCTCAAATCGTGGAAGCGTATCTGATCCATACCGTTCTTTCGAAGAATCACTTTGAAATGCTCGGTTACATATTGTGGCTTTATGATTTCTCCGAGAGGGTTTACACAGACATAGTCGAGGTAATCTTTATTATATGTTCTTCTAAAAACCCGTTGCATTTCTTCTTGTTTTTCTTTTTCTCTCAAAAGTTCTTGTTCAATGAACGGTATAAGAGGCAGACTCCGGAAGGACGATTTGGATTTCATTACGTCTAATCCTCGAATGACTGTTGTTCCACTTGTTTTATCTTCAATGATTTTATGACGTATGTGAATCCTTTTTTCCTTGAAGTCAATCGCACTCCATTTAAGACCGAGGACTTCACTTCTGCGCAGTCCATAGTATACGGTCAGTATTACAACGATCCTCATTGAATCGCCCTCTAATGAGTTGAGAAGCTGTTTCAGTTTATCAGCGTTGTAATAACTGGCGATATACTTTTCGGCCTTTGGACGATTTGCCTGGTCACATGGATTCGTCGGTATAATCCGATGCTTGACCGCGTGCTTGAATACAAGATGGAGCAAATTGTGATGCTTTTGCGCTGTGATGCCTTTTAGTCCGCTGTTGAGCAGATATGCATAGTAAGTATTCAGATCTTCACCTGTTATGTCTTTGAGTGCCAGATTCGTTTTCCTAAAGTATGGAACGATCCTTGACTTTACCATGCCTCTGTAAGCACTGTATGTCAGCACTGCTATGTTGTACTTGTACTGTTCCAACCATTCTTGGATGTATTCGTGCAGAGGCGTATTTGCCGTTTTTACTCGCTCTCTTTCTGCTTGTGTCATGGTGTCCATTAAGTAGAGTTCGCCTGAATTGTATTTTGCAAGCAATTCATTGAGTCTGTAATTTGCCTCTGACTTAGTACCTCTCTTCGCCTCAAGATCGAGGTTTTGCCACTTTTCTTTTCGTTTGCCATCGGGCGTGTAGAGGTTTATTACGGCATACCACTTTCCATTCTTTTCGGTCAATCGACCTGTTATTCTTTTCATTTTGACCTCCTTTGTTTTTATTTTGTTTTCAGAATGATGTGGTATCTTCATCGGCACATTAAAGATACCACACTTCACTCTGAATATCCAGTGACTTTGCGAGATTATTTGGGATTCATTTGATATTTTTTGCGTTCAGAAGGAACTGTATTAAACTCAACTTCGGTACGATGATTTTCCCTCCCATTTTGATCGATGATAGATTTCCATCGTTTACAAGACCGTATGCTTTATTCTTTCCGACGCGAAGGATTTTTGCGACTTCCTGCACGGATAGGACATCGGGATATTCCTTCAAGATGGAGAGGTACACTCTTTCAGTCATTCCAGCAGTCCCTCCATGACTTTGATGCCCAGACTTGTTATAACTGCCTTGTCGACCCTTCCCATTGTTTCCTTATCAAGCTTTCCGACATAGCAAAGTAGTCTTCGCTTGTCGATCACTCTGATTTGTTCAAGCAAAACAACAGACCCGTCGACCAATCCTTCTGCATCGACTCGGACATGAGTCGGAAAACATGAGTTTGGTTTGGCGCTTGTTATTGGCGCAACGATAGTTGTCGGGCTGTGTTTGTTTCCCGCATCATTTTGCAGGATCAAAACCGGTCGCGTGCCGTCCTGTTCGTTTCCCCTTACGGGAGAGAGATCTGCATAGAAGATCTGACCTCTTTTGATATAGTCCATTTTTCTCCTCCGTGTTAAGTAAAAGACCGCCGTCTGTGTTATTCTCCCAGGCGGCGGTCTGGTTTGTGTATCAATCTATTGAATCTTAACCGATATTTGTCCACGACGCCCTCGATAAACGGGAACGCATCTTCCGGCCTGTGCAGACGAAAGGCTTTGCCTTTCAGGCCTCATGGGAATCTCACCCCTCCGAGGATCTCTCCGAGGCGCCCTCCTTTGTTGCGACGGCTCACGGCACCTTGCCGCTTCAACGCTCGACTTTAGGACTGGACGCAAGTATCATTATTGCTTCTGCTTGTCATGGCCTTCGTTTAGGTTGCGCCTAAACGTCTGAGTCCTGAAGACTCCGGACACATGCAGCTTGTGTTTGTCCGGGTGTTCGCTCATGTGGCTTGCCGGTTTCCCGACGGCAGAAGGAATGTAAAAGATGCGCTGTACTATTCAATTGTCAAAGAACACTGAGGAACGATTGTATCCCTCACTTGTATAGGGGAAGAAAGGAGGCATTTAACAGCCATCCAACAAAAAGTTTTTTAATTTTATTAGGATTCGCTTCTTTTTCTTGTGGATGGTCTGTTGTTTAACTCCAAGGTGCTCAGCGTAGGATTGTTCTGTTTTTCTCTCGTAAAAAAGCGCAATAATCAATTCACGTTCTTGGCTTGTCAATTCAGATATTGCTTTGCGTAGTGTTCGTTCTTGATCCCTCTTGCTGAAAATAACCTCGGGATTGGCCGATGAATCAACAAATACACTGAAGTTCTCATAAGAACCTTCCTCGCCTCCAATGAGAACGCTGAACTGAATCTCATGGTCATAGAAGCTCTTATCATTGTCTTTGATATTCCATCCCGTTCGCATATAGGCTTGGAACACTTCTTTGCTGACAGATACCTTTTCATATTCCCCTGTAACTGTGTTGAAAACATTTAATTCATATGTTTTTTCCATTTTTGTGATCTCCTTTGTTTTTTGAATTGGGGGTAAAATCAAAAAACAGAGATCACGGATACTCAGCAATTGAGCATTGCCATTCAAATAACATAAGAGTCCTTTCCGCCTTGTGTGCGGCCCAAAGGACACAAACACTCCAGACAAAGGACTCCGATAGCTGCAAGCCTGAAAAGGACGCAGAAATCTAAGGGTACCAATATCTCTTTTCAAAAATGAAAAGCGTATTTGTATCCTTGGCCCTTGTACTTCAGGCTGCGATATTTTATTTAAAAGCAAAAGAGGTCACCGACAAGGCAGACTAATGGCGTCTTACCTTGCCGGTGACCTCTCATGTTTATCTGGTTTAATCACCGGTTGATTGTTCGGGCAATAATTATTGCCGCACGGTCAAGTGACCTGGAGAAGGGCTTACGCGGCCTGTTTCATCCCAGCCTTTCCGTCGTGATGCCGTCGATTCAATTTTAGTAGTATTTATGCGAAAACAGATTATTGGTCTATTTGCTCTTGCCCGGCGGGTGCATACAGACTTATAACGTCATGTCTTCTGCCTATGATTGTTCTTATCATCCTGGTCCCGCATGAGCTGCACGTCACACGTATTTCATTCTTTTTGTTCTTCATCCCGGCAACTTCATTTTTACAGTTCGGGCAATACCAAGAGTAAATTGTCCAGTTATCCGGCATTGCCGCGCTCCTTTGTAAAATGTATTATTGAGAATCTCACTCGTTTTGAACTTGCATGCGAGATTTGCCGAGGGATTTGATAACGTGACGCGCCACGCCCTGGGTCTCCAATGTGTTGAGGAGGATCGTTTTTTTCGGATAATGTTTCTTGTTTTCAAAAGAAAGAATATATCCTTTCTTTTCTTCGCTGTATCCTACAAATCTTTTCAATGTGTTTTGATTATCAGGATCAAGCGCTACGATAATATCTCCCGGTGAAACGGGGCAGTTGCGTTCAATTACGATTAAATCTCCTTCGTCGATCCCGGCATCGACCATTGAGTCGCCTTTTGCTCTTAAAATATAGAAGTCACCTTTTCCGAATAGAGAAACCGGGAGACTAATATATTCCTCAACGTATTCATCTTCCTCTTCCGGAGAACCGCACCGTATGGAGCCAACCAAAGGAACGGAAACATATTCAGTACGCATCTTTGCGCTCTCAGGGGCACGTATTATTCCTCTCTTGTATGAAATCAGGCTTCTGTTCCCCAATTCCTGCAAATACCGGTGAGCCGTTGATCGCGATACGCTGACTCCTTCTGCAACGTCACTGATGGTAGGAGCAGTTCGGTTTTTTTGATAGTACTTGTTGATAAATTTCAGAATCTGATCGAGGATCATCGGGTCTTTTTTTCTCATATCCGCGTTCGCTCCTATCCGGTATTTCTAATCTCACTATCACATTATATCCGGATCTGGAAAAAATGCAAGAGGAAATTTGGGTGAAAAAAGCGAGGTGCAACCAATTGGCCGCACCTCGAGGCTTGTTGTATGTATTTGATGGGACTACATCATGATATCCCATTTAACCTTTGGCTCTTTTCTGTTCCAAAATATCTGCCGCATTTCTAACCATTTTCGCGTATTCTTCTCTCACTTCATCAGGCGATAGGATAGATACTTTGCCTTCAAACCCGAAGATCCAGCTATAGAAAACGCGACCAACGGCAGTGTTGGTGGTTACTCGGAATGATTCTGAATCGTTGGGGGACACCAGAACGTTTTTACCGAACTTATCAATAATCGCATCCATCAAATCATTATCACAGATCAACTCCACCTGCTTCCGTTCACCGTTGTACATCCTAAACATAGAGTTGAGAAATACATTCAGATCAAACCCATCCGGAGGACTAATGGCTGGTTCTTCAAGAACTTTTGGCTGCTTGACAATTCGGTCTACACGGAAACTACCGACACTTTTGTGTTTTTCCGAAAACCCGACGGCGTAGTAATAGTCGCCGTTCCATATGAGCTTATACGGGCTGAATATGTAGGTAAACCCGCCGTTCTTTATTTCTTGCTTCTTATTCGCGTTGTAACTGAAGTACTGAAAGGATACCTTTTTCTTTTTGTTGATCGCTTCATTCAAAGCGTCCATGATGTATAGCACCTTTTGGTTATCGGTTTTGAGGCGGTTCTCTACGTCAACGTTACGAACAAGATCTTCTGATGTATGCTTGCTCGAGAGAGAAGCGATCTTTTTCACGAGATCCGCGCTTTTTTTCTTTGGAATAAAGCGTGCCGACTCAATAGCATCAATCAAAGTCTTTAGTTCCGGAAGATCAAATGTCCGTTCTATCAAGTATATTCTCTTTTGAGTGGACTGTTCAACTTCGATATCAAATCCAAATTCTTGAAGTACCTTGATATCGTCACTAACCGTACCTCTGGTTGTAGATATCCCATAGTCGGCTTCAAGCTGATCAATAATCTGTGCTATTGTAAGATAATGATCCTCGTCGGTCTGCTCATAGAGCATTTTAGCAACGTAGAACGGTCGGAGCCGTGCTTTTATATCCATAAGAACACCTCCCCAACCTTATTCTTGTGACGGAGGTTATTGTACCATAGGGAGTGTAAAAAGTTAAATGATGGAATTGCTGTTAGTTTTTTTACAATTTCAGGAAACATATTTAAATCCTTTCAATGGTTGAATTATGCTTGAAATGAATGGGGGACAGGCAAAATTGTCTGTTCTTTTTAGTCATCCCATTAGTGCTTCTGACAATCCGGTTAATACTCAGGAAACTATGACTTTGATAAGATTTACTTGTTTGTATTTAGAGATACTGAAAGCGGCTATACGCTTTCACGGGTGGTATAGCCGCAATCTCAACACATATGGAGATTTTGGAATAGTATTATGATTATCTTTGTTGGGACAACTGAAGTTCAATCAGTTCCGGATCTGCTTTTCGACGCATAACAGTTTCACTTCGGAATTTTTTTGGTGTAGTCCCGGACATTTTTTTGAAAAACTTGCAGAAATTCTGTGATGAAGATAATCCTATACGAGAAGCAATATGTTCTCCGTCCAATTCAGTAAAGCTCAGATAGTATTTAGCTTGCTGAAGTCGCGCTTGCTGTAAGTATTCATAGAAAGACAAATGCAGATAGTATTTGAAAATGTTTTCAATCTGATTTTTGTTTATCCTGAATTTCAAGTATAGAGAATCAAGAGTTATTTTCTCGTCAAGATGATTATGTACATATGCCAGAAGGTTTTTGAATTCACTGGAAACCCTAACGCTGATGCTTGGATCATACGACGTTTCAATGTAATAATTGTGAAATATTCGCTCAAAAATATTGATGATATCAATGAAGTATGATCTTGCTCTGCAAGGCCAGTACCAATCTTTTTGTTCTTCCAAATTTCTTGTAAGATTGTTAAAAGCATCGACAATCTTGCCGAGGGTATCTTCATTCAAATAAATAAACATTTTGTTTATGTCATCCGTCAGAAAAGGGGACAACTGGAAAAAAGCATGTTGCTGACACAGGTGATCATATTGCGAGTTTCTGACAGTACTGATAAACATATTTACATTTAAGAATTGAGGGTTGAATTTGATAATCCGCACCTCGGCGGTGAGGTTTGAGGAAATCACTATTTTCTTTAGTTCGTCAAGACAAACTGCAACAGGACCTGCGATCTGACAAGGGACATCGTTAATCTTCGCTGTCAGACTTCCGCTTTTGATAATTATTATACTAAAACAATCGTTGGATAGAATTTGCGGGTCGAGACGATCCATATAGTATGTTTCTACCAGTACGATTTTATTCTTATCCTGTTTGTTAGTAGTGCCGACAAACAACTCTAATGCATCCTTTCAATCGATTATTACGTGAAATCGCATACAGAGTTATTATAACCCGCAATTAGACTTTCATAAATAAACAGAGACTATTATGAATTGATTGGAAACAAAATTGAATTGATTGGAAACATATTTGATCCGAAAACTCCCATTTCCCCTATCTCGTCGCTTTCTATTATCTACATTAATTACCGAATTGCCTATTTTTATTTCTGTTTCAAAAGTACACATTTGGATGTCGATTGGAAAACACGGGCGTCGTTTTTTGTGTTATGATTACCGAAAACGCGAGAAAAGGAAAAGAAGCGCTGAACGGTGATGAAAAACAATCTTTATCGCATCAAAAACATATGGTCATTCGCAAGGAAATACTTTTTTGTGTTTCTCGTTGCAGAAGTGTGTATTATTCTCTTGTATGTAATCTCTGTGTTGCTTCCTCTCAATCTTGCTGATTTGGTAGATGAAGTACTATACAAGCGTGACTATTCAAAGTTCTTGGGAATAGGAATGAAGTATCTCATCATGTTTGTCGGAGCTGCTTCCATCAATTTCACATATGCTTTTGTTTGGCAGTATCTGAATAATCATTTCGTTCTTGATATAAAAAACAGGATGTTTGACCTGATAATCCATTCGAGGGCTTCATTCCTATCGAAGATAAACAGCGGGGATATTTTGACACGTATTGATGGAGACGCAGATCAATATATTCACGCAGTTTTAAGAAATGGATTTCATTTTATTAACTCGGCATTTATGTGTGTGGGTATTCTGATCCTGGTTGCACGAACAAGTATTGTGATGTCAATTCTTCTGTTAATTGCTGCAATTGTCCCGATTATCATTTCTAAGTTAAGCGGCAAAATAGTTGAGAAATATGCGCAGGAATCGAGAAAGGAATCGGGTAAGCTTACCGGTCTTGTCTTTGATTTAATAAAAGGGATACGGGAGATTAAACTCACATGTGCCGAAAAATGGGCTGAGAGCAAATGTGTTTCTCTTTTAAAGAAGATAATTTCATTTGGTAACAAAACAATTAAGATAGAGTTTTTCGTCGGCGAAGGAACAGATCTCGTAAATCTTGTAACAACATTAGGGATATATGGATATTCCTTGTTCTTGGTTCTTCGCGGGCAATTAACGGTAGGCGTGTTTCTTGCATGTCTCCAATATATAAACTTATTGCGTAGAAAACTCAATTGGATGCTGCGCATCTATCTGGATTGGTTCACACGGAAAGTAAGTGTTGATCGCGTGACTGAGATACTTGAGTTGACACCTGAAAGAACAACAGGAGACAAAATCAATGCCATTTCTTCGATAGAGTTCAAAAATGTTTTCTTCAAGTATGAGGAAGATAACCCGGTCCTTAATGACGTATCGTTTAATATACATCGAGGCGAAAAGATCGGAATTGTTGGAGAGAGCGGTAATGGAAAAACTACAATTCTATCGCTTATTATGGGGTTTTATTCAATAATCAGTGGAGAATTACTGATTAACCAAATTCCTATCGAGCAGATTGACGTTTATTCTTTGAGAAGGAGAATTGGGGTGATTTCTCAAGACATTGTAATATTTGAGGATACAATCCGATTCAATCTTACCCTTGGTGATGATTACCCTGATTCTGAATTGATGAAGGTATTAAGTGCTGTCGGTCTAGAAAATGTAATAATTGAAATGCCGGATGGAATAGATACGGTCATCGGTTCTGATAATCGAGGATTATCCGGCGGACAAAAGCAAAAGCTGATGATTGCCAGAGTACTGCTCAGAAACCCTGATCTGCTGATTATGGATGAAGCAACTTCTGCGATTGACGCTGAATCAGAAAAAGAGTTGTTGAATTATATATCCGAAAACATGAAAGAGACAACGATTTTGCAGGTTTCTCACCGATTAGAAACGATTCAGTCCTGCGATAGGATTATGGTGATAAATAATCACGGCATTGAGTCCATCGGCTCACATGATGAATTGAATCGGCGTTCAAAAACATACAGACAATTATTTGGGAGTTTGACATGAAGAGCAGGGTTAGAACGATCAGATTACTTAAAAGGCATATAAGGAATGTCCGAATGCCGGCTCTGTTACTTCTCTTTATCAATTTGTTGGCTACATTGTCATCGTTTATCTCCCCCAAACTATTCCAGATCCTTATAGATGACGTAATCAAGGGACTGATGGTTGAGAGATTCTGGATCGTCGCTCTTGGGATGGTGTTGATATATGTATTTGACTTTTTTGCTTCCGGCGTAAAAACAATTCTCAGCAGAAAGATCCAAAATACTTTTTCGGTATCGTTAAAAACAGATGCGCTGAAAGCGGTCTGTTTTGCGCCATATTCATTTATTGAGAAATACTCTGCCGGGGATATCAAAATGCGTGTTTTGGATGATACGGATGCGACAAGTGGGTTTGTTGAAGATCAGATTGTTAATTATGTTATTTCAATTATTACGCTTGTGACAACAATTTATTTGGCCCTGTCAATCAGTTTCCGCATGACCATTCTGTGTGCGTTTGTCGTGGTCCCGATTGTCATTCTTCTCAATTTTTTAATTGGTCGAGGAACAAAGAAGGTCAACGAGGAAGTCAGAAAAGCAAATAGTGAATATTACACGTCAACATTCAACACCCTTCAATATTGGCGTGAAATAAAAGCTCAAAACAAGGAGGAAGAATTCTTATCGCGTTTTAAAAAACACAGATCAATCCTTGCAAAACTAGGGATAAAATCAATCAGATATTGGGCTTACGGTGAGATATTTAACGATTTCAAGTCAAATTATCTGACTAAAGTTTTGATATATGTTATTGGAACGTTTTTTGTGATCAGAAACGATATTTCAGTCGGTTTTTTGATTATGTTTTCGGAATATTTTGCATCAATGTTTTCGGCTATTGATAGATTGCATGCAAAGAGAATTGCGATGCTGACAAATGCTCCGTATTATGAAAGAGTTTGTGAAACACTATCATTTCCGCAAGAAGAAAACGATTTATCAAATATCGCTTTTTTATCCGGAATCAAAGCTGAAAACGTATGCTTCTCATACTCTGAAGGAAGTGATATTCTGAAAAGAATATCTTTGAATATTGAAAAAGGTAATTATGTCGCCTTTTCAGGAAAGACCGGGTGTGGGAAAACCACGCTTATTAAACTGATTCTTGGCCTTTATGCTCCTCAAAGAGGAAAGATTTTGTTAGATGACAAGGAGATACAAAGGATAAAGAAAAACGACCTTCTGAAAAAATTCGGGGTCGTTATGCAGGATAATTACCTTTTCAATATGACTATAAGAGAGAACTTGCTTTTGGGAGCTTGGGATTCAACCGAAAAAGATATGGAAGACGCTTGTAAAAAGGCAAATATTTATGATTATATCATGAGCTTGCCTGAAGGATTTGATACAGAAATCGGAGAAAGGGGAGTTCGACTCTCCGGAGGTCAGCGCCAAAGGATATCAATTGCAGCAGCACTGTTAAGAAACCCGGAAATATTGATTTTTGATGAAGCTACGAGTTCTCTTGATAATGTGTCGGAAAGGATAATCAATAGGTCGATTACCAAATTGTCAGAAGAGATAACAATTATTGTTGTTACGCACAAGCCAAACTCATCTCTTCAAGCAAACAGAGTATTTGTAATTGAAAACGGAGAAATCAAAAAAACCATCGAGAAAAGCAATTACTCCGTAAATCCACGATAAAGCCATTATTAGGGGGTACATGAATGGAAATCAATAAAAAAGAAGAAAACAAATGGATTCTTGAAGTATGCAAAGGGGATGCGGCGGACCGAGACAAAATAAAATCGTATATGAATTCCGGCCTGGATTATCCATACATTCTTGGACATTTGCTTTTTAACAGAATAGGAGCTCTCGCGTACACCACTCTCGAATCTCTTAATTTGTTACCTGCATTAAACAGAGAGATGAGAAATACTCTTTATTCAATCTACTCTTTCAGTTCACTTCTAACGGACTGCTTTATTGAATCTTTGAATCAGATGAAGCCGTTATGCGAATCATTTCATTTCCCTTATGCTCTTTTGAAAGGAGCATACCTCGTAAGTCTCTATCAGAGAGGACAAAGGACGTCCAATGACATTGACATTTTGGTGCAGCCCGAATACATAACGGATCTTTCAACAATTCTCAAAGGGACCGGATTCAAACAAGGAAAGATACAAAACGGCGGTTTCATACCTGCCGGAAGATCGGAGATTATTTCTTCGCGGATTAACAGAGGAGAGACTGTCCCGTTTATTAAAGAAATCGGTTTGCCCTATATGAAGTATCTCGAAGTTGACGTAAATTTCAGCCTCGGATTTATGCCAGGAGCGGATTCGGATATAGTTGGGAAATTCCTTTCTAACACTCAACCTTTGATTTTCGGAAGTGTTTTAACGTTGAATCCAACGGATTTTCTCATCCATTTATGTGCTCACCTTTACAAAGAAGCCACAACCTATAAATGGGTTGAGATGGGGAGGGACATTTCGCTTTATAAATATTGTGATTTTTTGGTGTTCTTCCGGAATTATATGAACGTTGATTTCGCAGAAAAACTGATCGAAAGAATAAAAGAACTGAGTTTGAATAATGAGTGTTACTATGCACTTTATTATACGACCCGGTTGTTTGACATCGTTGATGAGGCAACTGATATGCTTTTGGAATCAATCAAGCCTTTAGATCTCACATTTATGAACCGTGTTTTCGATCCCGCGAAGAACAGAATGTATTCCTACGATTCTGACTATTCAGACTGGGTTTTCTGCGGTAAAAGAAGGGAGCATTTATATGAAGTTGGAAATGGAAGATAACAAGTTAAGTGGTAAACTTATCACTTTTTGCGGTCTTGACGGGTGCGGGAAAACGACACAAATCAATAAACTGGAAGAATGGCTGACAAACGAAGGATATAAAGTATTTTTAACCAAACAACCGACTGATTATGTGCGAAAATCAGAGATATTCAGGAATTTTGCGGATTCGCCGGATAACAGTAAATTCGAGTACAGAGCTCTTTCCCTGTTTTGCGCCGCGGACAGACTTCAGCATACTCGAAAAGTAATCAGAGACAAATTGGAGAAAGGATATATAGTTATTTGCGACAGATACTTTTACTCCTGTCTTGCAAACCTGATCGCACGAGGATATACAGACGATGTATGGATTTATGAGATCGCGAAAAGTATTATTAAACCCGACGTGTCATTTTTTCTCAGCTTGCCTGTTGAAAAAGCAATCGGGAGAGTCCGGAGGAGACCTGAAGAAAAAGATAGATATATAAATCCTGATTTTCAGAAGAGACTTCACGATCTGTATATAGAAATAGCTCAAAAAAACAAGGGGATTATTGTTTCATCTCTCCTCTCGGAAGAAACGTGCTTTGAAAGAATAAAATTTGAGGTTAATAGAATTGTCAAAAAGTAAAATGGGCTTCTCGAGTAAAGATGACGCCATCATATGCTATTTGAAAGAAAACAATGTTAATTTTCGTCCTATTATTTCCGATTGTTTAATTCCAATACAGGAATTGTTTTACTATTTTGTCATTTCAGGCATGAGCCCGGGTGAGTACGATCATCTTGATAGTCTTGAAAAAAAACTTCCCCAGATAGGACTTGAAATCACTAACAAAAGTGAAGAAAAAAACGTATCGCAAATCAAGAGGATGATTCGATCATCAAAAGATTTTACCGGATCATTTTTAAGTTATGATTCGCCCACCGGCTCCAGTAAATGGGCGTACATAAAATGGGAGAATGAGAACTTCATTTTAAAGTTCGCCCCGGAAGATTGCCCGAAAACAATTGACTCGACAAGTCTGAAAAAAGCGTGCTGCAAGGGGTTCTTCCAGATACGTCCGAAAAAAGGATGTGATCGAATTTGTGTTAACACCTATACCGACTATTCGGAAAAAATGATGAGTCTTTCGCCGTTTTATTTTTTTGAATCGGATCTGTATCATTTTAGCGACTTGCTTTATCGTATGCAAAATTTCATTCTGACATATTGGGTAAGCAGAAGCAGAATGAAAGAGTTGATCTCAAACGATATCGACTTGTCGATTATGAATTATACACTCAGAAAGGCACAAAAATATTATGCGATATCAACCCACTTGAAAAAAACAGACTTCTTGCAGCGCATTTGCTTTACTATTCTTCAGGATATGAACAAGAATGACATAGCTTTATTGAAATCACTGAACAAAAAGAGCGGAGGAAAAGTGACATGGAAGAAAAGATCAATGGACTATTAAGGGATAGTTTTTTCTGCCAAGATATTGAACCGGAAAACAACTTACGAGAGGATTTGGGCATCGACAGTTTGAGTATGGTCGAATTCATAGTGGAATTGGAAGACACGTTTGGTATTGAGATTGACGAAAGCGATCTTGATCCTCATGCTCTTCAAACGGTCAAACAAATCTATTCTCTGATCGGAAAGTACGTGGAGGACTAAATGCTGTATAACTTCATTAAAGAAAGAATGATGAGGACTCCTTCCCAGGTAATAATTGAAGGGCAAAGAGCCTTGTCATTTGAAGACGTGATCAAACAGTCAGAAGAAATCGGGAAAAGGATAAGAGGAGATAAATACGGTTTACTTTGTAATAGCTGCATTGATTCGGTTGTTTACTTATTGGCGTGTTTATATTCGCATACTACCGTTGTACCGTTGTCGATTCAATATGGAAAGAAGCATACAGACAGCATAATAAGCGCAATTGATATTAACAACCTGATTACGAATAAAGGTATAATCGGGTCATCGAGAACCGAGGAAGAATCCGAATATCTGTCTGACGTCGCTCTAATAATGTGTACGTCCGGGACCACCGGCGTCCCGAAAGGCGCGATGATAACGGAAGACAATCTTTTGACGAACTTGACAGATATAGACGAATATTTCAAGATCGATAAATCAGATTCAATTTTAATTGCCAGACCAATTTATCACTGCGCGGTTTTAACAGGCGAGTTGCTTATTTCGCTCATCAAGGGTGTTCGTATCGTATTTCTTTCGGAAGGTTTTGTCCCTGTCAACGTAATGAAAAGAATATCAGAGGACAAAATATCTGTTCTTTGCGGTACTCCCACTCTTTTCTACCATTTATCCCTTCTGAACAACAAGTCATCCGAAAAGCGACAATTAAAAACAATTGCCGTGAGCGGGGAATGTATGACTGCTGATGTTGCAGTTAAGATGAGGAATGCATTCCCTGACGCCAATATATATAACGTGTATGGGCTGACAGAGGCAAGCCCTCGTGTGTCTTACCTTTCTCCTGAGGAATTCGATTCCAATCCGACATCTGTCGGAATCCCGCTTTCATCACTCCAAGTTAAAGTTGAGGAAAATGAGCTTTGTGTCCGTGGTAACAGCGTAATGAAAGGATATTACAGGAATTCGGAGAAAACAAACAAGGCAATTGTTGACGGGTGGCTTCATACAGGAGATATTGCAGAAATTGATGAAAAACATCGTATTTACATAAAGTGCCGCAAGGACAATATGATTATTCGCGCCGGAATGAACATTTACCCTCAGGAAATTGAGAACGCGCTCAAAACAAGTAGTCAAATAAAGGACGTTCTCGCTTTTGGGATGAAAAAGGATACGGTTGGAGAAAAAATCATTGTCAAGGTTGTGAGTGAATTGAGCAAGCCGGAAATCTATTCTGTCTGCAAAGAGAAGCTCCCGCTGTATGAATTGCCCGATGAAATTGAAATAGTCGACAGTATTCCAAGAAACGCCTCCGGAAAGGTAATTCGAAATGCATCAATCAGTTGAAAAAGAGTACAAATTTCTGGTTGAAAAGGCCACGTTTGAAGAAACAAAATGTAGGGTCAAAACAGAGGGGTATGTGTCTGATAGCAAGATCCAGATCAACTATTACTATGATACAGACGATTACTGTTTATTAAAAACCGACAGTACAGTCAGGGTCCGCCAAAATGAAGAGAATTTAATCCTTCAGGTCAAAAACCATCTTCAATGCAAAGAAGAATTTTCAATAAGCAATGAATACGAAAAGAAGATCGACTTTCTTCCCAACAAAGTATTTTTCGAAGGTTTTTCGAAATACGTACAGTTTCTCGGCTCTCTGATAACACACCGCGAGACATTTTATTTCGGGACAAGCGGGCAGATCTGCTTTGATATTAACGAATATCTTGGCGTCATCGATTATGAAATAGAGATCGAGTTTGATGAACAAGATCTTGATGAGGTAAAGACAATATCAAAGATGATAAAAAAGTATTCAAAGCCAGGGAATAAGTACTCAAGATTTGTCAGACAAAAGGAGCTGCTACAAAGTGAAACGCGTTTGCTTGCCTTATAATGAGCCGATGTACTCAACATATCATTGGATGTCATGTGCCGGAATACCGGCGAAACAGAATCCGACATCCGATAACTGGTATTATAACAATACGGTTAACTGGAGGTGCACTCGCAGATTTCTGAACGGGTATACTTCTCCGGAATTAAACCTTGGCACTGGAATAACGTTGGATCTTCCCTTTTTAAACGTATTATGTGTCAATATGCGACTTATACGAAGATGCCCGATTGAGATAATCAAAACAATGCTTGACGACGGTTTTTACGTTGTGTTTCATGGGGTAGATGACTTTTATGTTGAGGGGAAAAGTTGGTATAAGGAACATCACTTCAGTCACGATGGCCTGATTATCGGGTATGATGATGAAAAAGAGGTGTTTTCTATCGCCGCGTATGACCAAAGATGGATATTTACAGTTTTCGAGACCCCCCAACAGGGTTTTTTAGAGGCTATTTCTTCAACGTGTAGTGTAGGGGATTACGGTGAGCTCCAGGCGGTAAAAGCGAAAGAAAATGAAATAGTTGAATTAGATCTCGAAATGATCTACAATAGTTTATCCGATTATTTAACTGCTGATTTGTCTCAGTATCCCATGTCCTGCCCGGATATTGCCTGGGGCGTTCCGGTTTACGACTTCATTTGTTTGTATTTAGACAAATTAGGCGATGGAAGTATTCCTTATGAGAGGAGAGATAATCGGATCTTACGGTTTATATGGGAACACAAGAAGTGTATGCTGGGAAGAATAAACGCCGTTGAGATAAAATGCAGATGGGACAACAAATTGAGCGAGTCATACAAAAGCGTGGTTGAGAAGGCGGATAAAGCGAGGTTTATCTATTCAAAGTTCTCCATCAAAAAGAGCAGCTCAAGCCTGGAAGGTATCCAAACGCTTCTTTTGGAAATTAAAAATGAAGAAGTAAGTATTCTGAAAAGTCTGTATAACAATCTGAAAGGATATGTCGATGATTGAAAAATCTATTACGGAAATCATAAAAGAGAGACGGAGCACCAGGCATTTCTCCGATGAACAGGTCTCTGATGATGATATTCGAATGATTATTGAGGCCGGGATATACGCTCCTTCAGGTAAAAACAGACGTCCCTGGCGATTTGCCGTAATTAAAAACAAGCGTTTTTTGCAGGAGATTGCCATGTTGACTGTCGTCAGCAGATTTATCCGAGATGCAGGTGCCATAATACTTGTATATGTAAATTCAGATGGTAAATACCCGGTTGAAAAAGACATTTTGAGTATGGGAGGATGTGTACAGAATATCCTTTTGTCAGCAACTGAAATAGGGATTTCAACTTGTGTAATTGGTGAACTGTATGGAAGAGAAAAAGAAGTTGACAGTATAGTAAAAACCGAACACGATGACATGGAACTGATATGTGGGATTGTTGTTGGTAAATCAACAGAAAAAGGCAAAGAACAAAAAAGCGTCAATTTGAAGGATTATTTGCTATCTGGCTTTATATATTAAAAATGATTTTTGTTTGTTTGATAGAAAGAATTGTTTGTTTGTCATTTTTTCCGGCAAATCATTGAGTTTTTACATTAAAATGATTATAATTAATATTATTATTTTTCTTTCAGGAGTGTGGCATTATGAATCCTCAAACTGTTGGGTTGGCTTATGATGTTGGAAGGATAGCTTTGATCGAGTGCAAACTGGAAGACAATCTTAAGGATCTTGATATAAAAGACAAGTGCTTTTTGATGATTTTCGTCGACCGCGGAAAAGTTAAGTTCAAAGTCAAAGATACTCTTCACGAGGCCATTGCTCCTTGTGTTATTTGCTTTGATGAAAGAACCAACCCGGTTCTTGTAAGCAAGAAAGGGTTGAAGTGTTATTCTGTTTATTTTCATCCTTCGTTTTTAAACCCAAATATGACGTTTGAGCTTGTTCACAGCGACAAATATTCCAATATTGGCACAGCTCACGATATGTTTCTTATGAAACCTTTTACCGATACAGAGAGGTTTATTTACCCTTTGTTTTATGAGCACATAGAAAACCTCAGACAACTAATCTTCAACCTCAAAGGAGAGCTCGAAATACAGAGAGACTGGTACTGGACGTGCAGGACAAGATCTTACTTTATGGAGGTTATGCTGGTACTTGAAAGACTCTATGGTATAATTGATACCAACAATGAAGGAGTACCAGTAAGATCAATAAACTCAATCAATAACTACCATTTGAAAAATGCGATCATTTTCATAGAGAGCCATTACAGAGATAACATTCTTCGCTCAGATATTGCATCTGCAGCATCCATTAACGTCAACTCATTAAGTGAACTGTTTCGTGAAGAACTCGGTGTTTCGCCGATGGTGTATTTACTTAATTACAGGATCTCTGTTGCAAAAAGAAAACTTGAGTTTACAGAACTATCAATAAAAGAGGTGGCCGAGCAATCTGGATTTAAAACCGAATCTCTATTTTGCAAGAAATTTGTTCAGGTTACCGGTATGACTGCAAAGCAATTCAGAAAGCAGTCAGTTGAAAAAAGAAAAGAAGCGTTCGCTAAAGAATTTTAAGTGTTTATTATCATATAATTGATTGCAAAGGCAGATCAGTAAAACGGTCTGCTTTTTGATATTCTGACTTGAAAACAATAAGGTTAAACGGCCGATTTTTGTTTATTTGTAGTGCATAATTGTTTGTTTATCATTTTTTGAATCAGAATTATTGATTTGAATATAAATAGGTGATAAACTTGTCATAAAATCAAAATGACTTTAAAGTAACGGTGCGATATTAAATGGATAACAAAGAAATATATAAAAAGATTGGTAAAAGAATAAAAAGTTGCAGAGAAAAAAGTCAAATGACTCAAGTCGAGTTGGCAAAAACAATCGGGTCATCAGTTGCTTTTGTCTCACAAATAGAAAGGGGATTATGTTTCCCAAGGGGAGAAAACCTGATCACGATTCTTAATGCGATAAATGCTTCAGCGGATGATATTTTCTGCGATGTCGTTCACGCGTCTATGAAAATCAAAGCAGGTTCTTTGGATGCTTTAATAAAAGATCTCTCATATGAAAATCAGGCGAACATTATCGAAGTTGTTGAACTGTTAGTCTCCCAATATCAGGGAAAGAAATAACTTGTTGTGATCGGATGAATCACTGGAAAATTAAAGACTTGTTCTCTTAAAGCATATTAAGCTTTTTGAGTTCAAGTCTTTTTTGTATCTAACGATTCAAATCTCTCCTTGAGGATTTTGATAATAACCGGTGGGTGAAAAACGTAATTCCTGTCGCCAAAATATTGTTGAAATGTCATTTTTTATTGTTTATTTGTCAGTTTTGTTTCCAATTGTATTGACCGAGACTGGCATCTACCATATGATTAATAATGGAAAATAACCACGAACGTTTTTGAATGGCTGGATTAAAATAAATTTATACAAATATGAGTGAGGCAGACGAAATGCCAAAAACAATCAAGGATTACATCAGGCTGAATTCAACAATTGAAAAAGACGCGGTCGTCGAGGGTGAGAATAGCATCACATATTCCGGTCTTTATAAGAGAGCGAATATAATTGCCGAAAAGATCAAGTCAATTCAGTCAAGCCGGTGCCATATTGCAATTGTAATTCCGAATTCAATCGACTATGTGGTTGCCTTCTCAGCCATTGTTATTTCGGATAACGTAGTAGTCCCGATATATGCGAAGTCATCGATTCATGAGGTTGAAAAGGTCGTCGACTATTGTGACATCGGAATGATTATTGCGGCTGATCAAACGATTGATTTCGTACTGAGCGGGAAATACCGTCACAGGATAACGGTGCTGAATATCAGTAAAATGGAATCCTTCGAAATCGGCGACAAAAGGCGAAAGTTCACGCCGATAAGCCCGGAAAACGTTCGGGTAATGCTTGGGACTTCCGGCAGCGTGGATTTCCCGAAACGTGTCATGCTTTCGGACGAAAACCTTATAGCTAATTCAAAGGATATAATCAAATCCTTGAATTATACGGAAAACGAAAGAATCCTTGCCGTTCTTCCATTCCCGTTCGCAGCCGGCAATACGTCGCAAATCGTTGTGTCGCTGATACTCGGATCGACATTATACATATACTCCGATTCTTTGTATCCTGATTACTTCTTTAACGCGGTCGAAAAATACGGGATCACGTCAACGACAATCGTTTCATCCGTTATGAACATCCTGTTGGAAGAAGGAAGGGACTATTCGGCCCAGGCTAAAACGTTGAACGTTATATGTTTCGGTGGAGGAAGGACAGACGACCGGACATTTGATCGTTTAAAGAATAATCCATTGTGCGATAAGTTCGTTCATATATATGGGCAGACAGAGGCGTCTCCAAGAATTTCGCATCTGTTTCTCAATACTGAAAAGGATAAGCTTCCGTCAGTTGGCAAGCCGCTTGAAAACGTATCGGTGAGACTCCGGAAAATGAATTTAAAGGAACAGTACGGAGAGATCCAAGTCAAGGGCAAGAACGTAATGGTCGGATACTATAAGAGCGATTCGTTTCCTGTAAGCGAAGGATGGCTCTCAACCGGTGATCTTGGATATATAGATGAAGAAGGATATATCTATATAACCGGAAGAATTAAGAACCTGATTATT
>Ga0247611_10004099_pt1 | contig 20594 bp, 11 predicted proteins | sample 177DNAGHGhighgp2_FD_192422 | JGI IMG/M metagenome (GOLD analysis project Ga0247611, IMG submission 192422) | Sheep rumen microbial communities from Palmerston North, Manawatu-Wanganui, New Zealand - 1770 DNA GHGhigh gp2 | ecosystem: Host-associated > Mammals > Digestive system > Stomach > Rumen...
TAAAATAAAAGATATAACTTTATTATGTAAATCTTTAGAAAATAACTCTTATTTAGAATGGTTATGTTTATTTTATAATAAAATAGAAGATATAACCCCATTAAAATTTCTATCAATTTCTTGTTTAAAAGAATTAAATTTATCTTGGAATAAAATAAAAGATATAACACCTTTAAAATTTTTATCAAACTCTTGTTTAAAATATTTAAAGTTAAATATAAATCAAATAGAAGATATAACCCCTTTAAAATTTTTAGAAAATTCTTGTTTAGAATATTTAGATTTATCTGATAATAAAATAAAAGATATAACACCTTTAAAATATTTATCAAATTCTTGTTTAAAAATATTATATTTAGAAATTAATCAAATAGAAGATATTTCCCCTTTAAAATTTTTAAAAAATAATTCTTGTTTAACTAAATTAGATTTATCTAATAATATAATAGAAGATATAACTCCTTTAAAATTTTTAGAATATAATTCTTCTTTACAAGAATTAGATTTATCTAAAAATAAAATAAAAGATATAACACCTTTAAAATTTTTAGAATATAATTATTGTTTACAAGAATTAGATTTAAGATATAATATAATAGAAGATATAACACCTCTAAAATTTTTATCAAATTCTTGTTTAAAAATTTTAAATTTATCTAATAATCAAATAAAAGATATAACACCTTTAAAATTTCTAGAAAATAATTCTTGTTTAAAAAAATTATATTTAAAATATAATCAAATAAAAAATATAACACCTTTAAATTTTTTAAAAAATAATTCTGGTTTAGAATATTTAGATTTATATGGTAATATAATAGAAGATATAACTCCATTAAAATTTCTAGAAAATAATTCTTGTTTAAAAATTTTAAATTTATCTAATAATACTAATATAAGAAATATATCACCTTTAAAATTTTTAGAAAATAATTCTTGTTTACAAGAATTAGATTTAAGATATGATATGATAGAAGATTTAACTCTATTAAAATTTCTAGAGCATAATTCTTGTTTAAAAATTTTAAATTTATCTTATAATTACATAAAAGATATAACCCCTTTAAAATATTTAGAAAATAATTCTTGTTTAAAAATTTTAAATTTAGATAATAATTTAATAGAAGATATTACTCCTTTAAAATTTTTAGAACATAATTCTTGTTTAAAAAAATTAAATTTAATTGATAATCAAATAGAAGATACAACACCTTTAAAATTCTTATCAAAACATTATTTAGAATATTTAGAGTTATATGATAATCAAATAGAAGATACAACACCTTTAAAACATTTAAATAAATATTTATTTAAATATTGAAATTATAAAATTTTAATTATTATTATTATTATTATTATTATTATTATTATTATTATTATTATTATTATTATTATTATTATTATTATTATTATAAATTAATTGGGATTTAACAAAAAATTAATTTATAAAATAATTAACAATAAAATTGATAAAATAAGATTAAATAATTTAAATGAACAAGAATTAAATACATTATATCATGCTTTAACTTTAAATCATTTTTTAAAAGGATTATATTTATATTTTAATCAAATAAAATATATAACCTTATTATGTAAATCTTTATAAAATCCTTGTTTAGAAAAATTAACTTTATCTTATAATAAAATAATAAATATAACACCTTTAAAATTTTTATAAAATTATTGTTTAGAATATTTAGATTTATATAGTAATCAAATAGAATATAAAAAAATATTTGTAGTGCTTTGCCTTACAAACATTTTTTTTTAGTTTTTGAACTATTAGCCCTTTTGGACTAATAGTTAAAAATATATCACTATTAAAATTTTTATTAAATTCTTGTTTACATGAATTAAATTTAAATAATAATCAACCAAGATATTCAAGATAAACAAAAAATAAAGAATTCACAGAATTAAAAACAAATAAAATTATGAATTTAATTTTTTATTAAAAAATGAAAATAAAAATTTTATTTAAATAAAATTTTTATTTTCATTATAAATTAAATGAAATTTAATAAAGAATTAATTTATAAAATTATTGACAATAAAATTGATAAAATAATATTATTTCATTTAAATGAACAAGAATTAAATACATTATATTATGCAATAACTTTAAATCATTCTTTGAAAGAATTATATTTATCTGATAATCAAATAAAAGATATAACCTTATTATGTAAATCTTTAGAAAATTCTTGTTTAGAAAAATTAGATTTATCTAGTAATAAAATAAAAGATTTAACTCCTTTAAAATTTTTATCAAATTCTTGCTTACAAGAATTAAGTTTATATAATAATAAAATAGAAGATATTACACCTTTAAAATTTTTATCAAATCCTTGCTTAAAATATTTAGATTTAGATAATAATCAAATAAAAGATATAACCCTTTTAAAATTTTTATCAAATTCTTGTTTGGAAGCATTAAATTTATCTAAAAATAAAATAGAAGATATTACACCTTTAAAATTTTTATCAAATCCTTGCTTAAAATATTTAGATTTATCTAATAATCAAATAAAAGATATTTCTCCTTTAACATATTTATCAAATTTTTGCTTAGAAGCATTAAATTTAAATAATAATAAAATAAATGATATTACACTTTTAAAATTTTTATCAAATTTTTGCTTAAAATATTTATATTTAGATAATAATCAAATAAATGGCATTACTCCTTTAAAATTTTTAACAAATATTTCTTATTTAAGAATATTAGATTTATCTAATAATCTATTAAGTTATCAAATTAAACAAAAAATAAAAGAATTCTCAAAATTAAAACAAATAAGCTTGATTATTTAAATATTTATTTAAAAATTGAAAATAAAACTGTTATTTACATAAAATTTTAATTATTATAAATTAAATGGAATTTAATAAAGAATTAATTTATAAAATTATTGACAATAAAATTGATAAAATAAGATTAAATTATTTAAATGAACAAGAATTAAATACATTATATCATTCATTAACTTTAAATCATTCTTTAAAACAAATAAATTTATCTGATAATCAATTAAAAGATATAACTTTATTATGTGAATCTTTAGAAAATAATTCTTGTTTAGAAAAATTAGATTTATCTAGTAATAAAATAAAAGATTTAACTCCTTTAAAATTTCTATCAAATTCTTGCTTACAAGAATTAAGTTTATATAATAATAAAATAGAAGATATTACACCTTTAAAATATTTATTAAATTCTTGTTTACAATATTTAGATTTATCTTGGAATAAAATAAAAGATATAAACCCTTTAAAATTTTTATCTAATTCTTGTTTACAAGAATTAAAGTTAACTTCTAATCAAATAGAAGATGTAACGTCTTTAGAATTTTTATCAAATTATTGTTTAAAATATTTATATTTGTCTTGTAATAAAATAAAAGATATAACACCTTTTAAATTTCTATCAAATTCTTGTTTACAAGGATTAACTTTATCTGAAAATCAAATAGAAGATTTAACACTTTTAAAATTTTTATCAAATTCTTGCTTAAAAAATTTAGATTTATCTAGTAATCAAATAGAAGATATTACACCTTTATCATATTTAGAAAATAATTCTTGCTTAGAAGCATTAAATTTATATGGGAATCAAATAAGAGATATAACCTCTTTAAGGTTTCTAGAAAATAATTCTTGTTTAGAATATTTAAATTTAGGTTATAATAAGATAGAAGATATTACATCTTTAAAATATTTAAAAAATAATTCTTGTTTAAAAAAATTAGATTTATATGATAATCAAATAAGAGATATAACACCATTAAAATATTTAGAAAATAATTCTTGTTTAAACATATTAAGTTTATCTAGAAATAAAATAGAAGATATACCTCCTTTAGAATTTCTATCAAATTCTTGTTTAAAAATATTAGATTTATCTAATAATCCATTAAGTTATCAAAAAATAAGAAATATAATAGTAAAGTTAAAACAAATAAAATTAATAATTTAATTGTTTATTTAAAAATTGAAAATAAAATTTTTTTTAAAAATTTTTAATTATTATAATTTAAATAGAATTTAATAAAGGATTAATTTATAAAATAATTAATAATAAAATTAAAAACATAACATTATATTATTTAAATGAACAAGAATTAAATATATATATGATGCCTTAAACTTAAATTATTCTTTAACAGGATTAATTTTATCTAAAAATCAAATAGAAAATATAACTTTATTATGTAAATTTTTAGTAAATAAGTCTTGTTTTAAGAACATTAGATTTATCTAGAAATAAAATATAAGATATAAAAATGTTTGTAGAATAAAGCTCTACAATCATTTTTTTAGTTTTTAATTATTGGCCCCCTTTGGGGCCAATAATTAAAAGGATCAATAGTTCAAAGACTAATCCTTTAAAAATTTCTATCAAATTATTGTTTAGAAGTATTAATTTTAAATGATAATTCAATAAATAAATAAGATAAATAAAAAATAAAAGAATCAGCAAAATTAAAAAAAAATAAAAAAAAAATAAAACAAATTACAATATTTATTTAAATTATTATTTATTTAAAAAATGAAAATAAAACTTTTATTTACATAAAATTTTAATTATTATAAATTAAATGGAATTTAATAAAGAATTAATTTATAAAATTATTGACAATAAAATTGATAAAATACTATTAGTTGGTTTAAATGAACAAGAATTAAATATATTATATCATGCTTTAAACTTAAATTATTCATTAAAAGAATTATATTTAAATGATAATAAAATAAAAGATATAACCTTATTATGTAAATCATTAAAAAATAATTCTTGTTTAGAAAAATTAGGATTATATAAAAATAAAATAGAAGATATAACTTCTTTAAAATTTCTAAAAAATAATTCTTGCTTACAAGTATTAAGTTTATATAATAATAAAATAAAAGATATAACACCTTTAAAATTTTTATCAAATTCTTGTTTACAATATTTAGATTTATCTTGGAATAAAATAAAAGATATAACTCCTTTAAAATTTTTATCAAATTCTTGTTTAAAAGAATTAAGGTTAACTTATAATCAAATAGAAGATTTAACACCTTTAAAATTTCTATCTAATTCTTGTTTAATAAATTTATATTTATCTGATAATAAAATAAAAGATATTACACCTTTAAAATTTTTATCTAATTCTTGCTTACAAGAATTAACTTTATCTTATAATCAAATAAAAGATTTAACACCTTTAAAATTTCTATTTAATTCTTGTTTAAAAAATTTAGATTTATCTAATAATAAAATAAAAGATATTACACCTTTATCATATTTAGAAAATAATTCTTGTTTGGAAACATTAAACTTATATAATAATCAAATAAGAGATATAACCCCTTTAAGGGTTTTAGAAAATAATTCTTGTTTAAAAAATTTAAGTTTATCTAGTAATCAAATAGAAGATATAAACCCTTTGAGGTTTTTAGAAAATAATTCTTGTTTAAAAAAATTAGATTTATCTATTAATCCAATAAGAGATATAACCCCTTTAAGATTTCTAGAAAATAATTCTTATTTACAAGAATTATATTTAAATTGTAATAAAATAGAAGATATATCTTCTTTAAAATTTCTAGAAAATAATTCTTGTTTAAGAATATTAGATTTATCTTATAATCTAATAAAATGTCAATATCAATCTGAACAAAAAATAAGAGATATAAAAGTAAAGTTAAAACAAATAAACTTAATTATTTAATTGTTTATTTAAAAAATGAAAATAAAACTTTTATTTAAATAAAATTTTTATTATTATTATAAATTAAATGAAAAGGTTTAATTTATAAAATTATTGATTTTAAACTTTAAGCCCGTAGGGCTTAAAGTTTAAAAGCTTTTAATTATTTGGCATTTGGCCGAATAATTTAAAAATAATAATATTGATAGAATAGAATTACATTATTTAATTAATCTAGAATTAAATACATTATATCATTCTTTAAACTTAAATCATTCTTTGAAAAATTAAATTTATATTTTAATCAAATAGAAGATATAACCTTATTATGTAAATATTTAGAAATAATTCTTATTTAGAAGAATTAAAATTATATAATAATAAAATAGAAGATAAAAAATGTTTTTTAGGGCGAACCCCTAAAACTTTTTTTATAATTATCGGTCCAAAGAGAGCCAATAATTATAAATATAACCCTTTTTAAAATTTTATCAAATTCTTATTTAAAAAAATTAGGGTTATCTTATCTTCTAATATAAGATAAAAAATGTTTTATAAGGCTTCACCCTATAAAATATTTTGTTAGTTTTTGAACTATTAGTACAAAGAACAATTAGTTTTAAAATATACCCCTTTTTAAATTTTATTAAATTCTTGTTTAAAAAAATTATTTTTACAATATAATAAAATAATTAATCAAAATATGTAAAAAATAATAGAATTAGCAAAATTAAAACAAATAAAATTATGGGTTAAATTTTCATTTAAAAAATGAAAAATAATCTTTTATTTAAATAAAATTTCAATTATTATTATAAATTAAATGAATTTTAACAAAGGATTAATTTATAAAATTATTGATAATAAAAATAATATATTACAATTATTAAATTTAAATTTAAACAAACAAGAATTCAATATATTATATCATGCTATAAACTTAAATTATTCTTTGAAAGAATTATATTTATATAGTATTCAATTAGAAGATATAACTTTATTATGTAAATCTTTAGAAAATAATTCTTGTTTAGAAAAATTAGATTTATCTGACAATCAAATAAAAGATATAAATTCTTTAAAATTTTTATCAAATTCTTGCTTAAAAAAAGTAAATTTATCTAAAAATAAAATAAAAAATATAACACCTTTAAAATTTTTATCAAATTCTTGTTTAGAATGTTTAGATTTATATGGTAATCAAATAGAAGATATAACCCCTTTAAAATTTTTAGAAAATTCTTATTTACAAGAATTATATTTAATTAATAATCAAATAAAAAATATTACACCTTTAAAATTTTTATCAAAATCTTGCTTAAAAATATTAAGTTTATCTAATAATCAAATAGAAGATATAACACCATTAAAATATTTATCAAATTCTTGTTTAGAATATTTAGATTTATCTTGGAATCAAATAGAAGATATTACCCCTTTAAAATTTTTAGAAAATTCTTGCTTACAAAAATTATTTTTATCTTGGAATCAAATAGAAGATATAACCCCTTTAAAATTTTTATCAAATTCTTGTTTACAAGAATTATATTTATCTAGTAATCAAATAAAAGATATAACACCTTTAAAATATTTATCAAATTCTTGCTTACAAGAATTATATTTAAATAATAATAATAAAATAGAAGATTTAACATCTTTAAAATTTTTATCAAATTCTTGCTTAAAAAAATTATATTTATGTAATAATCAAATAATGGATTTATCATTTTTAAAATTCTTAGAAAATAATTCTTGTTTACAAGAATTATATTTAAATTTTAATCAAATAAAAGATTTAACTCCTTTAAAATTTTTATCAAATTCTTGTTTAAAAGAATTAGATTTATCTAATAATCAAATAAAAAATAAAGATAAACAAAAAATAAAAGAATTATCAAAATTAAAACAAATAGTTATAGATATTTAATTATTTATTTAAAAAATGAAAAATAATCTTTTATTTAAATAAAACTTTAATTATTATTATAAATTAAATGAATTTTAATAAAGATTTAATTTATAAACTTATTGATAATAAGATTGATACATTAGAATTACATAATTTAAATGAACAAGGATTAAATACATTATATCATGCTTTAAACTTAAATTATTCTTTGAAAAAAATAGATTTATCTGATAATTATATAAAAGATATAACCTTATTATGTAAATCTTTAGAAAATAATTCTTGTTTACAAGAATTAATATTATTTAATAATAAAATAGAAGATATATCTCCTTTAAAATTTTTATCAAATTCTTGTTTAAAAAAATTAAAGTTAAACAATAATCATATAGAAGATATTTCAGTATTAAAATTTTTATCAAATTCTTGCTTACAAGAATTAGATTTATATAAAAATCAAATAGAAGATATAACACCTTTAAAATTTTTATCAAATTCTTGTTTAAAAAAATTAAATTTATCTTGTAATAAAATAAAAGATATAAAACCTTTAAAATTTCTAGAAAATAATAATTGTTTAAAAGAATTACATTTAGGTGGTAATCAAATAGAAGATATAACTTTATTATGTAAATCATTAATAAATAATTCTTGTTTAGAATATTTAAATTTATCTTCTAATAAAATAGAAGATTTAACACCTTTAAAATTTCTATCAAATTCTTGTTTAAAAGAATTAATGTTATTTAATAATCAAATAAAAGATATTACTCCTTTAAAATTTCTATCAAATTCTTATTTAGTAAAATTAGGATTAACTATGAATAAAATAAATGATATATCATCGTTAAAATTTTTATCAAATTCTTATTTAAAGTATTTAAATTTAGATATTAATCAAATAGAAGATATATCACCTTTAAAATTTTTATCAAATTCTTGTTTAAAAAAATTAAATTTATCTTGTAATAAAATAAAAGATATATCATTTTTAAAATTTTTAGAAAATAACTCTTATTTAAAAGAATTACATTTAGGTGGTAATCAAATAAATAAACAAGATATACAAAAAATAAAGGAATTAGCAGAATTAAAACATATAGAATTAATTATTTAATTGTTTATTTAAAAATTGAAATTAAAATTTTATTTAAATAACATTTTAATTATTATTATAAAAATTAAATGGAATTTAATAAAGATTTAATTTATAAATTTATTGATTTTAAACTTTAAGCCCTACGGGTTTAAAGTTTAAAAGCTTTTTAAATTATTTGACCAAAGGTCAAATAATTTAAAAATAATAACATTGATACAATAGAATTACATTTTTTAACTGAACAAAAATTAAATACTTTATTTAAAGCTTTGAACTTAAATCATTCTTTAAAACAAATAAAGTTTTATGATAATTATATAGAAGATATAACTTTATTATGTAATTCATTAGAAAATAATTTTTGCTTACAATAATTAGATTTATATAATAATCAAATAGAAAATATTTCAGCATTAAAATTTTTATCAAATTCTTATTTAAAATATTTAGATTTAGCTGGTAATCAAATAGAATACATAACTTTATTATATAAATCATTAGAAAATAATTATTGTTTAGAAAAATTAGATTTATTTTATAATAACATAGAAGATAATACTCTTTTAAAATTTTTATCAATCTCTTGTTTATTTAGATTTAAGGAATAATAAAATAAAAGATAAAAAAAATGTTTTAGGGCTTCGCCCTAAAACATTTTTTTAGTTTTTAACTATTGGCCAAAAAAGATCAATAGTTAAAAATATTATATCTTTAAAATATTTAGAAAATAATTATTGTTTAAAAAATTACTTTTAGAATCTAATCAAATAAGTGCTCATAATAAACAAAAAATAAAAAAACTAGCAGAATTAAAACAAATAAAATTATATATTTTTTTATTAAAAAATGAAAATAATATTTTTATTTAAATAAAATTTTAATTATTATTATAAATTAAATGGATAAAGGAATGATTTATAAAATTATTGACAATAAAATTGATATATTAAAATTAGATTATTTAGATAATCAAGAATTAAATACATTGTATAGTGCTTTAAAACTAAATACTAGTTTAAAACGAATATGTTTAAATCATACTCAAATAGAAGATATAACCTTATTATGTAAATCTTTAGAAAATAATTCTTGTTTAGAAATGTTAGTTTTATCTTATGATAACATAAAAGATATAACTCCTTTAAAATTTATATTAAATTCTTGTTTAGAAATATTAGATTTAAGTATTAATCAAATAGAAGATATATCACCTTTAAAATATTTAGAAAATAATTCTTGTTTAAAATATTTAGATTTAGCTTGTAATCAAATAGAAGACATAACTTTATTATGTAAATCATTAAAAAATAATTATTGTTTACAAAAATTAGATTTATCTTGTAATAAAATAGAAAATATTACACCTTTAAAATTTCTAGAAAATTCTTGTTTACAAAAATTACATTTAAGATTTAATAAAATAGAAGATATAACTCCTTTAAAATATTTATCAAATTCTTGTTTAGAAATATTAGATTTACCTGGAAATAAAATAAAAGATATTACACCTTTAAAATTTTTATCAATTTATTGTTTAAAAGAATTAATATTATTTAATAATCAAATAAAAGATATTTCAGTATTAAAAATTTTATCAAATTCTTGTTTAGAAGAATTATATTTAGAACATAATCAAATAGAAGATATAACTCCTTTAAAATATTTAGTAAATAATTCTTGCTTAAAAAGATTATATTTATATGAAAATAAAATAAGTGATCAAATTATACAACAAATAAGGGAATTATCAACAAAATTAAAACAATTAAATTTATATATTTAATTTTTTTAATAAAAAATTAAAATAAAACTTTATTTAATTAAAATTTTTTTTATTATTATAAAAATGAGATTTAATAAAAAATTAATTTTTAAAATTATTGATTTTAAACTTTAAGCCCTTAGAGCTTAAAGTTTAAAAGCTTTTTAAATTATTTGACCTTTGGCCAAATAATTTAAAAATATTAAAATTGATAAAATAGAATTACATCATTTAACTGAACAAGAATTAAATGTATTATATAATGCCTTAAACTTAAAATATTATTTAAAAGAATTACATTTATATTGTAATTATATAGAAGATATAACCATTTTATTATGTAAATCTTTAAAAAATAATACTAGTTTAAAATATTTATATTTAAAATAAAGTAAATAAAGTTAATAAACCATTAATAGAAAAAAGTATTTGAATATTGATTGGAAGAATATTTTAATAGTTAATGTATTAATAGTTGGAATATTAATAATAATTAAGTTATTTTTATTATTTTTTTTAAATTTTAATATTATTGAATTTGAAGAATTTTAAAATTTTTAATAAAAAATCTTAATAAAATTGTTATTAAAAATCTTATTAATTATTATATTAATTTATTATTTGTAATTTAATTTATTTAAAAAATGTTTAAAAAATTATCTATTAAATTGTATAAAAATATTATAATATCAGATTTTCAATAATATATTAATTTATTAATAATATTAATTAGATTTATTTTTTAAAAATATTTTTTTTTAATTTTTAATAAAAATTATCAAAATAATATTCAATTATTTATAAATTTTTATTAAAATAATATAAAATTAAAATAATATTTTAATAAAAATCTTTAAATATAATTTTAATAAAAATTATATTTTTATTATAAATAATTAATGATAATTCTGTTATAAAAATATTTTAAAATTTAATGATATTAATTTTAAATATATTTTTTATTTTTAAACATATTTTATTTTTAAAAATATTAAACTCTAAAAATAATAAAACTTTTTAAATAAATTCAATTAAAAATTGAATAAAATAGTATTAAATGTAATAATTCAAGTTTAAAATTATATTTTTTATAAAATATATATTATGAATAATCAACAAAATAATAACCTAAACGTTATTAATTATACTTTTAAATATTTAAATAGAAATAAACTATTAAATTTAAATGATAGAATAAACTCACCTAATAATACGATAAATAAAATAAATTTTAATAAAACTATTATTATAAATTATGAGGCATTTTATAATTTTGTTAAAAGTAATTATTCTAAAGTATTAATATTATATCAAAGAATGAATTTAAATAAAATTTATAATTGTAGTAAACTTAATATTTTTAACTCAAATTGTTTAAAGTTTGTATTTAAATTTTTAAAATATAATATGTTTTTAAAAGAAATTGTTTTATTTGATTTAAATGTTATAAATGATATTGATAATTTAAAACTATTATATACTTTTTCAAAAAATAAAAATATACTAATAATGTTAGATAAAAAAATAATATCTTTTGATTATTCAGAATTTCAAAAAGAAGTTATTCTATTTTTAAATAATCATTTAGATTTTTTGCATAAAATATTATCAGTTAATACTCATTTACAAGAAATATATATAAATTTTGAAGAAATAAATGAAAATTCAAAAAATAAATTAAATAAAGTAGATTGTATTTTAAAGGATATAGAAAATTTTAATAATTTAAACACGTTAATTTTAAAAGATACTAACATAAATAATGATACTTTATTTTTTAATTCTTTAAAAAATAAAGATAACTTTAAAATTTTAGAATTACATAACGTTAAATTAGAAAGTTTATCTTTTATGAAATTGTTTAAAAATAATACTTGTTTTGAAAAAATAATATTTGATAACACTGGATTAAAAGATATTTATCCTTTACAACTTTTAAAAAATAATACTTGTTTAACAAAATTAGATTTAACTAATAATGAAATAACAGATATATCACCTCTTAAAATATTATTAAAAAATAATACTTGTTTAGAATATTTAGATGTAAGTCATAATAATATAAAAGATATATCACCTCTTATTGCATTAAAAAATAATACTTGTTTAAGATTTTTATTTTTAGAACATAATAAAATTACAGATATTACTCCTCTTAAAATATTAGAGAATATTACTTGTTTAGAAGAATTATCATTATATCACAACGAAATAATAAACATTTCACCTCTTATTGCATTAAAAAATAATACTTGTTTAAAATGTTTATATTTAAATCATAATGAATTATCAGATATTTCTCCTCTTAAAGTGTTAGAAAATAATAATACATTAACAGAATTATGTTTAAATCATAATAAAATAGAAGATATTTCACCTCTTAAAGTGTTAGAAAATAATAATACATTAACAATATTATATTTAAATAATAATAAAATAATAGATATTTCACCTCTTAAAGTATTAGAAAATAATAATACATTAACAAAATTATATTTAACTAATAATAAAATAGAAGATATTAAACCAATAATTAATTTTTTAAAGAATAATTCTTCATTAAAAGAATTATTAATTGATTCTAATAAAATTAAAAATTTAAATTTATTATATAATGTTTTAGAGAATTCTAATTTACAAGATTTAGGTTTAAGTGAACTTAATATAGATAATATAGAATTATTATGTAAATCTTTAAAATATATGAAAAAAAATAAAAAATATATGGTTATATGAAAATAATATAAAAAATATTGATTTATTAAATAATTTTTTAAAAAATAATAATACTTTAAAATGTTTAAATATAAGATCTAATAAAATAAGTAATATAAATTCTTTATGTGAAGCATTAAAAGTTAATACATGTTTAAAATATTTATATTTACTTAACAATAAAATATCAGATTATAGACCTTTATATAAAGCATTAGAAAATAATTATAGTTTAAAATATTTATATTTAACTAATATTGAAAATAATGAAATTGAAAAAATTAATGAAAATAATGAAAATAATGAAATTAATGAAATTGAAAAAACAAATAGTAAAGATAATTTAAATATTAATTGGAATAATATTTTAATTATATGTAAAATATTTTTTGATTTAATAATTATCTTATTAATAATTAAAATATTTTTTAAATAGATTTTTATGTTAATTTATATGAGTAATGCTAAATTTTTATTTATTTGATTGATATATTTAATATTAATTTTATTATTCTGAATGCTTTAAAAGTGTAATTTATTGAATTTAATTAGATTTAAGTTGGAATAATCTAAATAATAATGATATTAAAGATATAAGTGAAGGATTAAAAACTAATACTTCTTTAAATAGTTTAATTTTATATAATAATAAAATTAATGATAAAGGCGTTAATTATATAAATGAAATATTAAAAGTTAAGATAACTTTAATATCATTAAATTTAGAAAAAAATAATATATTTAATACAGCAAAACAAACATTAATTGATGATTTAAAATATAATTCTACTTTAACTGAATTAGATTTAGATTAAAATTAGATTAAAAATATTATTTAAAAAAATGAATAAAATTTTTTAAAAATTATTAATTACATATTGATTAATTTTTAATTAATTCAATTTTAGTGTATAAGTTTTTTAAAATTTATTTAATTAAACAATTTTAATAAAAACTTTTTTAATCTTTTTTTAATCTTTTTTTTTAATCTTTTTTAATCTTTTTTTTTAATCTTTTTATTAATTCTTTTTTATTAATCCTTCTTATTAAATAAACTTTTAAAATCATTCTTATTAAAAATTAATTTAAATCATTTGTTAATTCCATTTTTCTAAATACTTTACTGGAACATTATCAACCAACCAAACTCCACTATTTGATTTATAAAATTTAAAACCATCATTAAACATATTCTTAGAATTAATCTTATAAATTACAAGTTTACCATTTTGTTTATTTTCTCGTCTTTTTCCAACTGATGAAGCCATATTAATGTTATCAGATAAATGGACATAATTTCTTTCCATTTTCTTTAAACCTTCTTTATCAATTGCTTCTGTAAATTTCTCAACCGTTCCGTGATAAAGTTCATCAGGTGGTTCTAATTCAGTATATTCAGCATCAACTTGAATACTGTGCCCGTGAATTGCTCTAATTTTCGTTTTATCTTCATTAAATTCAAGTCTTTGTTTATCCATATTAAACATAATATGTTCTAATATTTTCATATTAAGTGTATATTTTAGATTAACTTTATTAATTAAATCCTCTGTGTTAGTCCATCCGTGTTCATCTAAAACAATATTTGCTTCTTCAGGTTTATGCCTTAATAGTAATGAAATATATTTAGAAGTTTCAGTTAATTTTCTTTTACTAGGTAAAGACATCTTTAATAATATTTAAAAATAAATAATATTTATAAATTTAATAATTCAATTTTTATTGAATTTATGTTATTTTTTATAAAATTAAGTTTAATTATTAAATGATTTATAATATAATAATTAATGATGTAAATAGTTTATAAAAATAATATCTTATTTATTGTTTTTATAATATTAATATTTTTGTTGGCGTACACTTATTAAAATATATATTTTATTTGTTATTCGTCTTCATTAAAATATTTTTGTTGGTGTGCGCTTATTAAAATATATATTTTATTTGTTATTCGCCTTCAAGTTTATTGTTTTTTATTAATCCTTTTATAAAACCTATATTTTAATATTGTTAATCTTCAAGTTTATTGTTTTTTATTAATCCTTTTATAAAACCTATATTTTATTTATTATTTGTCTTCAAGTTTATTATTTTTAATTATCAAACTTTAATAATCATTTTATAAACTATTAATATTAACAATTTATATTAAGATATTATATTAAATTCTTTATTTTTAAATTAATAATATTAGTTCAAAAAATTGAATTTTATTTATAATATAATGTAAATCTTATCTAATTATTATAATACTGTTAATGCCTTTAAATCAATTAATAAATAAAATTAATGTATTTAAAACACTAGATAAAAAAAAGAATTATCAAATTAGGGAACAGCTTTTTAAAAGTTATATAAAATTTTTTATTTTATGTAATAAATTTAAGGATTATCAACTTATTGATAATAACCTTAATCTTATTACAAATAAAGAAGAATATTTAGAAAAAGAAAGTATGTATATAAAAAGAAAAAATATTGATATTAAAATGATTAATACTAAAACTAACGAGTATTTTTTTGTATGTTGTCGATATTATGATGAAGAACAATTTTTAAATAAATATAATTTAGAAGAAATGCATTATCAAGTTAATCAATATAAATGTTTTCATATTGACAATTATAAAAATATTAATCGTAATAATATAACCATTAATAATGAAAAAAATGAAGATACTAATAAAGCAAATGTTAACGAAACTGATGAGCATACTGAAGAATTTTTTGAATTTACACCAGATAAACCATCTAAAGAAAATAAAGTTAATATTCAAGTTAATAGTCAAGAACAAAAACCAAAATATAAATTAGGTTTATTTGTAAAATCTAAACAAAACTTTTTGAAAAAATATAATAATTCAAGAAATATATATTTAAAATCAATTATTAATCCTGAAAATGATGTTTATGATTATCAATATTTTTTAAATATTGCTGATTCTTTTGAATTTAAGGATTTTATGCTTAAAACTAATAAAAAAGAAATTATTTTAAGAAATTATCAACAAGATATCGTTAATCAAATTAAACCAAAAAATAACATTTTAAATATTTGTCCTAATATCGGGTCACACTTTATTTTAAGTGATTTTATTATTAAAAATAATATTAATAACGTTTTAATTTTAGAATCCGATATTAAAGATACTAAATGGAATAATATCTTTGATAATTATTATGGTTTTGATGATTATCATAAACAATATTTAGAAAATAAAAACGATATATTAAATGCTTTAAAAAATTCTTATGCAAAAAATATATATTTTATTTCTAAAAATAATTTTATAGAATATTTTTTGACGTTATCAAAATATAAGCCTAATTTAGTAGTTTGTAAAGATAATTACTATTTACAATATTTTGATAAAGATAAAATAACTTTTAATACTATTAATAAATTAAAAGCTCAATATAATATTTTTATTACACGTCAGAATATTAATAAAAAAGATGTTAATATTATTAATTTTAATTATAATAAGTTAAAATATTATGAAATAAGAAATCATTGGAAAATTTTAGATGATAATAACTATAAATATCCTAATCAAATTATTTTTCATCCTGATTTTAAAGATGAAAAGTATACTAACTTTTTACAAGAAATGGTATGTGATTATATTAATTTTGAAGAATTATTTGAAATTAGTAATAATCGATTTTTTAACAATATAATGGTTAATAAGTTTATTACTTCATTTATATCTAATAAAGAATTTACAACTAATCAAAATACTGTTTATGAAAATTTATATAATACAAACTATAATTATAATTTAGTTAATAATAAAGATTCTCAAATTTGGATTTTACCTAAAACTAATTTTGAAATTGTTGCTAATTTATTAATTAATGTTTTAAAAAATGATAATCATTATAAATTTTTTGATTATTTAGTTATAAATAATAATCAAAATACTGTTAATATTAATAAATTAATATTAGATAAAGAAAAAAATATGTTAGAACATTATTATAAAGGTTTGATTATACTTACAAATGGAATTTTAAACGATAACGTTTTTATTAGTAATTGTTCTAGTATTGTTTTTATGCATAATGATATAACTTATAACGAATATGAAGCCTTTTTATATAAATGTATGAACAATTATCATATTAAAAAAAACTATGTTATAATAGGATTTAATAAAGATATTTATCAAATTGTTTTTAACTTTGAAGATGGAATACACGATTTTACAAAACATGAAAATGAAAAAATAAAATATATTGTTTTAAATAATTTATATTACATTAATAGAAATCCTTTTATTAATAAAAAATTGAAAACATTAGAGAATATTATTAAAGATTATAAACAAAAATTAATTAATTGTGATGGATTTTTTGATACTGAAAATAAAGATGATAATAAACGAAAAGAACAAATAAATTTACAAAATAAATATTATGATTTACAATATAAAGAAGTTGAATATAATAAATTGAAAACACGATTTTATGATTCTAATAAATTAATTGATGAAATTACTAATTATTAATTGAATTGATTAATTTGATTATTTAATTGATTAATTGATTGATTAATTTGATTATTTGATTGATTAATAAAAATATTTATTTAAATGATACTTTTAAATGATTATTATAAACCTTTAAGTAATTAAAAATATTTTTAAACTATTAATTAATAAAAGAAATGAAAAAATATTTATTTAAGTTTTATATTGAATTGTGAATTTAAAAGTTTATTAACATTGTAGGACGAAACATTAAAAATTCTGTATTTTTAAATTGTATGCAATAAAGATTAATAAAAAGTATATTAATACTTGTTAGGCGAAATTTTAAAAATATCTATTTTTAACTTGACTGCCTTAAAGATTAATAAAATTAATATTAATATTGTAGGCGATACTTATAAAAATAATTTTTTAACTTGACCGCCTTAAAGATTAATAATATTAATATTAATATTATAGGCGATACTTATAAAAATAATTATTTTTAACTTGACTGCCTTAAAGATTAATAAAATTAATATTAATATTATAAGCGATATTTATAAAAATTATTTATTTTTAACTTGACCGCCTTAAAGATTAATAATATTAATATTAATATTATAGGCGATACTTATAAAAATAATTTTTTAACTTGACCGCCTTAAAGATTAATAAAATTAATATTAATATTGTAGGCGATACTTATAAAAATAATTTTTTAACTTGACTGCCTTAAAGATTAATAATATTAATATTAATATTGTAGGCGATACTTATAAAAATAATTTTTTAACTTGACCGCCTTAAAGATTAATAAAATTAATATTAATATTGTAGGCGATACTTATAAAAATAATTTTTTAACTTGACCGCCTTAAAGATTAATAAAATTAATATTAATATTGTAGGCGATACTTATAAAAATAATTTTTTAACTTGACTGCCTTAAAGATTAATAATATTAATATTAATATTGTAGGCGATACTTATAAAAATAATTTTTTAACTTGACCGCCTTAAAGATTAATAAAATTAATATTAATATTATAAGCGATACTTATAAAAATAATTATTTTTAACTTGACTGCCTTAAAGATTAATAAAATTAATATTAATATTATAAGCGATATTTATAAAAATTATTTATTTTTAACTTGACCGCCTTAAAGATTAATAAAATTAATATTAATATTATAGGCGATACTTATAAAAATAATTTTTTAACTTGACTGCCTTAAAGATTAATAAAATTAATATTAATATTATAAGCGATACTTATAAAAATAATTTTTTAACTTGACTGCCTTAAAGATTAATAAAATTAATATTAATATTATAAGCGATACTTATAAAAATTATTTATTTTTAACTTGACTGTCTTAAAGATTAATAAAATTAATATTAATATTATAAGCGATACTTATAAAAATAATTTTTTAACTTGCCCGCCTTAAAGATTAATAAAATTAATATTAATATTGTAGGCGATACTTATAAAAATATTTATTTTTAAATATTATTTAATCTCTCTATAATCCTTCTTTAATCTCTCTTTATTCCTGAATTGTCTTAAGGATTTATATTAATTATATTAATATTTTAATATTAATTAGTAGATTAATAATTTTATATAATTAAACAAATTTAGTTGTTTAAATAATAATTTTAAACGTGTATATTTATTAAACGTTATAATGGTATTTATTGTTTTAAACATAATATTAACATTTAATTTTATTATGATTCACATTTTTAATTAAAAAATTGAAATTTATCTTTTATTATTTTTTATTTAAAAATAATATAAACAAAACGTGCTGGTGATAGTTATTGAATTAGAACAATGCCTGCTTACGTGTTTGCTTCTCTTGCTTCTATTGCTTCTTCTGTTCCTCGTTCAAAAATGCCTGTTTCAACAAATAACCCTTTTGATTGTTTGGCTCTTGATGACGATACTTCTATTCATTACAGAAAGAAGGTTTTAAAGAAGGTTTCAAAGAAGGTTCATAACAATGAAGTGAATGACACTACACCAAAGAAACCGACCATTCCTAAGATTGAAGTGAAATTTTCAGAAGTTCAGTGTGAAGGATGGACGCCTTTTCCAAGTAAGATAAGTTATGATGACATAGAAAAGTATATAACTTATCAGAATTTTAAGAAAATGATCAGTGAAATTGTGAGTAAGATTGATCCTCATAAATTGTCAAAAGTTTACTGTGAATGGGGAGAAATTTCTTATGTCAATGATGAAGACTATGAAAAGTATAGTCTTAAGTCATTTAAGCCTTTCAGTGAACTTCCAGAATACATATTGAATGACGATGTTTGTATATGGGGGTGTCATAGTGAGTTTACGATGCTTCCACTACGAGACATCATCTGTAAAGATTTGAATAATCGTGAAAGTGAGATTTGTGGTTTTAATGTTGTTGAAATTTCAGATTTGTATGAATTTACCATTGTCAGAGGTGATGAATATGAAGGTGGATATGGTTCTGGATATGATTATTACATTAACAGCCATAGAATTGATCTTGGAGAATATGAGGATCCTACAACATTAGAGCCTGTAATGAAGAAAACGCCTAAGTGTAAGGCAATGGAGTATCTTCATAGTTTTTATCCACTTTAAAAAAGTGGATGTTTTCTAAAAAGACAAATAATTTGATTCATTATTTTGTTTTTTATTTTCTTCTTGTGAATCAAGGGATGTCTTCATAATTTTTGTTTGTTTATTTATTTTAATTATGTTTCTTCCTTCTTATTTAATTTTTAATATTAATGTTTATAAAATATTAATATTAAAATTTATTTTATTTGTTTCATTCGTTTATTTTTTATTTATTTTATTCATTATTTTTAATTATTATTCTCATTCGTTTGTTTCATTCGTTTGTTTTTATTTATTTTATTCATTATTTTTAATTATTAT
>Ga0247611_10004100_pt1 | contig 20593 bp, 17 predicted proteins | sample 177DNAGHGhighgp2_FD_192422 | JGI IMG/M metagenome (GOLD analysis project Ga0247611, IMG submission 192422) | Sheep rumen microbial communities from Palmerston North, Manawatu-Wanganui, New Zealand - 1770 DNA GHGhigh gp2 | ecosystem: Host-associated > Mammals > Digestive system > Stomach > Rumen...
CGCACAATCATGGAAAAGAACGTAGCAAAGACCAAAGTGTATAACGTCATCATCATGGACCGCAGCGGCTCCATGTGGGACATCCAGCGCCCTGCCATCCAGGGCTTCAACGAAGTTCTCGGGGGAGTGAAGGCCGCGAAGAACAAATACCAGGAAACCCAGCAGCAGTTCATTACCCTGGTTCTTTTCGACAGTTCCTCCGTCGACGATGTCTACTGGAATGCCGACCCGGACAAGGCGGAGAGGCTGACAGACAAGACTTATGTTCCCGGAGCCTGTACGCCGCTCTATGACGCCATGGGCCGCACGCTTACCCGCCTGGAGAAAGAGTTGAAAGACGACACCTCCCACTCCGTCGTCGTTACCGTCATAACCGACGGCTACGAGAACTCGTCCTCCGAATACTCCCTTTCCGCCGTCAAGGCACTCGTCGAGCATCTAAAGGACCAGGGCTGGTCCTTCGCCTACATGGGAACGGACCACGACGTGAGCAGCGTCTCGGTGAGCCTCTCGATCACCAACGTGGTGAAATTCGAGAAGACAGAGGAGGAGACCATGAAATCCTTCCGCAAGGAGATGCGCGCCCGCGAGAGGTGGTCCGCCGAAGAGAACGAGATGATCCTCTCCTGCCCTGATGCCAGTTACGAGCAGAGGCAGGCTTCCCGCAAGGAAAGGGCGAAGCATTTCTACGACGAGAAGGGGGAGAACGCATGATGGAGGAAGTAACGGGCCGTTTCATCTGCGCCCAGGATGAAGGCGGCGCTTACATGCGTGCCCTACGAGAGATGAGGCAGGGAAGGAAGGAGACGGAGTGGCCTCCGTTTCTCTTCCCGGTGCCGGAGGGTACGGGACTGCGGCTGCCCCATTCGGTCAGTGGGCTCTTCGGGGCCCGCCGGTACATGGAAGACCCGGTGCTCGGATGCCGCCTGAATGAACTCACTGAAGCTGTGCTCTGCAATGAGGGGGAAGACATCAGGGACATATTCTCAGGAAACGGCGCCGTCGTGATGGCGTTCCGCACGTCGATGACCCTTTTCGATGCGGTGTCGCCAGGCGATGTCTTTGCCCGCGCCCTCGCGGCATTCTTCGGCGGTTGCGGGGATCCGTGGACGCTGGAACTCATCTCCAAGGATAAGGACTTCTATGGGGCGGATTCAGCCCTGAGGCGACACAAAGTTGGCGGGTATGATGACAGGGGCTTCTTCGAGGACGGTGTCTGGGAGGCGGAGCAGATACCCCGTGAGGCGCGGATGCCCACCCTGCTCGACCTTGTACTCAAGGGGGAGAGCATGACCGGGATGGTTCGGCATTACATCTACTGGAAGGATTTCTCCGGGTACAGGCTCTCCGCCGTCGCGTCATGCATCCGCCACCACAGCCTCTCACTCCGTCAGGCGGTGACAGCAGCGCTCTCGGAACAAGGGAGGAAGGAACTTGCCGGGGCTGTAGCCCGCACTTTCGACGGCAGCGTGCTGGACGCCTGCCACACGAGCCCGCTCTCCGCAGCTGAGATGTTCGACAGGATGGTCGCGACATTCCGGTCGGAACCGGTAGCAAGTGGGGTACTTGACAGAATTGCCGGGGATTCCCTGCTGAACAGGGAAAAGTATCCTCCCAGGAAAGGAATACGGGGCGGGGGAGTATATTGTTAAAAAGGAAAAAGGATTGAATATGAATAATTACCTTATCAGCGAGGCTGTCGGAGACATCGCCGGCAGCGTTTACGAGTTCGGACGCAAAAGGGCCAAGGACCAGTCGAAAGTGAAAATCTTCGCCCCCGGGGTGAGGTTCACGGATGACACCGTGATGACCTTCGCCTGCGCGGAGGCGCTTCTGGACGGGGCGGATCCCGGAGAGGTGATGTGGCGACGCGGCCGTGAGCACCCCACGGTCGGATTCGGCGGCATGTTCCGCCGCTGGCTGGCTTCCCCTTCACCCCGCCCTTACGGCAGTTTCGGGAACGGGTCGGCCATGCGCGTGTCGGCTGCCGGATGGCTCGCCGGCTCTGAGGAGGAATGCGTCCGGATGGCGACCGGAACCGCCCTGCCGACACATGACCATCCCGAAGGTGTGAAGGGAGCTGTGGCAACGGCACTGGCCGTCTGGCACCTGCGCCAAGGAGCGGACAAGCAATTCATCCGGGATGAGGTTCTCAACCGCTATTACCCGATGTGGGCCGGCAGGAGCTATGCCGACATCGTCCCTGGTTATAGGTTTGACCCGACCTGCGAGGGCTCCGTCGGTCCTGCCATCATCTCCTTCATCGAGTCCTCCGACTACGAGGACTGCATCCGCAAGGCCATAGCCCTCGGAGGGGATGCGGACACGCTGGCGGCCATAGCCGGGCCCATGGCCTACGCCTATTACGGGGAGATGCCGCAGCCGCTCGTTGAAAGGGCGCTGGAAATGCTCCCTGGCTGGATGCTGGAGGTCAGCGCCCGCCTGGATGAAAGGGTTAACGGGGGGAAGTAGGCCATGCTGGGAGCGATAGCCGGGGACGTCGTGGGATCCGCTTACGAGTTCCACAACACGAAGGATTACAGGTTCGAAATGTTCCCCAAGGGAGCGTCCTTCACCGATGACAGTGTGATGACCCTCGCCGTGGCGCAGTGGCTCATGGAGGACGGAGATTGCACGCTGCAGGGGCTGGAGGACTGTCTCGTGCGCTTCGCGCAGGAGAACTCCAGCCCGAAGGGTGACTATGGGGGGATGTTCCGGGACTGGCTCTTCTATCCGGAGATCATCGCCAGGCGTTTCGCCGGGCAGGAGAGCCCCTATGAGTCCCGCACCGGCAGACGACCCTATGGCTCGTGGGGAAACGGATCCGCCATGAGGGTGGCTCCGGTCGGCTGGGCATGCAAAACGCTGGAGGAGACGGAACGTGTGGCCGCCCTCTCCGCCTCCGTCACGCACAACCACCCGGAGGGCGTCAAGGGAGCGCAGGCTACTGCCGCCGCCATCTTCCTCGCGCGCACGGGCAAATCCAAAGAGGAGATCCGCACCTATGTGGAGGACACATACGGGTATGACCTTCACCGGACCTGGGATGACCTTCACATGGCCTACGGCTGGGATTCCAGCTGCCAGGGGACGGTGCCGGAAGCCATCATAGCCTTCCTGGACTCCGCGGACTACGAAGATGCGGTGAGGAAGGCCGTCTCTATGGGCGGAGATTCCGATACACTCGCATGCATCACCGGCGGAATCGCCGAGGCATTCTACATGGGCGTCCCCGGGCGGATTGCATGGCGGGTCCTTGACCTGCTGCCTGAGAAATATGTAGACCTCATAGGTGCTTTCTTCCGGAAATACTGCTACGCTAACCTTGAGTGGTCGGCGCGTAATGGCGCTCCCGCTGCGCGTTTCCTGACGCCTCTGGTAGGCTGGGGATGGCAGCGGACGCTCCTGGAGAACATGCGTGACGGAAAGCCCGCGGGTGAGGGTGTTCTGGCATTCATACCTCACCGCTGCGTGGACTCCGGTGGCAGCTTCAAGGAAGAGTACTACGGGCTGGACTCCGTTTTCAACGGCTGGGAGTACCTTGCCGATGGGAAGCTCTCAGCTCTCCTGGAGGGAGCTGTGCACTCCGTCCTGCGAAGGGAAGGTGAGGATATCCTCGGCATACTTGGAGACGCGGGGGCGGTGGAGCGGTTCCACTCGTGCATGACGATTATGGACTGTGCGAGCCCCGGGGGTGTCTGGTCGGAGGTCCTGGAACGGTTCTTCGGTGGGAAGAAACACCAGAGGACGATGTCCTGGACCGTAAAGGAAAGGGAATTCCTTGCCGGACCATCCGCCTTCGTCCGTAACGGACTGGCGACAGATGATGAGGAAAGGATACTCGGGGAGGGAAACATCGGTTCCGCCCAGGAAGAGCGTGAGCGGACAGCCGCCACCCTCGCAGACATGATCCTAATCGGAGGTGATACGATGGAGGGGATGGTGAGGCACTACCTCTTCAACAGGATATCCGTCCCGGGGGACGCGGGAGCCTTGCGGGAGAAGGTGACGGAATCTGTCGTCCGACTCGACGCATCCCTCGAGTCCGCCGTCCTGTGCATGGCAAAGGGAGAGGCGGCACAGATTTCAGTTGAAAATGCCATCCGGATGAATTCCGTGAATTTTCGGAATGACGGTCCGCTGACGGCTGCAGCGTATTTGGACTCCCTGCTGGAATCACTCCTGGGAGGGAGACGGTCCGCAAAACCGCTGCTGCGGCTTCTGGGCCATTCTGCCCTCAGGAAACACAGAAAGGCATTGGGAGCACCCGGACATCCGGAGTTCCCTGCCTTAAAAGGGAAGCCACCTATACCCCAAAATAACTGTTGTTACGCTCTGAGATGGATACCATCAAAATTGCGCTAATTGCAGCATGGCTTCCCTGAAACGTTTGCTCCTCCTAATGTATATGGCGAATTCTCATATTAAAATTGAAGGGCGAGATCTCCTTTTTCGGGACGGGTGGAAGCCCTTCGCGGGCCCTCTGAACCGTTCGCTCTATCTCTTCTGCCCGGATCTCGGCGAGGATTCCGTAATGGAGAGACTCCCCGCAGTCTTTCAGGCGGGAGGCTTCCGCGTCGAACCCGTCAAGAAGCCCCATGAGTTCCTCCGGAGCAAGGGTGCAGGGATCCGGCTTTCCTGCAAGGAAATACCCGTTCCTCTCCCGGGGGGAGACGATCCAAGTGTCTTTCTCCTGACAAGTGACGGTGTAGCAGAAATTGGGTTTCCTGATGGTGAAGGATTCATAAAGGAATGAGGCATAAGGACGCACCTCGATGACATCTGCCGAAGGGTCGGCAAGGGCGAATTCCTTTACCTGTCCATACGTGCAGCCTCCTGCGGCCCTTCCTTCCTGCCAGCTCTCGAGGATGGCTCTGAAGACCATGTGAAGAAGATGCTCCGAGAGCTCTTCTCCAGAAGGAACAACCCTACCGAAGGACCTTGCCCGTGATGAAAGATTAGACTTGAGGGTGGCTTCTGCCTTTTCCAGTGACGTGTCGAATGATTTCATAGCGAAATTGTGTTAGATAATCCCTTATACTGCGTGCTCGTATGAATCTTTCAGAAATAACAGCGGAAAATCATGAAAGGATTGCCGGACCTGGCGGTATAATCAGTAACGAGCAAACGTAAACCTTGCTGAATAAGCAGACATAATATCTGAAATTCATTAAATTTGTAAAACAACAAGAAAAAACTGATATGCCACACGGAATTTCAAAATCAAGGTACACCCAATACCGCTCTTGCGCGAAGGCACTCTGGCTTAATGTATACAAGAGTGAGGAAGCGGTGATAGATGATTCGACAATGGCCCGGTTCGCTACCGGCAACGAGGTCGGGGACCTTGCTATGGGCCTTCTCGGCCCCTTTGAGGAAATGACCGTTACCAAGGGTGATGGGCGCCTCGATTACGGGAAGATGGTGGAAAAGACCCTTGATGCGGTGTCAAGAGGCGTTGAGAATATCTGCGAAGCGGCGTTCAGCCATCATGGGAATTACTGTGCCGTGGATATCCTTCACAAGACTGCCCGTGGCTACGAGATTTACGAGGTAAAAAGCGCCACGGAGCCGGACAAGGAAATCTATGCATGGGATGTCGCCTTCCAGAAGTATATACTGACCTCATGCGGGATCAATGTCACAGGGACTTTCCTGGTATACATCAACAACAAGTATGTCCGCCATGGTGATATCGAAATCAAAAAGCTGTTCAGCATAAAGGATATCTCGGAAGCAGTCGATGCCGAATACCCAAGCGTTGCGGAAAACGTTCGTCAGGCGCGCCGAGTGCTCGAGGGCGAAGAACCCGCAAAGGCAATCAGTGCCGACTGTAACAGTCCATATCCCTGCCCCTTCTGGCAGTACTGCACGAAGCACATCCCTTCCCCCTCGGTGTTTGACCTCTACCGGATGAACATCGGAAAGAAGATTGAGCTATTCAATAAAGGGGTGGTAACCTACGAGGACGTGAAGGACATGTCCCTCACCAAGACCCAGCGCATGCAAGTGGATAGCTATCTAGGCGGAGTAGACAAGGTCGTTGACAACAAAGGCATACGTGACTTCCTCGGGAAACTGACCTACCCATTGTATTTCCTCGATTTCGAAACGATACAGCCAGCCGTCCCTCTCTATGACGGGACCCACCCTTATCAGCAGATAACCACGCAGTACTCTCTGCATTACCAGCTCAGCGAGGGTGGTGAACTCCTGCACAAAGAGTATTTGGCTCCCAGTAACGGCAATCCCCTTCGTCCCCTGGCTGAACGTCTCTGCGAGGATATCCCAAAGGATGCTTGCGTGGTGGCCTACAACAAGAAGTTTGAGTGTGGACGCATCGAAGAGCTGGCTGAGCTTTTCGACGATCTTTCCGCCCACCTTACAGCTATCAAGGACAACATCGTCGACTTGTTAGTCCCATTCCAGGGAGGGAGTTACTATGTTCCTGCGATGGGGGGTTCTTTCTCAATAAAAAGTGTGCTCCCCGCCCTCTTTCCTAACGATCCGGAACTGGACTACCATGCCCTCGACGGACTCTGCCAAAACGGCGGAGATGCAATGAATCTCTTTCCGGCTCTCAAAGACATGGAACCGGCGGAAGAGAAAAAGGCACGCCAGGCCCTTCTTGACTACTGCCGCCTTGATACGCTCGCCATGGTGAAGGTTCTGCAGAAACTACAGGAAGCGGTGAAATAAGAAACGTTGAACCGAGATGAAAGGAAAACAAAGGGGAGAAGTATAACAACAAATAGATACAACCATCAACAGAGATGAAGATAATCCATACAGCAGATTTACATTTGGGGCAGATACTCTATCAGAACTATGACAGAGTGGATGAACACGATCACTTTTTCCAGCAGATGGAACAGTGGTGTATGAAAGAAAAGCCTGATGCCTTCGTTCTGAGTGGCGATGTATTTGACATCCAGCAGCCTTCTGCATCCGTCAAGAAGTCGTTTACCGATCATTTCGTGCGGCTGCATAGGATCTGTCCTCAGATGAAAATCATCATCACGGCAGGAAACCACGATTCCGCTTCACGTATCCAGGCCGACAGGGCTGTGTGGGAGATAGCCAATGCACATCTTGTCGGAGTATCCCCTTCGCCGGAACTCCTGGAATGCACGGATGTATGGCAGGACGACTATATTGTCAGGCTTGACGCAGGTTATGTTGTAGCCATCCCGTACATGGCTGCAGAAAGGACGGACGTCATTCAGAGCATCCTTGACCGTGTGGCGGAGGAAAACACAGAAGGAAAACCAGTGGTTATGACCGGTCATCTTTCCGTAACGGGAATGGATGCAAGCGGCCATGACATTGAGATAGGAAAAATCAAGACACAAAGTGTGGAATCCCTTGGAAAGGGGTATGACTACCTCGCGCTGGGTCATATCCATAAGCCACAGACCATCGGGCATCAGGAGGACTGCTTGAAGGAAGATGTCACCTATCCTGCCGGCGTGGTCCGCTACAGTGGCAGCGCCCTTCACGTAAGCTGCGATGAAAAATATCCCCACACCGTGAGCGTCGTAGAGTTGGGAAGGCACGGAGGGGATGTGCGCATACGTCAGTTGCGAATTGACGAACTCAGGCATTTCTACGAGCTTCCAGTTTCAGGTAAGGCATTTGCTTCTGCTGACGAAGCACTGGAGGCAGTCAAGGACTTTGCAGAAACGAAGGGCTGTGGCTATATCCGGCTTCGTCTCGACAGCGAGGCCCAGTTACCTGCAAACTTTTCAAACGCCGTCTATGATATCCTTGCCGGGTACGATGACGAAATACGTTTCAACCCAAAACATATCTGGGAAGGAAAGAAGGCCGAGTCTGCAAAGGATGGAGACAAGCCGACATTCGAGGTGGCTGAAATCCAGCAGATGACGGATCCTATGATCTTTATCGAGAAGACGAAGGAACAATATCCAGGTATTGACCTTGTCACTGTACGGCAGATGTTTGAGGAAGTGAAGGAGGAGTGCCGACTCATGGAGGAGGAGGAAAAAGAAGCGGCGAAAGTCAAAGCGGCAAAAAAATCGGCGAAAAAGGCTGACACTGATGGTAATGACAAAACTGAAGACGAAGAATAGCTTATGGAGATTAAGGAACTGCATCTGCGAAACATCGCGTCCATAGAGGATGCTGACATCGATTTCGAAAAAGGACTGATAGACGGCGTGACGGGAGATCCGGCCTCGGTATTTCTCATCAGTGGGGATACCGGAGCCGGTAAATCCGTCCTCCTCGACGGCCTTGCCATGGCCCTTTACAAGAATACTCCTCGAATAGCGGGTGTTGCAAACTCGCAAAAGAATGAATTTACCGATGCTGAGGGAGAAAACATTCGTGTAGGCAGCATCGAGCAGTACACTCGTCTGGGAATCTCCGATAAGGATGAGTGCTACAGCGAGGTCGTATTCATCGGGAATGACGGTGTTGAGTACCGGGCAAGGCTTACACTGGGCATGTTGCTAGGCAAAACGGACAAGTCCACGGGAAAGCGTCCGCTCAAGCACCGTAATCCAAAATGGGAGGTAAGGGTCGGAGGTGGTGATTGGACTAGCGACAGTGTTGCCAAGACCATCGAGAATGCTGTCGGACTGACCTTTGAGCAGTTCGGACGAATGGCCATGCTCGCGCAGGGACAGTTTGCGGCATTTCTTACCGGTGACAAGAAGGAACGCGAGGCAATCCTCGAACAGCTTACCAATACGGAGTCCTTCACGAAGTATGGAACAGCCATAAAGAGATTGCGTGACAAGGCAAAGGTGGAACGGGATGGAAAACAGACCGAATACGACACAGAGTCGCTCCATACACTTCCGGAGGAGACGGTCAAGAGTCTGAATGAAGAAAAGAAAGGCCTTGAATCCAAGGTTAAAGATCTGGAGGGCAGAATCAAGAAGAATGATGAATTATTGGTGTCGGTTAATGCAGTAGAAGAATGGCGCAAGAAAGCCGATAAGGAAAAGGATGCCAAAACGGATCTGGAGAACCAAGTCTCCTCGGAAGAATACAAGGCGTACAAAGCATTGGTTGAAGGCTGGGAGTCTACCGTGACGGAGCGGCAGCGCCTCTCTGATCTGTCAGTGGCCAGGGATAAATTCGAGAAGGCCAAACGGTCGGAAGCAGAAAACAAATCAAAGTTCGCGGCTCTCTGTGCTGACCTGTTGAAGCGTCAGGAAGATATCAAAGCCATGGGCGATCCAGCCAAGGCTATTGAAGAAAAGCAGGCGGAAATAGATTCCTTGACGTCGAGCCGGGAACAGTTAAAACCGACAGAGATCAACGAAAAGCTTACAGCGCTGTCTGACAAGAAAGGGCAGTTGAATACGCTGTCCTCCAGGATCGAATCCCATGAAAAATCCGGGGCGGAACTAGCTGCTCTTACCAAGGAGTTGGAAGACGATGAGAAAACAATAAAAGCTAGCGGGGATGACCTTAGCAAGGTGAAAAACGAATATGACGTTTCTAAGGCAAGGCTTGACGAGGCAAAGAAGCGCTTTTTCCGGATGAATGTTAGCATGGAAGAAACGCTCAAGGACCTCCGTAAGAGCCTTTCGGACGAGCATGCCGAGATTTGTCCTCTTTGCGGACATCATGTCGAGTCTTTCCCGCGTGATGAAGTCTTTGCCGGGATGCTCGAGCCTCTTAAGGATGAGAAGATACAGGCAGAAGAACAATTCACAAAAGCGGACACGAACCTGAAGGCGGTCCAGACCAAGTATGATAGTCTCTGCGGCGCTCGTGACGGAAAGCTTCAAGAGAAAAGGAAAAAGGAGACATTTTTCCGAGATGAAGAGAATAATATCAGAGAAGCGGCCAGGGAGATGGGTATGAACGGTGACGCTCCACTTAAAGACCAGATCCAGCACTTGCTCGGTCAATACTCGGAAGAGGAATCCAGGCTCAAGGGTCTTCAGGCTAAAGCTGAAGACCTCCAGAAGAAAATCAATGCTGCGCAAAAGGAGAAAAAACCCCTCGATGAGAAACTCCAAAAATATCTGGCAGGGAGCCAGCTCCTGGAACATCTTGAAGGAATGCGGAGAAAAATCCTGGAGGAACACGCAGACTGGGCGACCGAAGTGGATGCTAACGTCTTTCTTTGCAAGGATATATTCTCCGAATGGAACGATTTGTTCAAAGATGTAAGTTCAAACGCATCGGCAATGAAGGTTTCCTCTGAGACCATTAATTCCTGTAAAGAAGTTTTGAGTGCGTATTATGAAAAATCAGGAAAGACCGAAGCAGACCTGCTGGCAATAGATAGGAGGAAAAAGGATGTGCAACCGGCAAGGGAGCGTATCAAAGAAGTTAATGAGAATCTGAAATCCAAGATTGATGCCTTGGCTGACGCCGAGAAGAGGATTCAGGATGCGCTCGAGAAACTTGGCGTAACTGAAGAAAAAGACATTCCGGTGAAGGAAGACCTTCTTAAAGATAAAAAGGAACTGGGAGACAATAAAGATGAATTGACAGGAAAGATAGGTGCGATTGACAACGCTCTTGCACAGAACAACGCAAATGTGACCCGTCTTGCTGCCGTCAAGGTGGAATTGGACAAGGCAAACGAGATATTCGGCAAGTGGGACCTTCTCAACGGATACTTTGGAGGTACACGTTTCCGCACGCTGGTCCAGACATATATCCTGCGCCCGCTTCTCAAGAATGCGAACATTTACCTTGAGAAGATAACGGACCGTTATCGCCTCACTTGCAGCGAAGATAACGAGCAGTTGTCAATCCTGGTCCTCGACCGTTACAATAAGGACCAGATCCGCAGTGTCACGGTTCTTTCCGGTGGAGAAAGGTTCATGATATCGCTGGCACTTTCCTTGGCTCTTTCTTCCTTGAATAGACCGGACATGAACGTCAACATCCTATTCATCGATGAAGGATTCGGCACTCTTGACGAAAAGAGTCTTGACAGTGTGATGCAGACCCTTGAGAAGCTTCAGGAGATAGCTGGGCAGAGCAAGCGCCGGGTGGGTATCATCTCCCACCGCGAGGAACTTGACGAGAGGATTCCCGTGCAGATACGGGTTAAGAAGAAAGGAGAAGGCAGAAGTCGCGTAGAAATTAAGAACACATAGATGAAGACGCTTTTGGTGATGTTAGAATAATATTATATCTATTCTATAAACTAACATTAATTGCAGTTCAGTTTACAATTAAAAAAGAGAGTTCTGGGACGCTGTACTCGTGTGAAAAGTATTCATGCTTTGTTAGGGGTACAGTGTTTTCAGATGTCACGATTAATGAAAACATCGAAGAGGATATAGGGATGCTGGCACGTCGACGGTTGTTCCACTCCAAAAGCGTATTGTTTGACAAGAATATGAAAGCCGAGGAATTCAATAATGCATTTATTACGTATATAGGACAAAGAGAATCTGCGTTCTATTGGGTTGAGGTTCCTAAAACTGTTATATGGCACAACTCTTCTTCGAATAAACTTTGCTCTGATTTGGGAATCGACATAAGTTGTGAAGATTACGATTCCGTTTGGGACTGTGTAAACGATTTATGCGATTCTGTTGCAGATTATTACAATAAACAAGGCATAATCGTTCATGAAACGGTGGCCGTGGCATCGTATGATAACACGGCGCATAATTAAAGGCTTGGCTGCAATTTGCGCATATCGAGGGGTTTCCCTAAGTGAGCGGTAACAACAGTATTTTTGGGGTACAGCAGGCTTGTTTTAAGAGAATCCGTGAGGGCTCTCTTTTCTTTTACTGTTGGAATAGTTCCCTATAAAAATGTATCTTGGTCAGGATATGGATGTCGCAGACAATTAATGACTTCTTCACTGAACCCACGCTCACGAAGGGCCCCGGCATTCCAGTCGGGGTCCTTCGCCGTTTCCGCGAGGAACCCGCGGATCATTTCCTCTTCGGTTTTCCCGGTGAGACCTGCGGAAAGCGATGCCAGTATGAGCGGACGTCCGGCTGCGTCCCTGCGGTCGAAAAGGGCCTCGCTCGCAAGTGATACCGCCTCGTCAATGCCCGCAACCGGACGGTTCCTCCTCCCGAGAAGGACGTCGTCGTAGTCTGAAGGGCTGAACCGGCTGAGATACCTGTCCCATATCGGGGCAAAGTCCCTGACTATATCTTCAGGGACTTTATTGACGGCAGCCCCTTCCGCCCAGCCGGACCAGGGCAGTTTACTTGAAATGGCCTCTCCCGAGAGAAGGCCTTTCGGGTGCTCGGGATGGATCATGAAAACGGGACGGACAGAAACCGTGAACGGCTCCCCGTCCTTGCCTGCATCGGGATCGCACAGGAAAAATCCCCGCATCACAACCCCCCGGCTGCCACGTCCGGTCTTCATGATGATGAAATTGTCACCGCTGCGGATTCCCGCTGCGCTGTCTAACAGCCATTCGATATCCCCGAACTCCAGATTCGGGAATGAATGCTCAAAGTAAGTGAGGGAGCAGCCGGACACCTGCGGGTCCCAATTCACCAGGAATGTATTCATGAGAGTGTTGTTTTCGTGTTTCCGTTAGTCTTTTGTCGGCGGCAAAGATAAGCCGCCGGATTGACACATTCCGTCAACTTCACCTGAAATGCATGACAAAACGGATGTTTTTTTCTATGAGTGGCGAGCGCAGATCCGCCATGAGCCTATCCACCGTGGATCCTCCTCCTTCCGGCTTGAAGTATTTCACATCGTACCAGTTTCCCGGATCATCGAAAAGGGAACGGTTCTCTTCGAGGCACCGACGCAGGGCGGAATACAGATTGGCTATCGTCCGGAGATGATCGCATCCCTGCCGGAGGAGGGGAGTGACGTCCCCTGAACGGAATATGGAGAAGACGGCGTAGGGGACGGGGTCGCCCCTTCCCGGGAGCCATCCCCTGTGCTGCAGGAAGAAGTGGAATACGTCTCCGGACATCTCAAGGGTGACCACTTCCGGGTGGAAGCGGCCTTTTGTGTCGAGGGACAGGCAGCGTTCCATCCACTCCCGCAGCTCTCCGAAGAACGGGTGCACGTCGTCGGCTTCGAACGAGCACATGCGAAGGCCGTCCACCGTGACGTGGAACTGAATCCTGCCCCTTGAGGGCGGACTGATGATGAAATCCACATTCCTGAGAACGGTCGGACCGGATCCGTTCCCCGGCGGGGGCTGGACTCTTTGCCCTGCCTTTTGCCCTTTCCCGTCTGACAGATGTAAGCGGGAGGCCATTGGGGTTTATCCGACCTGGGGCAATCCTTCCTGTTTGTTGTATTTGTTGATGAACCAGACGATGACGTCCCCGTGCGGGGCCGCAAGGCGCTCCTTCTGCGCACCGAGCTCCTCTTCCAGGGCAAGCGCCTTGTCGAGTACCGTCTTGCATGGAGAACCGTCATTCTCCGGGAAATAATCCACAAGGAGACCCGCCTTTAGATTAGCTATATATTCCTTTGACCAAGATAATTCTTCAGAGGATAAAACAATTTTTTCCATTCTCATTTGCGTTTTGAAGTGTTACTATAATCCGGTTTCCCATTGGGACAGCCGTCAAGGGTCTGTATGTTCAGCCCGAGAAGCATGAAGTTGTACACGTCATATCGTAGCGCCGTGCTTCCTTTCGGGTAAAAGTACTTGCAATTCTTGCAGGGAGTGGACTTCATCGTTGTCAGCCAATGCAGCGTGTTCGTTTCAAGGTGCGAATATATATTCATGTTTTGACACATGCCGTCAAAATATCAAAAAACGGAAGGCATTCAGGCAGGGCGACTTTTGGGTGGTTTTGCTGAAAATGATTATCTTTGCAATGGTGTTCCTTTTGTAGGAACCAAAGACATAGAATACTAGTTATTCGCTTTTTGCACGTAGTCACAAGAACTACCAGGTATCGAATCCAAGCTACATGCAAACTGGGGATTGACCTCGCCATAGTGTGGGCGTTGATCCTTGGTTGCATAGTTTGGGGGCTCTGGTAGGCCTTTGTGACTTGCAAGCAAGGGGAGTCCACACTTTTTTCATGGATAAATCCGAACTCGTAAGACAGCTTTCTGACATCCGGGACAGGGGTTTCGGGAGGTCGTTCGCCCGGTATTGCTCCGACATCTTCTCTTCATTCAGCTATTCAGAGGAAACCCTTGAGGCGGCCATGTCGCACGCCCATTACCTGCGCCTGTTCATCGAAGAGACTGTCCGCGGTGCTGTGCCCAAGGACGAGATCCCGGAAGACCTGAGGGGGACATTCAGGGAAGTAAGCGGACTATCCATTCGGGAGACCCTCTGTTCGGAAAGCCCATCCGGGATGGAATGCTGCCGGCTCTTCGTGAAGAAATGGTGCGAAGCCCTTTCTCAGGACTGAGACGGAATTGCTGTTTTTCCTGCCGGTTCACTGTGAGGGGTCGCGCTTTTTTGCTAAATTTGTAAGACGCTAAACAAGAAATGATGGCAACTACCCCTTCCACCCCGTTCTGGCTTGAAATCAAGACCGAGTACATCGATGCGAACCTCGACAAGGTGATCGCGTACCTTTCAAAGGAATCCGCCGAACCAGGCACCGACCCGTTCTACGAAGAGACGGAGAGGCTTCTCACGAAAAGGGTGGGAGAACTCGTTGAGTCCCTTTCGGGGTCACCGGTCGGGCAGGAGGACGAGCCATCCGGGAGGGAAGGCAGCCAGGCAGCCCTCAAGATTCTCGGTGCCTGGCTTCTCATACAGGACAGTTACACCGATACCTTCAGCAGGGAGGTGTACTTCTTCTTCATGAAGACTCTCTCCGTCATGGTCCCGGACTCCTATGCCGAGGAGCTGACCGCCCAGGCCGTCCTGTGCCTGACCCGGAACGGGTTCCAGCGGCCGGCCTTCAGCTGGGCCGACATCAAGGACCCCCAGCCGGAGGTGATAGCACACAAGGTGATACACGGATCGTCGTTCAGCGGCGATCCCGGCCCTGAGGCTTGGTTCCAGGGGAAGGGATCCGTGAGGCTGCATGATGGCTTCGTCGAGATATACGCCGCCAACAAGGCCGACGCGCAGTTCGCCAAGACGGCATCCTCGCTCATGCTCCTTGACCAGGCCATATCCGCACAGACGGCACCCTCCGATCGCATCCAGCAGAAGTCCGAGGACGACATCGACGTGATGAACCGCTTCACGAACGGGTTCCTCCGGGACATGGAGAAGGTCAGCCCGAGCGCCGAGCAGCTCCTGAAGCGCTACGCGGAAGGAGACATTGCCACGGTTCGCTACCTCGGGAAGGATTTCCTCGGGAACCTCCTCGTTGAGACCGTCGAGGGGAACTATGAGAAGATTTCCGGTCAGATCCCGTTCAAGTCCAGCGCATACAGGAACCTCTACACGGCGGCACAGGTGGGTCAGTACCTCCGGGAGGGAGACGTCTTCGACGCCGAGTACAAGGGCGGGGAACGGAAAGTGTTCGACCTCCAGAAGCCTTTCCTCCAGGCCCTCCTTGAAAACACCATAGAGGTGAACAAGGACGTCAATGCCGTGCTCAAGTCCGTCAATGCCCGAGGCCTCATGACCTGGTGGACGGCGGACGGCTATCCGGCCTACGTGGAGGGGAAGGACTGCGACGGAGAGTACAAGGTGGGGGACTGCGCCGTCCTGTACATTACCGGGAAGCAGACCAACGGTTATGTCTATGCCACGGTGTCCGGCCCCTGCGCCGAACCGGTCGACGAGGAGGAGTCCCGCAAATACTGTGTGGAAGGATTGCTCTATGCGGATGACTATGTCCCGGCGCCGGCACCGCAGGGAAGCGCCCTTGACGGGGCGTGCGTGAAAGGCCTTGCCAGGTTCCTGTACCGTTACCAGCGGAGCCTCGGCCAGGCAGCCGAGCGCTTCCGCGTCCTGTGCGTGTGCCGTATTCTGTCGGTGCTGACAGGCGATTCTGATGCGGCTGACTACATCGCCGTATCGTGTGACTACCTGCGATGTCTCATGCTCTTCTCCATGGGGCAGATCGAAAAGATAAAACCCCTGGAGGCGGAAGGCCCGCTGTCAGAGATGCCCGGTATCATCCGCCGGAAGGAGATTGTCCGCATCCTTCGCTGCTACGGGACGGACGGGGACTCCGATTACCTGAGCGGCGTGATCCACGGCCAGGAAGACACGCTTCTGGTGCAGCTCGCGAAACTCGTCCAGTCATGCAACCGCATCGACGACGTTTATCCCGCCATCAAGACGGTCATCAAGCGGGAGATAACCCGTTTCCTTGCCGTGGAGACGGAGGACAACACGGACTTCGAGGAGGCCGCCGGGCCTAACCTCGGCGTGGAGAACAGCCGGACGGAGTTCAAGACATCGTTCCTCTTCGCGCCGGCAAACGCCTACGAACAGAACCAGGAGAAGAATATCTTCCGCAGCCTCTGCTCGTTCCTCAATACCCAGGAGGGCGGTACGCTCTACCTCGGGGTCAATGACAGCGGGGGCATAAACGGACTGGATACGGAGCTTGAGGCCCTGAAGAAGAAAGCCCCGCTCTACAAGGGACTAGACGGCTACGTCCGTTACATCACAGACAGGGCCCGGGAGTACTTCGACCTCGATGCCCGGCTCCACTTCCATATCGAGCCCGCCTATGACAACAAGGTCGTGGCCATCCGTGTCGACCCTTATGAACACGGGGTGGTGGAGTTCGAAGGGACTCCGTACATCCGCAACAACAGCGAGTCCGTGAAGATGAGCCAGACGGTGCGACGGCAGATAGAGGCGAGGAAGATCGCCTCCGGGAAGGACAAGCCCGCAAAGAACGTCGTGGCACTCACGGAGGCCATCCGGGAGGAAAGGCAGGTGGTGCTGCATGGTTACTCGTCCTCCAGCCGTGGCAAGAAGGATGAGTACACCGTCGAGCCGTTCTCCTTCGTAGGAAACCACACCTACCTGTGGGCCTATGACGTGAAGGACGCAGCGAACAAGTTGTTCCGCATTTCACGTATGGGTAACGTCCAGGTCACGGGCGATCCCTGGGCCTTCAAGGCACAGCATCAAAAAGGCCACCTGGACATCTTCCATTTCTCCGGGGAAAAGCCTGTCCGTATGGTCTTGAAACTGGACCTGCTGGCGAGGAACCTGCTTGTGGAGGAGTACCCTGACTCGGCCGGGGATATAAAGGACCTCGGGGATGACAGCTTCATCCTTGAGACGGATATCTACAACATCCTTGGTGTCGGGAGGTTCTACTGCGGACTGATCGGCCATGTCGGGATTGTCGATGCACCCGGTCTGGAAGAGTACGCCCGCGAGTACTTTGAAAAGGCGCTTGAAGGGCTGAAGTAGCCCATATAAAGCCGCTTTTTTCCAAGATTACCCCAGCTCGCTTATCCCGTTCTGCCTTCGGATGGCTTCAGAGTAAAAGACCTTCCGGTTGTCCTGCGAGATGGGATATCCTGCAATCCGCGAGCTATCCTTCAGCCCGTCTTCAAGGTTGCAGACGAAAAGGTCATTGATGTCAGCAAGGTAAAGACGGTCATAACGTAGGTCCAGATACTTCTGCAGCGACATGGTGTAGTTCATCACCTTCACGGCGTCTGCCTCCCGGAGGTTATCCCTGTTGAATACAAAAAGCCCCATCTTGTCAAACCTGCCGTAGAATCCGTTGCCGACCTTGGATACCTTGCTCTCGATGATACGTCTCAGTGGCAGGGCCATTGACCAGTAAGAGAGTTCCTTCGTACCGATATAGCGGCCTTTCCCCAATCCGTAGGCATAGCCGTTCTCCCTGATTAGATCAAACTCATCGTCTTCCGGGGCTGGGGTGATGCCTGCGATATCCTTCAGGAGGGCGTCTTCCGCCTTTTTGCTCTCCTCCATGGCCCGTGTGACCTCAATGCCGAGGGAATGGCCGTCATTGGACTGGAGGTCCGGGCGGTCAATGTTCACAAGACAGTCATACTCGTGACCTAGAAGGGCCGCGAGGGAGATCTGCGCATAGCTTTCAAAAAAGCATGTTCCGAAAGGACGTTTTGCCATGGCTGTAAGGACTTGATTACAAATTTACAAAATCTTTCCGAGCTTACTTGACCGAGGCTTTGGGAATATCACTCCAGAGGGTCGTGTAGTGAGGCGACTTGTGCTCCTGGGTCATGTGGAACCGCCCGTCCCCCTGGATGCCGAAAAGGACCGTTCCCGGCCCGAGTGTCCTGTTTATGGCATCGATGGCCCCGGAAAGGCGTTCGTCCCTCTCGTTGGCCACATGGTCGGAAAAGAGTGAGGGGACATGGGCTTCCTGCTGCTCGATACGGGTGAAGACAACGCCTCCCTTCTTGTAGGCATATCCTTCCTTGAAGAGTTTCCTTGCAGCTTCGGAAGCGGCCACTACGACCTTCCGGTAGTCCTGCGTCGCCTCCGGGAAGACGACATAGTGCCCGCCGCTCATCTGCGGAAGGTATTCCTTGAAACGGTTTGTGATGGCAAAGACAATCATCTCACCCACGAAGGAGTCCTGTTTCCGGAGCTTCTCGACGGCTTTCCCGGCAAAGGTCGTTATCTGTTCCGTGAACTCCTGGAGGGATGTCACGTCGTGCGAGAAACTGCGGGAGACGCAGATGCTCTGCTTGGGCTCGACCATGTCCTCGAACTCCACGCAGGGGATGCCGCGGAGTTCCTTCCAGGTACGGAAGCCGGGAAGATGGAAAATGGTCCTCACGGTGGTTTCAGGGAGCTGCGCGTAGTCCCACGCCGACTTCACTCCCATCAGTTCAAGCTTTCTCATGGACCGCCGGCCGATGCCCCACACATCTTCCGCAGGGAACTTCCGAAGAACTTTCTCGATGTCCTCAGGACGGTACATGTAACATCCTCCCCTGAGTTTCGGGTATTTCTTGCAGAGCTTCGACGCAATCTTTGCGAGGGTCTTCGTCGGGGCGATGCCGACAGAGACCGGGATGGAGGTCTGTTTCCAGCAGTCACGCGAGATTGTCTTGGCGAGGGAATCGAAGTCCATCCTCTCCATGCCGGAGAGGTCCAGGAAACACTCGTCGATGGAGTAGGGCTCGACGGCGGGGGAGTATGTCCTGAGGACCTCCTGGACCCTTCGGGACATGTCCCCGTAGAGGGCGAAGTTGGAGCTGAAGACGGCGATGCCGTTTGCTTCGATGAGGGGCTTGAGCTTGAAGTAAGGGTCGCCCATCTTCACCCCGAGGGCCTTTGCCTCGTTGCTCCTTGCCACCGCGCAGCCGTCGTTATTGCTCAGCACGATGACCGGCCTTCCGTTCAACTCGGGACGGAAGACCCTCTCGCAGGACGCGAAGAAATTGTTGCAGTCGGCAAGGGCGTACACTTTACTGTCATGCTTTCTTGATGACCCAGGTCACGATGCCCCAGATGAGGAAGTCGTTGTCCGGACCGACTGGGATGGGCCTGTACTTCGTGTTGTGCTCGTTGCAGGGCATAAGGACGGCACCGTCCTCGTGGATCTCCACGCGCTTGACGGTGTACTCCCCGTCGATGAAGCAGACGGCCTTGCAGTCGTTGTACGGCTCCACGGCGCGGTCCACGATGATGATGTCCCCCTCGTCCATGTCGGCATCGACCATCGACACTCCGTCGATCTGGAAGAAGAAGGTCGACGCGCTGTGGCGCACCAGGAGCTTCACCAGGTCGAGCTTCTCCTTGAAATCGTCCGCCGGTGATGGAAACCCCGCCTTGACGGTTCCGAAAAGGGACTCGAAGGAATCGGATTCAGTTATCGGATAAGGTTTCATCAGTCGGAAAGGTATTCTTCAAGGAACTCCGAGGCGTCGGCGACGCAGTCCGGACAGTCGCGAAGGGGCTTTCCCGTGCCGATGCCCTTCAAAAGCTTGCACTGGGTCGCTCCGTTGCGCTGCTGGAACTTCTCCATGATATCCTTCATGCGGGCGCGGGAGAGGTTACGGTCCTTCGTGGCGAGACCGACAATCATCCCGGCGCCGACGAGGGCCCCGCAAGTCCCTTCCATGTTCCCCATGCCGGTTCCGTAGGCCCCGGCGATATCGAGGGCGGTCTTCCCGTCAAGGCCGACGAGGTCGCAGTAGGTGCAGACTACGCTCTGGGCGCAGTTATGGGTATTCAGCCGTTTCTTTTCGGCTGCGAGATGTTTGCGGGACTCCATGCTAATTCTCCGTTGTGGCGTAAACCTTGGGGATTTCCACGGCCGGCCAGCCGTAGTCCTTGTAGACCTTCACGGGAAGATTGTGCTTGTAGACGTAGGCGGCGATGGCATTCTTCCTGGCCTCCTCTCGACCGGTCTGGTCAGAATTCACTTTTTGGAATTCTTCGAAGCGCTCCCCGAAGATTTCTTTTGCAGTGGGAAGGAACGTGCTTCCGTCACCGACTGCATCAAGGCCCGTAACGAAGAACTTCCCTTCGCTGCTTATCTTGACATGCATCTTCCCGGGGTGGCTGCCACCGGAGACGGACATGAGGGTGTCCCCCGAGACCTTGAAGTTGTCCACCCAGAAATCTCCCCATACCTGGATGTCATGCGGATTGCTTTCATCAACGGCAATGACCCTCTTTGACGGGATGCATATCTCGCCCGGGGCATACTGGCTGCCGATGACCTTGGTGAGGTACTCGTCTATGGCGGTGAGACAAGTCTCGGTCTCTTCCGCGGCCTTTGTCTCGGCAGCGGGCTCAGAG
>Ga0247611_10004101_pt1 | contig 20593 bp, 3 predicted proteins | sample 177DNAGHGhighgp2_FD_192422 | JGI IMG/M metagenome (GOLD analysis project Ga0247611, IMG submission 192422) | Sheep rumen microbial communities from Palmerston North, Manawatu-Wanganui, New Zealand - 1770 DNA GHGhigh gp2 | ecosystem: Host-associated > Mammals > Digestive system > Stomach > Rumen ...
GAATTGGATAACTCCGATACACATCAAAGCGAGGTAGACCTCGATTCCTATGATAAATTCAGCTATGTCATAGAGAATGACGGCAGTTTGGAAGATTTATACAACAAAGTAAAAGAAATCTACCATACTGTTTTTAACCCTCCATCCTTGGGTTTGTAAAGGATTATTACTATACACCGAAAAAGGGCAGCTCTGGAGTAACATCCGGGGCTGCCCTTATTTTTTTAAGCCGCTTCTTCTCTTGGTTTACCATTGTCACCAAATTTACGACCTAGTGTATTTATTTTAACATTATCAAATAGCATCTGCTGTGAACGAGTAGCGGCACACATCTTAATTACAGTATCATATAAATCTGAGTTACCAGATATACATGAACTAATACGTTTGTATGTATTAGTAAGTGTAGATATAGAGAATGGTGTCCATTGAATACCTCTACCAAATATAGACTTAGCCATATTAAAGTCTTCAAAGGAACTAGATAACATAGCTGTCATATTAACCATAGCATTGTTAATCATTGCTTGTCCTAAATCACCATTTCCTGTATCCTTAGAATGTTTTTGTGCTGCATTTTCTAGAGCAGGAGCAAAGATTAGTCCCATAAAGATAAGCATAAATATATCATATAAGAGTTGTCTTATATTATTACGATATGCCTGTCTTAAGTTTGTGTCTTCACTATTCCAGAAGGTGTCGATAACGTTTCCAATTCCACCTTCACCATTTTCGTCTCCATGTAAGAACACATCCATAGCGTGTGCTAAGGTAACGATAATACCTTCTTGGTATTGTCCTTGCCAAACCATAAATGGTCTATCAGTAACTTCAGTAGTAATTTGGTCATTATCATCTAGATAAAAATACTGTTCAGTACCATCTTCTAGAGTTTCGTGATAATGCTCATATCTACCTTGTAGACGAATACCTCCAGGTGCCATCCACTGATTCTTTTTAGATGACCAATAAGTGTTCATTTGCATAAACATAGCACCTAATGTAGTGGATTGTATTAAGGAACGTTTTTCATGTGAATAGTAACCATAAGTCATATCACAAACAGACTTAATACTTTCAGCTTCTTTTACGGTATATGCTCTTGGTAAAGCTAAAGGATGCTCCATATTAATGTAGAATCTCTGAGTAATTCCATTTGCATCTACATATGTAGCATTTTCTGCTTGGAACTGTTCAGCAACTGTATGATAGTGTGCTTTCTGCTTGTTATACTCTTTTCTTAATTCTGATGGAATTTGGTCTTCCTTATCATAGTACTTAGCGAATAGTTCAAAGCGTTTATCTTTAGTCCAGTCATAATTACCTTCTTCATCGTGAGCATCAAAACAACCATCTGCCTTCATATGAGCTGCAAAGATAGTCATTCTGTTATAGAAGTCAGGACGAGAAGCAAAGTGGAACATAACATTGTCAAAGTTCCAGATACCAAATTGATTTGAACGAGTCTTTTGTATATAACTGTTCATATCCATATCGTTGATACCATACTGCTCATTAAGAACTTGTCCTAGAGACTTCTTATCTCCCCAATTATGGGTTAAATCTCTGTAAGCCCACATAAAAGCCTCCTTCATGTGTTGAGCTGTAAATGCTTGTGTTCCATCCGGCTTTCTAATTACTAAGGATATATCCTTCCAAAGACCTTCAATACTCTGATATAACATTCGAGGATTAAATGCCAAAGCTAATTTAGAAGCTCCAGCCATTAACTTACCAGAAATATAGGATAGCTGTTTCCACTGGTCTTTTTCAAGACTCATATTAAGGATTTTAGCAGTAATGAAGTCGTGTAAGTACTGAATATCTTCAGCAAAACTCTTGTTCATTATAGCACCTTGCATTTGTAATTGCAACATACAAGCCTTAATAATAGGGAAGACTTTATTTACATTCTCTTGAAGCGTATAAGCATAAGCATGCTTCATTGTTAGTAATTCAAGATTGTGTTCAAAGTAATCAACGCCTCGTTCGGAAATCATTTTGGCTCTAACCTTATCATTGTTTCCAGCCATAAACTCATTAGTCATTTGCCAATGTTCTATGGTTCTACGGTCAGCACCATTATAGTTTCTTACAATAGTACCATCTTCTCGCATTGAAGCACCAATCGTACTTCTTTCATCGAATTGGTCACTATTTTCGTCGCCCTCCAAGTCTTCTGGATTAACTACAAGACCTTCTTGTGCTTCAAGTGCATTCTTCTTTAGATTCTTTGACCAAGGATTTATCTTATCAAACACATCCTTTAGGTGATTCCATAAGCCTTTATAAGCAACTTTAGAGTCTGTAGTACCAACAGTTAAAGGAACCTTTAAGAATTTTTCTGGAGTGCTATTAATTCCCGCAATAAGTTCTTCTTCCGTGTTAATACCAAAGCGGTCATGATTAATAAGGAGTAATGAGTATTTTAATAATTCTTTCTCTGTGTCACTCATTGTATTTTCAGAATCATCAAATGGATTCTTGAATATTAAATCATCGTCCCTATCTTGGTACATATTACGATATAGAGAAGCCTCACTACCAAAGGTTCTAGATTTCAAGTATCCAAAACCTTTTTCCTCTTTAAGTTTAGTAGATAGCTCTTGAACCTTCTTACTGATTTTAATCATGGTATCTCTAGTATTTTGATAAGCAACATTAACCTGTTTACCAACAGTATTTAAGATGTCACTATCTAACATACCAGGGTTATCCATACTGTTACCGCTCCAACCATTCTTAATTGCGTCTTTGATACTCTGCTGGTTTAAGAATTTATCATGGTCAACAATTTGCTGTTTGAATTTAACACCATCAAGTTCGGAAATAGCAGCATATAAATTAACTAAGAATCTGTAAGCTTCTGCCTTATCCTTGTTAAATAGATTCTTAGCGTCTGTATCCCTTGATAATCCCCAACGCTCTTCAATATCTTTTGCTACTTCAAGTAACTCACTTCTCAGAGCAATTGGATTAGCAAGCATATTGTCTCGCATCAGAATAAGATTATTATGTATAGCACCCCAACGCCCGAAATTCTGACTTTTTGCAATTATTTCAGAAGCTTTGTCTTTGGTTAGGTCTAAGAATGTAGCGGCTTTAATTTTATTAGCATCGTCAATATTAGAGGAGAAATTATTAGCCCATTCTTTACCATCTGCTTTACTCGCTTCTTTGCACAGTTCACCAAAGTTATAAACAAGTTGTTCATTAGGAGCAGAGAAACCTCTATTCTTTTTCTTGTTTACTAAAGTAACAGAACCAAGAATAGCGTGAGTTCCATTTTCGTGGAATGTTGGGACCATTTCGTTAATAGCAGCCATTACTTCCATAAGTCTTATGTTACCATAAGTACTCTGCATAACTAATTCGTTAGGCTTATTTTTAGCAATAGTATCATTAACAAATGTACCAGTAAGTGTAGTTCTCTTTTGGTTCTTATTTGTATCTCCACCAAGATATACAGTATCCTCAAAATCATAGAAGCCATTATCAACAGTAACTACATCAATTTTTCTAGTAATCTTATTACGAAGTAAAATAACACCCATTTTTTCAAGAGTATCTTCGTAATTAGTAACAATATCATAGTTACCATCACCATATCGTTCAACAATTGTTTGCATCCAGGATTGTTCTTTACCCATATTAAATTTATGAGTAATTGTATTCTGGAGTTTACCATCGTTTTCCATGGCCTCTCTAATTAAAGCCTTTACACCTTTAGTTGTAGTACTTAAAAGTTCTTCAGTTTCTTGATATTTAGAATATACTTTTGACAGTAATTCTTCATAAGAATCTGCTTGAACTAACTCATTACCCTCAACTTTATACTCGTATTTATGAGTGTATTTATTGGCTTTATCAGCACCATTTCTCTTTAGTTTTTGGTCAACCCATTCTTTTGTTATTTGATTGGCTTTACCAAACATAGGGAACATTCGCTGCGTAAAGGATTTTACTTTGTCAAGTAACTCTGTTTCGTCAACAACTCCACCAAGTACTGGAATAATTTTCTTTACATTTCGCTCAATATTTTCAGCTTCAGAAAGTAAATCTAGTCTTTGTAAATACTGTTCTCCAGGTTTTAAACTTACATAACCGTTATATTTTACTAGAGATTTTAAGTGGTCCTTATTATTTTCATCGAAGTTAACAATATCAGTATTGATAGTAAAGTCTCGATATTGAATAGGAATAACAAATAGTCCAGATTCTGAAGAAATATCCAAATGCATAGCTTGAAGCATTCGTTGATAAGTAGCTAACTGATATGCATATGTTCTCTTCTTTACGTCGTCATAAATACTGTAAGGCTTTGGAGATGTTTTGTAGTCAATAATATGAGTATCACCTTTATCAGTAATAACCATTAAGTCGATATTACCAACTAAGTTAATATTTCCAGTTCCTGGATGCACGAAATCTGGGATTTCAACACCAATAGACTGCTCAGCCATAATGGTTATGTTGTGTCCAAATTTACTATGAATTTCATCATTGATTTGGTCACAATGTATTAGTAAATCTCTTATAGCAGCTTCTGGAACTATATCAGAAAATCGAATTCCTTCATATTTTTTAAGTACTTCCTCTTCTGGATTCTTTTTTACAACAAAAGGTTTAAGAGCTTCTTGCATTGCCTTCAGCTTTTCTTCTCTTGTTGCATGCCCTTCAGAGGCTTTCATTATATCCCAGTAAGCTTTAAACATTCTGTGTGTTGCAGAACCCATAAAAGCCTGCATAGCCCATACATTAGTCATTACTACACGTCCTTTATTCATTTGTTCTTGTGTAGGAACTGTAGTAATTTCACTTCTTTCAACGTCTCCGAAAACAGCTTTTATTTCTTCGTCAGAAGCTTTGGAATATGTAGTTCTTCCATTGTATTCTTTATGAGGAACTCCTTTACTAACCCAGTAATCTATATTTTGCCAATCAGCAAATCTATGTTCCCAGAATTTATCGGGATTAAATAAAGGAAATAGGAATTTACCATTTTCTGATACATAAGCCTTTAAAGCCTCAGTTACAGCATAATTACCTTTACCTAATTCCTTGGACATCCAATCCGGAAAGTCCTCACTATCTAAATCATTAAGACTAAGACGATCTTGTATGAAACTTTGGGCCCATTTATTAGCTTTTTCAATTTCTGTTTGTATTTTTAAGCGTCTTGCTGAAGGAGCACCATCCTTTTCAAATACTTCGTCCGAACTAGCTCTATACTTACCACTAAGCATAATGTACTCATCTAGAGCCAATTCTGAGTCAAAAACTCTATGTCCTTTATAAATAAATTTACACTTTGCCATTACTCACAAATTTCTTGTAACTCGCCAGCTTCCATTAACTTCTGCTTGAAGTTAGATGTACGTCTGTGCATGTCAGATAAGTCCATTACACTAATATCAGAAGTGTTAAATTCTGGGGATTGAGTCTTACCCGCTAACTCCAATAGTGTAGAGTTAACAACATCTTCCATTCCAAGATTTTTAACACTTATATTACCCATCAACATTGTATCAAGATTTCTTTGAATCTCATACATCATAAGATTTAACTCTTTTGTTGTTAGGTATTCTAATTCACTTGGTTTCCCAGTTAACATATCTCCCATTTCAGTTACTAACACTTCCTCAAGGATATCATTAGTAGTTCTATTAGGATACAGTTTAGCAATTCTTTCAACAGAGCTAAAGCGAGAAACTCTATCAATAATCTCTTGATACACTACTGGATTTGTATATCGCATCGCTCCTAAAAATATATGTAACATTTCGTGTACTGGAGCATCCAAGTCTGCCAAGTCTGAATTTACATATATTTGTCCATTAAAAACAAAAGCTCTAGCAATTGCAGCGTCTGGAATGGCATCAAATATACCAGCTTCTTCCAATTCATCAGAGCTTGCTTCTACTATATCAATTCCGTATAAATTTCTCATTCTATCCAAAGATTGTCTTAATACAGCTCTTTGGTTTTCTTTTGTAGCTTCAAATTGACCATCAACTTCTTCATCCCCGTCAACGTATTCTGATGGTCTATGACGAATTTCAACCATTGATTTTTCTTCCGAAGTTGGAATTACCTTAACTTCAAGGTCTTTGTATACAGAATTTATTTTAACTGAAGCCTCTTCAGGAGAGACACCAATGTTTTCTTTAATAGCAGTATTATCAGCAAAATCAATGTCTCCTATGGACTGTATTTTAAGAGCGCCTTTTAAATGATTTGAAGAATCTACATGTGGTAGTTCATCTAAATTCGGTAATCTATTATAATTGTCTAAAAAAGTAGAACTATAAAAGTCTAAAGTATCCTCAGAGATACCAGACATCTCTTTCAATGCCTGGTATTCTCTAAGGTTTCTATTTACACAAACGGCCATATTAACACTGTTCTTCTGTTAAATACTTATATAAATCATCTATCATTCCAAATTTTTCTGTAGGCTCTATCTTTGTGGTTGAGTTAGGCTTAATTAATCCTTTCTCCTCAAGTAATTCTTTTATGCTAGTAATTCCAGCTTTTTCAATATCTGCTCTAGCCTTATCAGTCATTCTTGCAACTAAATCTCTAAACTTAAGAAGTCTACCATTCTGTCTTATACGAATTTCTCCAGTCATAGGATTTTCGTAAAGCTTGGCAACAAGTTCAGCATCTGTAATCTTAGCGGGAGCTAATAAAGCTCTAGCAAGTTTACCATTATTTAGTCTTCCAACAACAATAAGTCCATGGTCGCTTAATGTCTTTGCATAATCTTCCTCCTGTTCTCCTGCATTTCCTCCTACAGCATCTAAATCAACATCAGATTGACCTCCTTCTAAGTCACCGCCAGATTCGTTAATCATATCTTCCAGCTGACTATTCTCTTGGTCCTGATTTGCTTGCTGAGCGTCAGCTACTCTCTTATTGTATAGGATTTCAAACTTACGAGTTTCAGGATTTTTGTGGATAATGTATTTAGCCTTAGTTGTAAAGTCATAGTCTATAACAGCCATTGACATTTCAAGCTTTCTTTTTGCTGGACCAGTTAACTTAGAAATTTCTTCTAGAAGTTCACTTTCTTGAAGTCTTCTACTATCATAATAGGCTTCAATTATTGAGCTTCCATATCCAGCAAATTCTGGAATATTCCTTCCTTGAGAAACGGCATAATCCTCAAAAACCATTGACAATGTAGTTTGTCCAACCTTACCACTATTTACAATTAAGTTGTAAATAAATAAAGCGTCTACTGCACTCATACCATTAAGTTCTGGTATTGCTTCTTTTCTCAATGCATGTAATCCTGCTTTATATTTAGTTAAGTTTTCTTGTTCAAACTCAGCATGAGGAGCACCAGAAGTTTCTGTTGCAGTTTTGATAATAAAGTTTTTATCGCTTGTCTTATCAAATTTTGTTGGAGTTAGACCTGTAAGTAATGTATTTTCTGGATGTTCCTCTTGTAGTCTAGGAATTACTATCTCTTCCATTAAGACTTTAAAGGTAGCATTACCCTCTTCACTACCAAGAACAATAGTGCTATTGCTACTTGTTAGCGGTTTTCTAGGTAATTGTAATGCATTACCTTTTGTATAAACTTCAAACTTAGCTTCTTCTGGTACATTTATCTTAATTGGAGCAACTGCTTTTCTTAAGAATCCAGATATTAAGTTATCATTTATCCAATCAATTATTCTTGTTACTTGAGCAGTCTTTTGTTCTGGAGTACCAGTTAATGGTGCTATATGTTTAGTTATATACTCCGTTGTTTTGTAAATATTAGATGATTCATTTACTCTGAATAATCCAGCAAGGGTTTGCATATAACCAAAATAGTGAGCCAACTCAGACATAGCTGCATAAGGATTAACAACAACTTTCATAGCGTCATAAGCCTCTATAACTCCACGTCTATACTCTTCATTCTCTACAAATTCCATAAAATCAATTCTCTGCCCTAGCCAACCGCCTTGCATACCAATCTTAGTATTAAGTTCTTTTAGTTTTTCTTGGGCTTCCTTTACAGGACGAGAATTTTTTTCTTTTGCCGACATATTATTTATGCGGTCTTGGATAGCATGCTCAAACTTATTTCTCCACACTAATTGGTCTGCAATAGTATTTGGAAGAGTTTGATTTAGCCGTCCAATTTGAGAGAATATGCGCATTTCCTCTAATACAGCATTTAGTTTCTTAATCTCTTGATATGGATAATACTCATTACCTTCATATGTAATGGTACAATTAGTTATAGTATCTACAGTACTCTTATATTTACGGAAAGCTCTTAAATCGCGTAGAGCTTTATCAGCTTTATCACCAGGATTCTTTTTAGCATAATCTTGAATCTGCTTAGTAGCTCGACTCATAAAATACTTTATGAATTTCTGGTCATTTAAAGCAGCCTTTCTTGTATATGGTGTTTGTTTTGTCTTTGTGCCAGCAACTTGAGCAGCTGCATAATTATCATATACAATTTCTAGAGTACTATCACTTAATTTTTGTAAGAATGAGCTTTGCTTGTCAATATAATTTATTACACTCTTCACATCAAATATACCAGGATTACCAGTATAAATGTTGGCTTCCATTAATGAGTTAATAAGTATACCAGCGGGAGAAGTCATAATTGGAATTAAAGCTTCCATTTCAACTCCTACAGCTAAGCCAGCTAGATATAAACCTAGCATCTTTTCACCAGCATTAATTTTTACCGTAGTCGGGTCTTTAGCATTATCAGTTGACAACGAAAGTATACCAGAGTACCACAGATAAGCATCAAAGTCACTTCTAGCTGCTACATTTTGTAATGCTAGATAAACATCGAATGGTAAGAAGTTCTGTTTATTTTGCTGATAAGGATTAGCAATCATTTGTACATGATGACCTACAAAAATACGGTCTGTAAGTAATGCACTTATTCTATCGGTAGTTCCGTGATTTAGTACATTATATGTATATTGTGTTAATCCCTCGAAAGTCTTTAAACTAGATGCAGTAATACCAACATTAGTCTTACCACCAAGAGTTAATTTAGTCATTCTATACAAACTTGTAATAGAACCAGGATTAAACTCTATTAACTTCTTAGAATATTCAGATTGTTTAGCCATATCCTTTGTGCGCTTTACAGCACCATCACTAGCATCTACAGAAGATTGTGCCTGAATTTGATTAATTGGATTCTTACTAACTCCATACATAGAGGTAGAGATAAAATTAATTAAAGCATCCTGTAGGTTTCTACTATTCTTAGATAGGCTAAGATTATGTTTATTAATTTCCTTTAAAATATCCTCAATAGAATTATTAAAGGCGATTTCTTGCTTACTTGCGGGCTCATTAAATTGTGGTATACCCTCAAACTCATTAACAGCTTGGATGAATGTTCCTAAATCTTCTAGTAATTGTTCCTTATTTCCTTTGTAATTGACACCGGTATTTAAGATAAATTTACCACTCTTATAAGTAAAGAGATTAGGATGTGCAAGTACAAAGTTTAAGAAATCTTTAGCCGCTGAAATATTTACATCACTTCTGGTAGCTCTACCAATAGTAGTACCATCAGCAGCTTGTTCTTCAGTAACATCAAAGCCATATTCTTTTAGAATATTACCACCAGTTTCATCAACAGTTAGTGTTTGTCCAGACTTAGTGATGTATGCAATACTACGTTGTATTGCTTGCTTTGTAACATCATCTATTTCACCATCTCCAAGTACAAGTCTATATCCCTTAATTTGAGAACTTCCAGTGTATTCACTAATAGTAGTATCTAGATTCTCTAGAATACGACTCTTAAGTTTATTAAGATTTACTTCACTATTTCCGTCAATCTCTTCTCTGAGGTCTTCGGGGATTAAATCACTAACCTTTAAAGTGACACCATCAACTTGATAACCGTCTTGAGCAAATACTTGTAATGTTGCAGATAGAGCATCGCCAGATAATTCACTTAAATCCCTAAAGGCCTTTAAGATTTCTGGTTTTGTAGGCAATTCATTAAATCTAGGGTCAATTTCCTTCTGCGGAACTAACTCATATAATACATTACCAGACTTACCTAGCATTACATAACTAAGCTCATGGTCCTCAGTTTCTTTTACTGTAGGAGTAAGTCCATATAATATATTATCGCCAAGAGAACAACGCTTTGTTGAATCCTCAACAGCTGTAAATTCCCTACCGGTAGGGAATGGTATATTTAATGAAGCTTCTAGATTTTCAATACTTGATATATCCATAAATGGAGACCAAGTAACAAACTTACCATTTCTAAATTTAAATCCTAACAAAGATACTTTATCAATATCAAAGTCAGAACCTTGTAGATAGATTTGGAATCGGCTTACATATGCAGTGTTAACACCACTTCTGTCAAAACCTACAATCTTCATTGCCATGAATGACTGCATACACTGAGCTGGAATACGAGCAGCAAGTACTTCAAGAGATTTTAAGAATGATGTATGAATTTCTAATGTATTAGCAATCATATCACGCACTCTACCATCAGGAACTTGATATTTACCATCTACTTTTCCAACTAGTTTACTTAATTTAGCAGATGGATCTTCACCTGGTTGTAGAGGTTCATCAAGAACATCTTCTACATACTTTAAAGCTCTAGTAAAGCTTTCTCTTCCTGCTGTAATGAATCCCTTTAGTTCGTTTGCAACTACGTCTTTTGATTTTCCTAATTCTTCAACAAAATTAGAAGTATCAACAGCATCTTCATCAACTTGTTCTTCAGTCATTCCATCTAACCGCATCTTAAAGCGCTTAATAAAATTCTTCACATTTGGACTTTCACACTTCATCAATTGATTTGTGAAAATGTTAAGAATAGTATCTGCATCACGTTCAGCAACTCTAGTGGATACAGTCAGACTAGCGTGGTTATTGGAATCTATAAAGAAGCTTGGACTGTCAGTAACTATTAAAGTTTCTCCAGCAGCTCCTCTATATATTTTATCGTTTTCTGAACTCAGACGTCTTACTTTATTTCCGGAGAAATCAACCTGCCAATAAGTAATATTGTTAGGGTCTGAGCTATCAACAAATACTTTATTAGAAACTAAAGTAAAGTACTCTCTATCTACAGGTTTATCTGTTAATGAAATCCATATTTTATTCTTCTTATCCATAGAACGAATTTCAAAATCGAAGTACCTGTCATTGTCTCCCTCTCCCTTGAAATTGTCCTTTACAAATCTTCTTAAGAAGAATAATTTATCTTCGGAGATAGTTCTTACATCATCACCAACACGTAGACCAAATTGCTCTTGGTCGTGCATTGACATAATAACTTCATAAGGATTTACATTAATAGATTTCTTATCTACCTCAACAGATTTAGTTTCCCATTTTTGTTCTGCGGCATTAAAATACCTAACATCAACTTTTGTAAAGTTAGGGTCTGAACTTAAACTGCTAAGAGTAGCTTGTAGTTTAATAAGAGCCTCTCTCTTTTGTTCTTTTGTTCCTGTTAATGTTCGATTGTATAAGTCCTGAATTATAGCTAAATCCCAAATTTGATAATGTTCTGGAACTGCATCTGTAGTAGCAAATGTAACTCCATAAGCCGCTAAATCACGACCTGCACTATATACTTCAGAAATACAAACATTAGGATTTCTTGCTAGATAATCTTGTACTGCCCAGTACTCTGTAGGAGTATTAATTTTTACATCAATAGTTCCATCAGCATTTAGAGTTCCAAGTAAGAAATTGTCTAACTTAGTTTCGACACTTTCATCAATAGCACTTAATTTATAAGTTGTACCAAGACGAATATCGTGAGTAGACCTATTTACCTCCTGACGTGCAGTAGTTTGAGCTTCCTTGTCCTTGTCAAACATTCTTTTAAGGTTTCCTTTATATTGGTCAAGCATCTTACCATCATATAGTAAGAATCTACCATTAGAAGGAGAAAGAACGTCCATAGAACCAGGGAACTTAACTTTAATACAAGATTTTACTAGTTCAGAAGAAATCTTTGACATTTCAGAACGCAAAATTCCTAAATCATCAATAGGAATGTATTGCATAATTTCTTCATAGTTAAGATTTCCAGACTTATGCTCCATAGCATTTCTTGCTTGGAAAGTAAGAGCAGCTACTAAAGTTCCGTCGTCCAAATCCGCACTACGAATTGTTTTTGTAATAATCTGAGCAATGAAATTTGTTAGTTTGTTTTTCATTTCCTCAGATGGAACTTCACCAGTAACACGGTGTCTAATAGTATCAATGTAATTCTTTAGATTAGTTTCAGTTAAAGCGCGTAAAGCTTGATAGGTTCTATCACCTTCATTAGCTGTATAACCTCTAGCACCCAAAGCATTTAATACCTGAGTCATCATTGAGATAACTGTATCATCTGCGTGGTGTTCTGCATTTAATTGAACTCCAGAATCATGTAAGTCTAAATCCATAGAAGTCATTACATAATCGAAGTTGTCTAATTGAGTTACATCATTAACATTAGTAGCTCCTTGCTTTACGGATTCTACCGTAGGCATATATACAATTACTGAGTTCTTTAAGAATTGATTTACTTGAGATTGAGAAGAGACTAAGTCGCCAAATTTGGTTCCATTAATTCGTTCTCCAACCAAGTTACAGACCTCAGCAGTGTATTGTGTTGATAAGTCATTATAATGTTCTGGACTTATTGTACCATCAGCTGACATAGTTCCAGAATAAGCACCACCGAAGAACTTCCATATATCATGTACATTCTTTATTTGTGTGCTTAATTGTACTGTTGATCCGTTGCCATCAACATACACTTTAGCTGTAAAGTTTGTAAGACCTGTTTTTTCGTCAAATGTTATTGAGTCACCAAGTACTTTTATAACAGCATGTTCTGGGATGCTAGCCCAATTAGGCCCAAAGTCAGCATTTAGTTGTGGTACTTCCTCTCCAAATTTGTCTCTTATAATAACTTTTTCATAGGTAAAGTCACTAAATGCAATAGGTTCATTACCATAAGTAGTTACATATTTCGTCTCCTTTGTTTGTGGGTCTGTCTCAAGAGTTCTCATTATATTATATCTATGAGTAATATCCAGACCTCCATTTTGCATATACTGAGCAAGTTCCCCATCTTGGTCACTTAAAGCTCTATAATTTAGATATGCATAGAATAAAGAAGAACGTATTCTATCATTATTTCCGGTAAAACCAGCATCCTTTCCAATATAACCAGTACCTAATCCAGCATCGTGAGCATGGAAGAAAGTCTTCTTATCAATACCTACAGCATTAGAACCTAAGGAAGCATTTTCCCAATAGTGAGTTACACCAGTTGTATAACAAGCACCATCGTCATTAAATACTTCATCTTGTGTTCCAGTTATATTGTATACTGCATCTTTTACATTAGAAATAAGACAGATTTTATGATGGTCTCTCAAACCATTCCATCTATTTAGGTGGTATTTGTTCTTAGTAGCAGTTAAGGATACATTTCTCTTTGTTTGCTGTTGGAAGCATAGAGCTTCGATAGCAGACAATCCTTGTGCTATAGATTTCATACCTGGATGGTTTATATGAGAACCTAAAGTAGCAATAGTATATTCTTGTCCGAATAAGAAACTTAATGCATTGAATTTAGCAAGGTCAGGATTAACATGAACCTGTACTTTAATTATATCATCAGCAATTCTCTCTGAACCGCTTTTAATTTTGCCAAATTTATCCTTTTCCTCTTGCTTTGCTTTTTCAAGTTCCTCAAGACGGCCATTTATATAGGTATCCTGTGTATCAGGATAAGTATTCTTTTGTTGTTCTAAATAGGCAATACGTTGTTCATTTTCTCTAATGTCACGTTCTTGTGTTAGAGTTTTCTGTTTTGCCTCAAGTTCTGCAATTCTTTTATCAAGTTCAGCTAAATGAGCGTCTTTTTCGTCGGTAAGTTTATCGTATAAACCCTTCCTTCTTCTTTCCCAATCTGCCTCAAAATCCTCTTCATTGTGGATTAAACGTTCTCTACGTCTTAGAGCTTCGGCAGCAGCTTCCTCAAAGTCACTAAACTTAAAAGCTGTAGACTGGAACCACTCTGAAGCAGAAGCAAATTTAAAGGAATCATCACCTTCAATATACTTCTTATAGGCAAAGGCTTGACCGAGAATAAATGAATTTTCAAAAGACGTTCTATCAGTAAGATTTTCAGTAAATGTAACAATTTTGCCTTCGTCGTCTCTTCCTTGATAAGTTATTGCACCAAGTACATACTTACCATAAAATCTAAATGGTATTTTTACATCAGTACCTTCTGGTGTAAATGTCTTCTTTCCGGCTTCCTTTAAGGCATCCCCAGTAATAACAACAGAACCATCATCCTGAAGAATATTCTTTAAAGTTTGTATTGTTTTAGTCTTAAAGAAACTGGCTGCATTTCCCTCTCCAGAAGATAATTGTAATTGTACAGTTTGCTTTAGTGCCTTATCATAGTAGAAAGGTAATAGACTTTGAGCCTTTCTTGCAGATAGTGTTCCCCAACGATATAACTGGTCTACTAGAACAGGATTTATATATACTCTACCATCGTCACCAAATACATAAGAAGAATTGGCTGGAAGAGTTACATTTTTACCAAGACGCTTAGCTTTAACAGTTAAATCATGAATTATATTACTAAAAGCATTTTTAGCTCTATCGGTTATTTTGTCGTTGATAAATTTACTAAACTCTTCAACTACCTTTGGGTTAGATTTAGTTTCTAGAGCAACACGAATTGCATCAATACCCATTCCAAGTTTTGAGGTCTGCTCTAAAGCAAACTCTCTAAAGTCTTCAAAATAAGCAGAACCACGTCCAAAAGATACTTCTGGTGCGTTAAAGAAAGTATTAAATTCCGCTAACTTAGCAGCTTTAAATTCTTGTGTAATTTGATTTAGAGTAGCAAAACTACTAGTAAATCCTAAGTCTTTATCAGTAGAAGCTGCTAGTCTTGATAAATAGAAGTCAACATCAGCATTTGCAGCGTCACTACCGTAAGAAGAAATTCTTGCTGGTTGTGCTCTAAATGCATCATGTAAAGCAGTAAATCTACTAGTAAATTCTTTATAGACTTTATTGTAATAGTCTCCAAGTTCAACCTTTATAGTTTTCTGTATATCGTCTACTGTGCAGTCTCTCCAAGTTTTACCAATAACCGCATTGTAAGCATCCATATCAATTAAGATTTCTGGAATACGTACTTTATCGGAAACTACCATTGGAACAATACGGTATACACTTTGGATTCCAGCAGTTCCGCTAGGAGAGTATTGTGGGACGAGATATCCAGCCATAAAGTTTCTTCCGAACATTTCAGCCTCGGAAAAAGCGGACACTCTCTTACTACTATCAGGACCCCACTTAGTATCACGAGCAAACTCAATTCCTTTGTAAGCACTTCTTAAAGAGAATCCAGCACATGCGTAGTTTGGTTGTTTTGCTTCTCGCATCCACTGGTCATAAGCTGAGTAAGCAATCTGTGATGTAGATATAACATTAATATTAGTTCCATCCGCACTTTTAACCACTGCGTCTCTAATACGACCTTCTAAGAAATCCTTAGCTTTAATAAGAGCATCGGTAATACCCATATTATTTTTTGTGGCTATTTCTAATTCGGTATCTCCTTTTTGCATTTTTAAGTATTTACCTACTTCTGAGCCGTAAAAGGCTTTAGCTTTTTCTATATATTGCTTCTTACTTAAAGTCCTTCCAGCTAACTGGTAAGAAACAGAATAATTATATAATATATCAGTTGCTAAATCCAATAACTTTGGTAGTTGTACACCAAATGCTCCTAATGCTGCTGACACTAATTTTGGAACATAGTAACTAAATCCTAATACCTCCATGTAAAAATCTTGCAATGGTTGGTATAAAGGAGATTTGTCAGAGATATTTTGTGGTTTATAAGTCTTACCACTGGAGTCTGTTACAGTTACAGCACCAGTTCCAGTTCTACTTATTTTTATACCGTTTGCTAATTCAATCGTTAGCTCTTGATTTTCCTTAGTTAATGAAGTTGGGCTGAAACTAAAAGTACGTCCTACCTTCTCAAATTTATCAGCATCTTTTTTATAGTCAGTTACGCCAGAAAAAGCGGAAGCTCTTTTAGATAAGAACTCATAAACACCAGTATTAACACCATTATCGCCTAATGTAACTACACGTACATCACCGTTAGTGTCTTTGACTAACTGGTTCATATCTATTTTACTCAAATTACCGAAGAAATCTGGGAACCATTCATAATAGTTCTTTGGTGCTTTACCAATCGTTGACCTTGTTTGATTGGTAATAAAAGATTTATAGATAGGAGAATCTTCAGCGAATATAGAATTATACAAAGAATAAAATACACTCTTTTGTAGTGTAGTAAACCCTTGTAAATCATATATAGGAGTTTCACTATTGCAACCTAAAGCCTTAATCAACAATCTCATAAGTTCTGGGTCTCCAGAACTAGCAGACAATAAGGCTTGTAGAGATGGGTCCTTCTCTCCTGGAAGCTTCTGTTCCTTTAAAAGTTTACGTTCTCTAGGTGTGAAGTATTCTCTAAGAACTGTTGGGTCTCCTGTTAAAAGGATTGGTTGTGAGTTCTCGCGAATTTTAGACTTTATTGCCACCCATGTATTTGCAATTTCTTGCATACTAGTACTTCTTGGTGGAACATCAGAGTCAACACTTTCAATAGTCATACTATCGAAGAAAGCTCTTAAGTGCTCTGATGTTTCAGCTAAAGCGTTAGTTTGTTCTTCATCATTTGATGTCCAAGAAGTTCTTAGTTTTTGGTTCTGGTCAATTTTCTGGTATTTATGCACACCTTTATAAGTAACACCAGTAAATTCGCCAGCTCCTTGAGTTATTTTAAATGTTTTTTCAAACTTAATAGCAATGAGGTCATCAAGATGCTCTAGCATAAAAGTATCTTGAAAGATTTCTAGAGCATTATGCAAGTCTGGGTCTTTATGTGCGGCTATTACCATATCGCTAAGTGCTGCGGGATCGGTATCAAATATCTGACTCCAACCCTTAGCTGTTTTCAAAAAGGCATTCCAGTTCTTTATAGTTTCTCGTTCTTTTGTTGTAACTAAAACTCTTGGTAATGACTCAGCACCAGGTAGCTTTCGGGCAATAGCAGCATTGCGCAACGATTCATATATTTGATTCGTCGCGCGAATAATATTAGCCTCTAAATCTTCTTGTGTAGAAATTTCTCCACCACCATCAAGACGTACAAAGAACATTTGATTTGCAAATTTATCAAAACGTCTTAGTAAATCTCTTTTAGCAGAGGAATTGCCTCCATAAGTTTTCATAAGAAAACCAGACTGTACACGTTTTATGTCTTCGGCTTCTGTATTGGTATCTAAACTATCGATTTTAGATAAATCATCCTGGGGATGTGACTCCCCAGGATTTAATTTACCTTTAATCCACGATGATGCATGTTCTGGCGATAACCAGTTCCTATATAGAAGACTACCTTTACTTATAATAAGTCTTCTCATAAGAGGATTGTTTGCAATCATCGTTAGAGCAGTAGCAGCGTCTCCAACATTCAAACCTTCCTGACTTCCATTCTTTTCATTTAGGTATTGAACAATGGCACTTTCTAAAGTTTCTAATTCCTTAGCACTAGTTACTCTACTACTAAACTCTTTAGTGTAATTTGAAACTGAACAATCTTTCATGTCAATTAATTAAAATGGTGTTATAATTGGCAGAGCACAAGCGTCTTCATTACTTTCTGGATTAATATTGGAATCGGCATTTAATACTGTTTGAGATAAGGCTCCAACTAGTTCAGCTAGAGCAAATTCTTCCGCAGATAAAACATCCTTTCCAGCCCTTATGAATTCAAGAGCATCTGGATTGATAAGATCTTTAAACTGTGTTAGAATCTCGATTAAATTTTGTGCAGTAATATTTGTACCATCCGGTGCTATCTCTGGATGTGCCTGTAATAGTACATTAATAGCGTTTTGTACTGCTATAATATTACTATTATCAATAAATGCATCCATATTAAACGTATTAGCAATAACATTTGCGAGTGTAGATTCATCAGCAATTGCGGAGCTACTACGTTCTAAAAGTTTTAACGTTTGCGCTTTTGGAATAATATCATTTATAGTATTGCTTGGTTGTATTTCTACGGTTTCTCCACCAATTGCAGCCTTCAAAATTCCGTTAGTTACTGAACTTGAACCAGAAGATTTAATAGTTGGTTTCAAAACTTTAGCAATATTAACAGTATTATCTTTCCAAACCAAGTTAATAGTATAATCACCACTATTAGTATGTACTTCCATAGATTTACCTGCTTCGTCCGCACTTATGATTGTAAGACTAGGATCAGAGAAGTGTTCTTGTAAATCTTTTTTGGTAAATAAGCACCAAGTTTCATTTTTACTATCATTAACAGTAAGTGCCAGAACTTCTCCAGAGTCTACTACTTCTGCAATGGTAGCGTTAAGGGCTTCAGGAGTAATTTTTTCTTCTTCAAGAGCTCCAAGTTTTTCTCGTAGCACAGCTTCGGCACTTCCTTTAAAGAACATAGATTGTTCTACCCTCTGTTTGAAGGCTTCTAAAACTTTATTAATTTTCGCCTCTTTTATTTGTTTCTTACCTGGCTTTCTAGAAGTTGCGTCTCCAGGTTTGGATACCGCTATTCTACTCAAATCTCCGGATTTATAGGCAGTTGTGTGGGCTTGAGTTCTTGTTTTCCTACTTTCTGGAGTCTTACCAGTATACTTAGCAAGGTCTTCCTTAGCCTTAGTATAATCAAGAGCTGCCTGACCAATTGTTTTGCCAATACCAGTATCGAGTTTTGCATCTACCCAAACATCTGACGTAGTTGGGTCTAAAGCCTTATTTATATTAGTCTTTGAAGCTACTTCAATAAAAGTACTTCCCTTAACTATATGATTACCAGCTCCTCCGGCGCGGAATTCAACATGACAATGAACTTTTCCATCTTTAAATTTAGAATCTGGAGCAGTGGTTACAAGTTGCACAAAACGTTGCACATTTGCATCACTTTCTACAGGCTCTGCGAAATGTAATCCTTTTTCTGATAAATCTGGAGCAGTTCCAAGGACAAGAGCTCTTATAGTTCTTTCAAAGATTCTAGCGTAGTTATTACGCTTATCAGCAAATGCACCTACAGAAGCAATCGCAGGGAACTGTGATGAAGACTTCTTACCATCTTGTTCAAGTGTTTGTTGTAATGCAAGTACAAGTTGGTTGTAGTCACCTTTTCCAGCGTTAGACTTATCAATAGTATCAAAACGCTTTAATATTTCTATTAATTCGTTGGTTAGTAAGTCAGCATCCTTTCTAGAACCCGGAGTTGGATTAGTATGTGCATATAGTTGTTCATATCTATCATGTACCCACTTTCTTCCCTCTTCAGTGCTTACTAAATAAGATAGTAATCTGTAAGCAGTAGCATAGTTACCAATATCAGTTCTAAGAACTCCATCAGATGCTTTTCTGCCCTCTCGAACGTTCATTTGTTTAATCCAAGCAAATATAGGTTCAGTAGATGGTTCTGTGTATACAAATGTTGTGCTTATATCATCAGGATTCATTAAAGCCTTTAATGCTGTTTCTGGGTTGGTAAAGTCATTAAGCAAATCATCAGAAACAACTATAAATGGTTTACCTGGCTGTAGCTTAATAGTTCTACCATTCTTTGTAATAGAAACCTCAGCATCAGACATAAACAACTGTTTTGACGCTACAATGTTTCCACGAGCAACGAGGTCATTATAAGTAAGCCATTCTCCATCATAATGTGCAAATGTTCCGGAAATATCCATAGCCGTTATAGTAGGGTCATTGTTAGCAATAACACCTGTATTATTCCAGTCACGGCCAGGGAGTAACCACTCTTCATCTCCGTTTACTGTTGAAGTTAAGAATAACATTTTACCATCCACTTTGACAGTATTTGACCTATAGAAATTAATTTCTTGTAAAAGTTTCTTAGCTTGAGGATGATTCTTTAATTCTCCTGTAGTTAAAGCAGAAACAAGTCTATTTATCATTTCATTATAGGCCTCTTTATCTCGTTTGCCAGAATCATGAATTTTCTTTCTTTCTTTAGCTACCCATTCTGATATTGAAGTCTTTCCACCAGCTTTATCATCAAAACCTTTACTAAATGCTAAGGTTACTGGATTTGTATCACAATATATTGGAATTTCAAAGAGTTCTTTTCCATCTTCATCGATAGCTACCATTGTAAGATAGTTATCTATTAATGGATTATCATCAATAGCACCATGACGTATCAAATGCTTCACTCGCTCTTTTGCAACTCGAGCAAACTTTGGATGTCTCGAACCATCATGATTAAAGTCTTGGCTAATCTTTAAACCAAAACGGAAAACAACTCTGTCTAGTGCATTTCCTACTTCATCGAATCCGAATGCCTTGTTTAAAGCAAACTCAATTCCTCTTCTAATATCCTCTTCAGACTTTCTATATTTACCAATGCTTCTCAGCATTCTGGTCATATATACACACTTGTCTAAGAACTCTCCAACTTCACTATCGGCTTCGTATGATTTTGAAAAATCAGTTAGCA
>Ga0247611_10004103_pt1 | contig 20580 bp, 16 predicted proteins | sample 177DNAGHGhighgp2_FD_192422 | JGI IMG/M metagenome (GOLD analysis project Ga0247611, IMG submission 192422) | Sheep rumen microbial communities from Palmerston North, Manawatu-Wanganui, New Zealand - 1770 DNA GHGhigh gp2 | ecosystem: Host-associated > Mammals > Digestive system > Stomach > Rumen...
AATTCACTAAAATTCAGTTTTCGATTTCACGAAGGATTACTCATTTAACTTTTTGTCCTTCTTTAATCACAGGCACATTGAATAGGCTCTGCTCTTTTGCTTTTTTAGGCATTAAAATAAAACGTTAAAGAAATAAAAATCTGATTTTTTTTTGAAATCACAAACAATAATGGATTAAACTTTTAATCCTGTCTTTTTGCAAATTTCTGCATATCTATCTAGATGATTCTCCTTAAGATACCTTAAAAATCTTCTTCTTTTAGCAACTTTCTGAAGTAATGCTCTTTTAGCATCGTAATCTTTTTTGTTTGATGCAACATGTCCCTGTAAAGCAGTGATTTCTTCAGTCAATCTCTCGATTTGTGCTTCTGGAGATCATGTGTCTTTTCCAGCAGTTGCTTTAACTTTTTTTTCTGCAGCCATGATAATAAATAGATAAAAAAATAAAATGTATTAACCCATACATCAACAGTGGCGAATCCGTTAAAATGATGAGTTTATGCTCAAATAATTGTATTTAATAATTCAAAATCCGAGCAGTTTATAATATTTTTTTACTGCTTAATTTCAAGTGATTCTGAAAATTTTTACGAATATGAAAATCTATCTATTAGATTAAATCTATTGTATATTTTCCAAATCAAAAGATTTTTCCTTTAGATATATTTCTTAAATTTTCATTTTACAAAGAACCTAAAGCAACCACTTTACCACCCTTATTTAAGAATCCAACAAACCATCCAACCAAGAAATAATAAGTATCATCAATATATCCCACTCTAACATCATCAAAATTTCGATAATAACATAAATTTTATTTAGCCTATTCTATTTATAAATATTTAGATAAAAAAGTCATAAAAAATTTGACATTTTCATTTATTTAAATATAATTAAGTATGTAAAATTTTTATTTATTAATTGATATAACAATGGCAGGAAATGGTGAAAGCAATAATACTCCTACACATGAGGAAGTTCAAAAGTTTGTAGAAGAAGCTAATTTTCCAACTTGAATTAAAGCTGTATTACTTCAAGCATTAAAAGATAGGCAAGAGCTTTATTTATTAAAACTAAAAGAACGTGTTGAAGCGTGAAAAGATTGGGTAGACCACTTAGTTATGCAAAGAATGAAAAATGAACTTTCAAACAATCTACTTAAAGCTAATCCTGACTTGGTTAAAGATGAGAAATTAATCGTTTCTGAAGATAATAAAGAAAAATATACACTTTTGGTATTTAAAAAAGAAGATTGTCAGCTTAAGGTCTCACTTTTTTCACATAATGATGGGAACAATGCATGAAGAATATATTCCGCTGTTGCTATGGTAGAGCCTAATGATATAGATTTAACCAAACAATATAAACTGTTAGAAGATTATTTCCATTTGTTTAAAAAAGCTTATCCAAATTTAGATTTAAATAAGCTAACTGGTTTCTCAGAACCTGAACAATAATATATTATAAAATTTTTCAAAAAAACGTTAGATAATATGCTAACGTTTTTTTTATTAATATTGATTATATATAGGATTAAACGGCAAAATATTGGATATTACATCGATCATAAAGTAGCTACTTTACCATCTTTATTCAAGAATCCAGCGAATCATCAAACTAAAAAATAATAAGTATCATCAATATATCCCACTCTAGCATCTTCAAAATCTCGACGATAATTTTCAATTTCATCAGAATTAGTTATAAAATTCTGAGATAAAACTTCTTTAATTAATGCTGTAGAAGTCTTCATTGATAGTCCTTTCAATCCAAGGAATGCGTCATATTTTTCTTTTCGATGATTTTCACGAGTTCATTCTTCAAGAATTGTAGCAATCACCATTGGTAATACTAATTCTTGCTTATTAGATCTCCAAACAAACACTCTAGGATTTTCTAGTGCTGGAGTATAACTGATATCTCCATCAAATTCATAAGAAGCAATTACTGAAACTGCAATATTTTCTGGGTTTACCTTAGTTAAACAATCTTCATATAATCTCTGTTCTTCATTACATCTCTTACCATCTGTCGATTTTACACAAGAGTCCGTTAGATCAGCATTCACATTCTTTGTAATTAGAGAACTACATTTAGTTTCTGCTGTTTCATGGTCTTTGTAATCAATTTTATACAAATCTATTTTTGCTCCACCTTGTTTTAATCCACCGTATCCATTGTCAGTAGTAGAATATCATAGTCAAATTAAGTATTGAACTCAATTTTTAGCATCTGAATATGGATGCAAATATGTAGAATACCCAGGAATCTTTAATTCTCCGATAATCTTTGGTTTAGTGATATCTTCCATATCTACTACGAATAGAGGATCGATACTTTGATATGTTACTAAATATAATTTATCTCAAATATAACGAGAAGATTTGAAGTTTTCTCCTGGTTCGATATTCATCAGATTTCATTTTAATTTCATATTTTTATCAAGTATTGATAGATGTGTAGCATTTTGATCGTACCAAGTAGTAGTCAAAATTCTGAAATTTCAATTATCATCTTCATCCATTGAATATTGATTTAATGGAGTTCCAGGAATAATAGTTGAGTCTTGATATTGTACAGATTTTCCTAGATTGAATTTGTGAACCAAAGTATTTTCATCTCTATAATATCGTGAACCATAACATCCTCGATGTGAACATCTAGTTGGACTAGAGAAATAGATTGGAGCAGGTAAATATAAAGAAGTCTGACTCATATGAATTTCATCAACGTTTCCAAACACAAGACTTTGTTTAGGAGTAGCGTTCAAATCACTTAAAGAAATCTGAGAAATTAATGTGAAATTAGGATAAGTGTCAGTTTCCTTCATGGTATCTTCGGAAGGTAATAAGTAGAAAATACTATCACAAGGCATTGAAGTTACTTTTTTATCGTACGTTTTCTTTGAATCTGAACTTTTTTTCAAAGTGATATCTGTTAATTTTGGTTGCATATTTTTGAACAAAATAGGCTCATCTCTCCATGCAATATTATACCAACTTAAACTAATAGAAGAAATTAGATAAAGCTGATCATTAATCATTCTAGCATCTTCAAAACTTCCGTAAACTTCAGTCAGCTTTTCTAATTTTAAATTTTCTAAATCGCTAATATCATATACAATTACTATTGTACGACTTGATCAAAGAATTGAATCAGATTTTGAAGCATAACGAGTTCCTAAAATAACTAGTTTATCTCCATTCAAGAATAACTGAATATTACTTAAACTATCTGGAATATTAATCTTGGCTACAATTTCAGCATCAGACAAATCTTTCTTTGTTGGAGTCTTGATTATGGAAATATATTGATCATCATAATCTATTTCTGAATAATAGAAAAGGTATTTTCCATTAGATTTCAAAAGTTCTGGTTCATCTACTCAGACTTTTTGAATATTAGTAGTAGAAAAATCTGAAATTGCTCACAAATCATTAGAAGCAGATAGAGATTGAGATGATTCTCACCTTATAGCCACAGAATCAGCAGATTTTGCCATTCAATTGGTTGTAGCGACAGGCATAGCCCAGTCCAAAGCTTCAGCATCTTCATAAAGTACATAATCATCTAAATAATTATAATTCCTTTTTGGATGCAATTTCCTATAAGTTTCTAAGAATCCACTCATAACTTTTTCCATAGATTCACAAGAATTTACTTTCGTGAAAGTAATTTTTTCACTCAAATCTTGAGCTTTTTTAACCATTTCTTGTTCAGATTTTTTATTTAGTTCATCTTCAATCTGTGTATCGATATTAACTGCAGATACACTAGCGAATCCTCATAATGCAAACACTGAGGCAATAGAAAATAAAATGCTTTTTGCTTTCATGTACATATATTAAATAGATAAAATTACATATATAACTTATATACATATAAACGAATCATTTGCAAATATTGTGGCAATATTTTACATATTTTTCAAAAGCCATCACAAAACTATACTTGCAGTCTCCATTCTAAGTACATTTTCTCACAAATCAACGATTTTTGCATTATTAAAAAGTTTCAAATCTTTTTCGGAGAATCATCATTCAGGTCAGATAACTCCACACAAATCATCAGTTTCATTTTTATCAAACTCTCAATATAGAAGTCAGTTCATATTTGCAATTATTACGTTTTTTCAATCCACGAAATCTTTCACCTCATTTTCAGATTTCAAAAATTTTATTTCAGGCAGTTTGATTCATCGTGATTGTTCTACAGCTTCATGTGAAATTTTATCTAAACGTTCGGCCTTTTTTTCATTTCGCTGACGAATTATGCTATGCTCACTTACCCAAAAGTAGATATTTCCCACTCAAATTTCAGTCAATTTCTGTACGATTAATTCAGCTTTTTCTCGTTTATTTGGCATAGCAATCAGCATCGAAACATTTTTTTCAAGGAAAGGAAAAGTCTGATTAGAAATTATTTCACCAGTTAAATCTTTATCAGTCCAATCTTGAATAGAAAGTTCGTGCCTCATTGTTCAATCCTTATCAGAATATTGCACACAGATTTTATCTCACTTTTTTATGCGAAGAACTTTACGAAGTTGTGAGATTAATTCAGAGACAGAAAAAACTTCTATACCACCTCATTTTATACGAACATTATCTGAATTAATATGGAATAATTGCATTTATTTTTATTGGGAAAGAGAAAATATAAGATTATTTATTTTTGATTATATTAATCATTCAATTATCAGCATCTATTTCTACGCACATATCATCTTTAAGTATTTCCATAAGATTTTTTACTCATACAATACATGGTTTTTTCATTTCTCTTGCAATTATAGCTGCATGTGATGTAATTCATCAATTTTCAGTTATAAATGCTCATGCTTTTACCATAGCGGGTAATAATTGAGGTGTCGTTGTTTTTGCAACCAAAATATCTCATTGATTTATCTTGGCATTATCTTGAGGTCAAAATATTAATTTAACCATACCTTTATATTTTCAGTGGAAAGCAACTTGTCAGTGAAGAGTATCAGATTTTTCAACTATCTCATGATATATATATTTTTTTTCAAATTCTAAACGGTCGTTTCACGTTAAAACTGTTATATTTTGTTGTTTATCATAAGTTATAGTTGCAATGGCTCAGTTTAATCTCTCATAAGCTCATTTAGGTAATGTATTGTTTTGAATATATTCTACCAATTCATCACAGGTTAAACAGTTTAATAAATCTTCTCATACTCATCTTTCCTTAGCAATACGTTCTACAATCCTATTTACTATTACAAAACAAAATTGTCTAGCATCTCATCTTAGTGATTTTCATTCAACGATGATACGTGACAATTCAAAATATTTTTCTTCTTCATTTGATAAATTAATCTCTTTATATAGTGCGTCATAAATATTTTCATCATTTTGAGAGGTATTTTTATTATTTTTCTCGATTAGAAGCTCTAGTTCACTTTCTGTGAGTCATTTTCCAATGTATCATTGGTCTAATCGATAGTATTTGTCCAATAGATAATCTCTTTTAGAAATATCATTTCACAAATTTCAAATTTCTTCATATGCTAATTTTGTATAGCTAGGCTGTTTTGGTGATGATAAAATATTTATATAATCTGCTGAATCTTTAGATAATCACTTTTTGGAACATACTATATCTTTTATTTTGTTTGTTATATCTCATAACATATCAGAAAAAGCAAATGGAGTTCAAAAAAGCATACCATTCATTTCTAAATTCTCTATTTTTCTGAGTAGAAGCACCAAATCTTCTTCCGTTAGATTTCGAACTTGATTTTTATATTCGGTTCACACATCTCTCATATCAGAACATATTTTTCTTGTTTCATTTAGAAGATCTTTTGCTATATCCATATTTTTTAATAATGCAGATGCACATCAATGTATAAAATATTCGATATAATCTTTATCAATTAATCCATCTGATGAATCCCATTTATGTAAGTACAATATCATTTTTGCTACAGGTATTCAGATTAATTCTTTAATCTTTCGAGAAGTTACTCATTTAAATTGCATACATAACGATAGAATAGAAGAATCTGATTCTGCATTAAAAAATTCATAAATAGTTTCACAATTTTCGTTATTTGAAATGGTTGTAATAGGTCTAGCCTGTAGCATAAATAACTCTCAATTTTCAACAGCCCACTCTGTATCCATTGGTTTTCAATAATGATTTTCTATTTTTACTGCTAATTCTGCTAATTTTTTTATATTTTCATCCGATAATTTCTGCTTACTTTGTTCAACTTCTGTAATTTCTACTTCTTCTGTTCATCATTTATCTGATAATACCAATTTTTTTGCTTGTTGTGAAATATTTTTCTTTATCTCTCATGTTTTTTTGTTTACAATATAATTATCTGGAGTAATCATTCATGATACAACGGCCTCTCAAACTCAAAATCAAGCATCAATCATTATTTCATTATAATTTTGAGATACTGGATTTACTGTAAAACACACTCATGCGCTATCGCTATTTACCATTTTCTGTACTACCACTGCTACTTTGATTGATTTTCTATCAATTCATTTATAATCACAGTATGAAATTATTCTCTCTGAATTTACAGAATCGTGACATTCTTTAATCTTTTCAATAAGATTTTCTTTCGTTACAAAAAGATATGTATCAAACTGTCATGCAAAGCTATCGTCTACTCAGTCTTCCTTTGTACCTGATGAACGAACTGCTACAAATTTTGTATCCAATTCATCAAATGCTTGTAATACATCATTTTCTCGTTCTTTAGAATCTTTTCAATAAGCATTTGTTGTTAAGACAAATCCATTAGGAATTGGTAATCATGCATTCATCATTTCTCATAAAGATGCTCACTTTCATCAACATATAGCTACATCTTTCATTGAAATATCAGAAAATCGTTTTAGCATTTGTTTATACCATAAAAATATAAATCTAAAAAAGAATTTAGATATAAATATAAAAAATGCAAATGATTATAACTTATTATTCTTGAAGTTTTGAAGGTTCTTCAGAAGATAGATTATTAAAGTTTTCCATCAATTTTTGGAAATCTTCATATGAAATTTTCTTATTGACACCTCCCCAGTCCACTTCTAAATATGGTTTTTTATCTCATTCTTGTGGATGGAATGTATATTTAACACTTTCTGTAAACTCTAATAAACTATTCCACTTTTCTGGAAGTTTTTCATTTGAAAAGATATAACGTATAACTGTTTCATTGAACACATTATGTGTCGCTGCTAAAATTGTAACTCATTCTTTATCAATTTCTTTTACCAAATCTTTTCATAATTTGTTTGCCTGTTTCTTTCCTTTCTTAGTAAGATTTCAGTCTTTATCTTTATCTCAATGTCTGAATGAAATTATACTAATTTTTCTATTCCTCCTAATAGAATTTTTAAAAATCATTCATAATGTGTTCATAAACTTTCATATTACCATCTCTGGTTTTATTTCCAATTCGTTATTCCAAAACTTTTTACAAACCTCTTCCACAGATCGTCATTCCTCTTTCACTAATTTATAAAATAAATTTTCAAATGGAGAAAAATCCGGTCTTCATCCAAGAGGAGAAAAAATCATAGAGCTTTCCCTAGTTCATCCAAGTTTTTTTACCAAAGCTTTTTGTACTGCATACGCAGTTTTTTTTGCTCTAGGTGTAGGAGAAGTTACTGGAATAATTACTCAATGTTCCTTAGCATCAGTTGTCATAGCATATTGCTATAAGAAATAAAAATTTATTGCGCATTATTATACATAAAACAACAATATTTGTCAAGTTTTTTTTAACATTTTTAATATATAGTATATTTTATTTATAGTTTCTACAAAAATTTAGAATTAATAAACAAAAAAACAATATCTTTATTACGGATTTTAGATAATTGAATTATCTCCACTAATATTATACAAATTGAACATTAGTAGTATAATATAACTCTTTACCATAAACATCTTGTCACATTTTAAGATATGTGGCTACTGCTTTGCAAAAACGGTCTTCAATAATTTCTTTTGGAAGTGGGTTTAAACTAGCTGCAGGTGTGTTTTCTCTAGGTTCATATACAAATATTTGTGAAAATTCCATCGGATACTTATTGATAAATTCTAGTGTTTTTTCAAAATCATCATCAGTTTCAGTTGGATATCATATTATATAATCTGTCATAATACTACATCAACGGCTTTTTAGTTCATTGTATAATCTATCAAATTGTTCGATTGTATAATTACGTCACATTTCCTTTATAACTTTATTTGATCACGACTGAACTGGAAAATTTATATTTCAAGTTACTTTTGATATTATATCGAGGTCATCTTTATTTCGCTTATTAGATGTTAAGATACCTAAGTTCCCAAGCTGAATATCAATTTCAGGAAAATTATCCCAAATTTTTTTGAGTAATCGTGGTAATGAATAGCCAATATCTAATCAGTATGCTGATACTTCATTTGAAGCTAAATAAATGGAATTATTCTCAACTTTAGAAATCTGATTTATGATTTCATCTGGTTGTACAGATATCAGTTTTCACCCATTTAATTGAGCAGATTTGATTGAACAATACTTACAATTCCCAGTACATCATGTAGCTATTTGAATTATTGTAGAATCAAATTCTGTTTCTGATGGTACAAAACAACCTTCAGGTTTTTTATTATATCTTTCCAATAAATATGTCCTAAAATTATTAAATGGGGTAATTTCATTTTGTATTACATCCACATCATTCAACTTTTTTGTAATTTCTGGTAATGTACATCACGCAATTATTACTTTTTTACCTTGCGATTGAAGTTGCTTAATCTTTGTAATCGAATCTTCTTCTCTCTCACCAGTAAATGAACACATCAAAAATATAATATCAGATGCATCATCTTCATCTTTTGCTATATTTAATCATGAGTTTTTAATTATTCCATTATATGCACTAGCTTTGTACTTGTTTATAGCACATCAATTTGTTGTAACAAAAAAACTCTTATCCATCATTATATTAATGTAAACAGTATAAAAGAAATTTTACCATTTTCCATAATCGACGAGATATTACATACTCTTATACTGCTTTTGTCGCTACAGACCTTATTCCAGTAGCTACAGATTTTACTCACATTGCCGCTTTTGTAGAAATTGTTCTATTCAATGCTGAACTTGTGGAAACAGCTGTTGTTCACACAGTGTTTCTACCACTATTTTTTATGACTCCTACACTAGATAAAGCTTTTTTAAGCTTAGCTATAGAGATTTTCATGATAATGTGAATAATGATGTAAAATAGACATACATACTACACCATAAATATTATAATTGAAAATTCTAAAAAATCAAGATAAAATAAAAAACTGCATCCAAAATTTAAAAAAAAACAATCAACAAAATACCTAATTATCCTTTTAATTGTTTCATTAATTCAGCATTAACAGCCTGAGGGTTAGCTTTTCCTTGGGTTTTTTTCATCACTTGACCAACGAAGAATCAGATTACACTTTCTTTTCATCATTTGAATTGTTCAACTATTGCAGGATTTGCAGTTAGAACTTCAGTAACGATTCATTCCAATTCTGAATTATCCATAGCAGGAGCATCGAATCATTTCTCTTTGATTACTTTTTGAACTGATTTACCAGATTGCAAAACTAAATCAAATACAATTTTCAACTGATTATCAACCAGTTTTTTTTCTTTTTCTATTTGTAAAAATTCTTTGAATAAAGGCTGAAATTTATCCAAGAATCATTCCAGATTTCAGCAAGATTTTAAGAATGCAGTTTCTTCTTCAAATAATTTCTCAGCATCTACTCACTGTTTTTTAGCATCCTCAGAAACGGATTTTAATAAAGTTATTTCATCTCACTGAACGAAATCCAAAGCTCGTTTCATTGGTCAAACCATCCATTTTGCTACAGTCTTTGGTTCAAATCATTCATTGACCATTCAGAAGAAAAAGTCGAATAATGATTTGTCCAAGAGGAGAGCATTGATATATTCTTTATTAAATCAGAATTCCTTACATTTAGTGATATAATCAAAAGGACGATCAATTTGAACTTCATTAAATTCTTTCAAATCGTTTTCAGATAGTTCTAAGGCTGGCATATCTGGTTCAGGAAAATAACGGTAATCTTCAGCATCTTCCTTACTTCTAGCAGAATGTGTTGTGTTTTCTTCATCTATCCAATGGCGAGTTTCCTGACTGATTTTTCCTCATGAAGAAATAACTTCCCATTGACGTTGAGTTTCAGATTCGATAGCTCTTTTTATGGCAGAAAAACTATTAATATTCTTTATTTCCACTTTTGTTCAATATGGATCAGATTCATTTTTACGTATAGAAACATTTACATCCACACGCATCTGTCATTTTTCTAAGTCTGCATCCCCCAAATCATTCCATTTTGCCAGACGTTGCAATTCTTTTCAAAATTCTACAGCTTCATCGGCAGATGAAAAATCAGGATCTGTAACTATTTCCAAAAGCGGAGTTCAAGCACGATTAAAATCAACTAGACTTTTACCATTTTCATGAATCATTTTAGCTGCATCGCATTCCAAATGAGCCTCATGAATTGTAACACATTTTTTCTCTTCATAATTATTTATGTAGAAAGAAACTTTTCAATTAGTTATAATTGGGTGATACCATTGAGTAATTTGGAATCACATTGGTAAGTCAGGGTAGAAATAGTTTTTTCTATCAAATGAGCTTTTCTGATTCAACTCAGAGTTAAGCGCCTTAGCAAAATGAATAGCTTTCGTAACTACTTCTTGATTCAGAAGCGGTAAAGCTCCAGGCTGCCCGGTACAAACAGGACAAACATGAGTATTCGGTTTAGCAGAAAAATCCTGTTCATTCTTACATTTACAGAATATTTTTGCATTTGAATTCAGTTTTAGATGAATCTCTAGTCAAATCGTGGTAATGTAATCCATAATTTTTCAATCCAAAAAATATATAAAATTCTGAATTTAAAATACTATTCTTGACTACAAAATCAAGGAAAGAATAAATAATTCCATTTCTCAGATTTTTCCACTCATTTATTCACGCAATCATTATCTACTCAAAAGAATAGACAAAATTCACAAAATTTTCGTTTTATTCAAAAAATGTACTGTAAATTTTTAAGCTATATTCTTTACTCACTCATCTTTTCACTGAGCCATAATATCTGAACCTCATCCTCTCAAATTATATTTTTTGGCTAATTCTTTCGCTGAAATTGAACTATCTGTAATTATCACATAATTTCATTCATCAGTATAAAGTAGAATAGATTTATCGGATGAAAAAATTTCCTTTGCAATTCCAGACAAAGCTTTAAAATTTGTACCTACTGGAAGTTGAATAATTTTTGAAAAATCTGAATTTGAACGACTCTGAGCTGTTTGCAAATTAGCACGAATTGTCGTAATTTCTAATGATTCTACACGTTGCTGTAAATCAGAATTTTCTTTCACATACTTAGATATTTTTTCATTAATCTGTGTATATGACTTCACATCTAATGTACTTGATGCTCAATCTAAAATTTCTTCGTAATTATGTAATTTTTCGATAACCTTTGGTCATGTATATGCTGTAATTCTTTTAATTCATGAAGCCACAGCTTCCTGTGAAATAATTGCAAATGCTCAAATATCTCTAGTATTACTAACATGAGTTCATCCACAAAGTTCTACTGAAATATTTTGGTCTCCATCATGTACGCGAATTACACGAACCTCATCACCATATTTTTCTTCAAAAAACGCTTTAGCTCACAGTTTCACTCATTCTTCAAAACTAGTTTCAATCAAATCCACAGGGAATGCTTTGAAAATAATCTGATTTATATTATTTTCTATATCACGAATCTGCTCTGAAGTAAGCAAATTATTCGCATAAAAATCGAATCTCAACAAATCTGAATCAACCAACGATCATGCCTGTTTTGTATTTGGAAAAATTTTTGCTAATTCTGCATGCAAAAGATGAGTAGCAGTATGAGCTCTCATTTTAGCATATCTCTGGTCCATATCTATCGAAAGTTTCATCCTTTTTATCACGATTTATCTAAATTATTGATTTATCTGGATTGCATCTCATAAATCTCATTGTCTAATAACTTCAGTTTCTCCATTTTCAAGCTGAACTTCAATTGTTTGATCTAAATCATCTACTTCTCCATCTTCAGTTATCAAAATTGGAGCCTCTGTATTTTCTGGTTCATCAGGATTAACTTCTGGCAAAATTTCATCAATTATTTGTACATCTCATGTAATTTGCTGAACATCTCATGTATCTACACCATTTTCTTCTGCAACCTCTTGATTTGGAGAAATCATATAAACTACGTAAACTCAAATTAAAGACACCGCCATAAAAACCACACAAATCCATATAATAATTTTAAGCATTAAGGGTTTCTTAGTTCTCATATTTATAAAATTAATTAAATAAAAAATCTGAAAATAATTGTATTTTTACTTCATTCTTTTTCAAGAGAATTGTAATTTAATTACCACTAATGTCATTTAAATACCACTCCGAATGTAGCAAAAATCACGTATAAATCCATCGCTAACGACCAGTTTTGAATATAATACAAATCCAATCTCGCCTCTTCTGAAAATGGTAAATTATCCCTACCAAAAACCTGAGCATATCATGTAATTCATGGTTTAATACTGAGTACTCTCCTCTCCCAATCTTCATATTGCTCAACTTCTTTTGGCAAATGTGGACGAGGTCAAACTAACGACATACTTCACCACAAAACTTGAAATAATTGAGGTAATTCATCCAGTGAACTTTTACGTAAAAATTTTCAAACCTTTGTCACACGTGGATCATCTTTTATTTTTGGTAAAACTCATTTACGATTATTTGCATCTGAAGCTATCAATTTTGCATATAATTCATCAGCTTTTTTTCACCCATATCATACACACATCTCCGTTTTCATAGTACGAAACTTATAAAATGTGAATAATTTTCATCATTTTCAAACTCTTTTTGATTTATAAATTGCAGGTCATTTAGAGTCAATCTTGATAATGATAGCAATAATTATCATTGGAATAGCGAAAATAATCAATGCAATTGTAGCAGCTATCAAATCAAATATTCTCTTCCAAACCAAAGACCATCAATCAAGCTGTGAATGAGTGTATTCCATCGCAACAATTGATCAGATTTTTTCAGGTTTATAAACTACATCTTCAAGGAAAAATCCTTCACTCACATGGAAAAATCTCGTATCATAAAATCTAACTTTTTCAAATATTTTCTGCAAAATTTCCTGTTTCACATTTCAAACTACAACCGCCATCGAATAATTTTCAAAATCCACTCAATCCACATCATCACTCACAATCGCCTCAGTTGGAAACGAAAAATTTCACTTTAATTTATCCAGCAATTCTGAAGATTTATTCAAGTTATCGGATATAATCAAAACTTTCTTTCATCATTTTTTCTGTAACTTATAATCTAAACGATACCAAATCTGATCAAAAAAGAACAAAACCACATATGCTATAACTGCTGAAATCAAGATAATATACCTTGATATTCAGAAATTGAATATAAATCACTGACCAAAATATGAAATAAATGCACTCGTAATAAACCAATAAACTCGGACTTTTGATAATGTCTGAATATAACTTCATGTCTGTTTATTTAATTCATATAGATTCTTTATCAATCATATAACTACAAATGCTCATGCTGAGATTAAAGAAAACATCAACAACTCATGTCTATTTATTCGTGGAGTTTCATGAAAAAATTTCAACATAAAATCTCCCCACAATCTAGATTTATAAGCTATTCGAAATACTGCTAAAATTATTAGAAAATGCAAAACAGGCCTACATAAACGGAAAATTTTTAGTCGTCTAGAATTCATAAAATTAGTTTTTATGAAATAAATCTAACTTCAGTATCTTGAAAAGCTTCACTTTTTCAAGTTCAGTTTTCATAAACAAAAAATCTGTAGTTTTTTACGAATATAAAAATTCTTAAGTATCGAATACCAGAGACACAAGATTCTTCGCTATGCTCAGAATAACAAATATAATACTTAGGATAACAATAAATATCATCCTCCTTTCAAAAAGGAGGGAAACTACGTAGTAATGGAAGATCTTTATCTGTAAAATGTTTGCCCATTTTAAAGGGAAATGTCGCCTGCGACAAAGGGGTTAAAATCCCTCAGCCTTCGGCAGCTCCCTTTAAAAAGGGAGCAAAAAGAAAGTAATTTATTTTCTTTTTCTCAACTCTCGCATAAAAATGGCTGTACTCTGACCTACATTCATAGATTCTTTGATTCATTGCATTGGAATTTCTACTACCCCGTCCACTTCTTTCAAAGTTTTTTCCATTACTCAATCTACCTCATTTCAAAAGATTACAGCGATTCAATTTTCAGATTTACAAGCATATTCTCATAGTGGAACAGAATTTTCTGTCAATTCTGCAGCAATAATTTCTAGTCACATTTCTCTCGCTTCTTTTATCGCATCAACGGTAAAATCAAACTGTCTAAGTCAAACTGTATTTTCTGCTCAAAGCGAAGTTTTACAGACTTTTGGATTATCAAGTGGTGATGGAGTATATCATACGATTCGTACTTCCCGTCATAGAGAATCAGCTGTACGAATGATATTTCAAACATTATAAGCTGAACGAATATTTTCAAGAATTACTATTCTTTTGGACATAATAGATTGTTAAAAATTAAACTATATTTAGATTAAACCAACAAAAATATAAATAATAGAAAATTAGATAATTACAATACAAACTTTCATCTTATCCGTGAATATAAAAATTATTAAATAAAAATTATCACTTTTTCATTTTTAAAAATTCTACAAAAAGAATCACGTCGCAAAAGCAAAATTCTCAACGCACATACTACTCAAAATATTTAGATTTCTTAACAAGCGAAATAACAGAATAAGTACCAGTACCTCTACAATCAAGTCCCAATTGATACCACCAACCATCATATCCAACAAACTTACCATTCTGACAAGGATACGCTGCAACTTTATAACCACTTCCACCCGCCATAAAGAAAGCTTTATTAGTATTACCCACAACATTAGCCGTCGTAGAAAGTGTTCCATCATAATTATAAACATAAATTGTATTACTTCCCTCTCCCTTATTCATCTCTAAAATTTGACATGAACCATATTGATCTCTTGGAACTGACATACCATTAGGATAATAACGATTACAAGGTTCCTGCCACTCATATCAAACACCCTTAATACAATAAAGAAGTTTTACATAAGGATTCATAACATCAAAAGGTTGAGTATACACTCCTACTCACATAATGGAATCAAGGAAAGCTTGAGGGGATGTTTTTACTCCAAAACTCCAATTATTTACATAACCATTTCTAGCTAAGTCACGAGTATTTTTCATAAATCATTCTTCTTCACTCAAATTATCACTACCATAATCATTCATACCTCATCATGCACGAGGGAATTTACCAGTATACCAATCTACAACTACAGGTCTTGTATTAGCATTCTCTCAAAAAGATTCTTGTGGTCCCATACGAATAAAATGTTGATGAGCTGGCAGATTAATTGATTGTAGTAGCACCTCTCTATTTCCTCAACTATCTCAAGGATTTCAATTATCTAAACCTAATATAAATTTACCTACTGCTTTTTCATATGGTGTCCATCACTCAGGACACTCCGTAAGATTAAATGCCATTACAGCCCCATCCGGTATAGCATCATTGTCTAATTCATTCATTAACAAGTCCCATCCTGTTGCTGTAAGTATATTTCCCATTTTAGATGTACTTCGTGTGGATATGTACTTGCCGCCTACAGCCTTTGTCTGTGCATACACAAAGACACAACATGTCATCACAAAAATCATGGCAGACAATATTGTCCATAATTTTCATCATTCTAAAAACCTTTTCATTTCCAAGCAAAAAGAAAATTAAAAATCTATAGCCTACTATTAAAAAAATATGATATAAAATCAATAAAAAATCAAAAGATTTTAGATTCTTATCCCAAAAAATCCCGTTTATATGGTTTTATAGCCTGATTTTTGATTAGTTGGAAATACCTATTCAAATCATTATAATTATAGTTAGTTTAAATTTTCTCTACATATATGGCAAAAGAAAAAAATAAATGAACATTTAAAAGATTTTTTTCTCCATTAAAATGAAATTTTCGAACTTTCACAAAAAATGTTTTTGTAAGTTGTTTTTACTCATTTTTTACAATTCTGACTGTTGAAATTTTTAAAAGAGCTACTACTCTTATTCAAAACAATGATGCTGAATGAGTAAAAAACTTAATCATTATATATGTCATTATTATAGTTGTGTTTGTCATTTTTAACCGACTTACCAGACAAACAGAGGCTAGTTTAAGGCACGATTCAAAAAGGCTGATTCAAAAAAAGGTATTTCCAGTATTTTTTAAATTAGATAATACAAGTGTCGAGAAGTTAGGAACTTGAAGAATTCAACAAGTGATGGATACTGGAATGTCTAATTGGAGAGAATTATTTAAAAAGCTTACTCAAAAGATTCCTGATTTGATAATTCTTTCGCTTTTTGTTCTATACCAGATTTTTCAAATCTGAGGATGAAAATATATAGTCATATTTTTCCTTCTCTTTTGATTTGTATTTTTGATTGTTACAGCATTAAACAAAAAATGATTATCATGGAGAAAAAAGAAAGAAATAATTAACGGAGAACATTCAAGGCAATTTGTGAAAATGATTATGTCTAAAATGGAGATAGTTCAAAATAATCAAGAAAATACTGAAATAGAAAAAGATGATAAAATATTGCAGGATATAAAAAATTGTGATTTACATATCAATACAGTTTGATGGTTCCTTTATCGAACTTGAAATTTTTTCTCACTCATGCTTAATATATTTATCCTTTATTATTGATGGACTATTGTAAAATATTGAGGAGATTTATCTTTATTTGTTTGACTTTTGGCTTCAGCTACGCTTTTCCAGAAAGTACTTGATAGTTCAATTATCTTATATAAAGAGTTTACTAATGAATTTACTGCTGTACAAAGACTTCGAGATACTTTCGATGAAATCCCTAATATGAAAAATAAATACTCAGACACAAAGTTTAAATATAAAAACTGAGACATAAAAATCGATAATATATCATTTTCTTACGATAATAAATCTAATGTCTTTGATAATTTCTCACTAAATATTGATGGTTGAAAAAAAACTGCTCTTGTATGAGAATCTGGTTCGTGAAAATCTACATTGGTTAAATTGATTGCTTGATATATTTCACCAGATGAATGAGAAATCTTAGTTGATGGACAGAATATTTCCGAAGTAAATGTATATGATTATTTTTCTCATATCTGATTTTTAACTCAAGACCCATCTGTATTTGATGGAACTATTTATGATAATTTAGTTTATGCTTTGAAACAGCAACCATCTGATGCAAAACTCAAAAAAGTTATAAAGGCTGCAAAATGCGAATTCATTTATGATTTTACAGAATGACTTCAAACAGAAATCTGAGAAAAATGAGTTAGATTATCGTGATGACAGAAACAAAGATTAGCTATTGCTAAAATTATGCTAAAAAATCCTGATATAATCTTACTTGATGAACCGACTTCTGCTTTGGATAGTTTCAATGAAGAAGAAATTTCTCAGGCTTTGAATAATCTCTTTGAGTGAAAGACTGTAATTATCGTTGCCCACAGATTACAAACTGTAAAGTCTGCTGATAGAATACTATTATTCGAAGAATGAAAAGTTATTGAAGACTGAACTCATCAGTCATTGATTAGAAAGAACTGAAAATATAAGAAAATGCTGGACTTACAATCTGGATTTTAATTGCTAATTAAAAATGAACTTCCCTCACGAAATAGTTTACAAAAATATTCGTAACGCCTATGCTAGAATCAATCGTGATGGTATAGTAGTTTTTACTATTCCTATTAGACTCAAAAATAACGAAATTTTTCTGACTGAATTTTTACAGAGAGGTGAGAAACTATATCAAAGATATTCCAAAAAAGAAAAACTAAAATCAACTACTGATGATGAACTTCTCATCTTTTGAGAACATCTTTCTTGGTCAGATTTTTTTGATAATGATAAATCTTATTCCAAAGCTACCAAAGAAAAAAAGTTGAAAAAAGTTCTTTTGGAATATTCCAAAGAGTGGGTGGATAAATTTTCAGATCAATTATGAGTGCCATATAAATCATTGGCTATTAGGAAAATGAGGGCTCGTCGATGACAATGTTCATCCAAACAAGATATAGTTTTAAATTTACAGCTCGTTCATTTACCACAAAAATATATTCAATATGTAGCTGCTCATGAATGTGCTCATTTAGTACAAAAGAATCATTCAGATAAATTCTGGAAAGTAGTAGAAAGTTTATATCCAAAATATAAAGAAGTCAGGAAAGAAATGAGAAAATTTATCTTGGAGTAAATGTTTTTAAACAAATTTTTATATGATATCAAAAAAGTCTGATTTTTTTAACAAATTTAAAGTCTTATTGCATAATTAAATATTATGTATATATTTTTACAGTTTTTTAAACACATATGCAACTCAACTATAAAATTATAAATTGAACATTATCACTTTCTTGGAAATATTTTTCAAATGCTCATCATTATAAAACAATGGCCTTGTCTTAAATATTTGTCTATTATACGATTGACCCAACATTAGATTTAACATATGATTTACCGTAGATAAATATAGTTCATACACCATTTTAAAATTACTACCGAATCTGTTAATATTGAGTTTTTAGCTGAAAGCAATGAAATTATGGTGGGATTAACAATAAACTAATTATGGTTGACACCCACCTAAAAAATATCATAAACATATTAAAAAACTAATTTAGAACATCAATTGCTATATATCCACATTTTTAAAACACAGCTTTTATTATAGATGTTTAATGTATAAACCTAATTGCTGCAATAATAAGAAATAACAACCTAATATGATTTGACTTTTTATGTCATTTATGTATAATTTGAATTAAAATAACTTGACTTTTTATATTATTTGTGTTTAATTTTGAATTAAAACAACTTCAATTATTACCAAAATAAAAGTGCATAATCATTCATAACAAAACATTATAAAACAAATATGAATAAAATTTTTTTAAAAAAGTCCCCATATTTTTGCAAAAAAAAATATTCTATATATAATATATGTGTATTTACTATCTATAAAGATTCAAAATGGCAAAGAAAAATCTTGATAAAAGTTCCGTTGAAAACATACTTAAAGAAGAAAGAATTCAAAAAAAATTTAAAGAACTAGCGAATGATGTTACTGGTAACATTAAGTCAATTTTAGGGATCACAGATGATAGAAGATTACAAGAGATTATTAATTGAATTAACAAAAACAAATGGGAAAACTGAATAAATAACGGACACTGAGTTCCTAAGTGAATTATAGAATGTTGCTGATACACAATAAACATAGATTGAATATTAGCTTGATTAAGTTATGAACGATGAAATAGTAGGATAACTCATTGAAATTTATGAATCAAAATTAAAGAACTATATGATGTCGCCTTAAATGAATCTGGGAATAAAAAAGAAGAATTACTTAATAAAGCCACAAAGACTTTAGCCTGAGCCATTCTTTTAACTATAATTGAATTAGAAAAACAATCAGACATTACAGATAAAAGTAAGACTGAAAAAACCGACGAAAAGAAATCATTAGACCCAAATAAAATTTATATAGAGAACTATTGAAGATATGAAATACTACCAGAATTTAACTTTGACAAACTAATTATTCGTAACAGAGTTGCAAAACAGATCTCGGATCTTAGAAGATATAGGCGAAAGTCCAACAAATTAGAACACATAAACTGAGAAATTACTCTAAGAGACGACATCAAGTTTGATCTAAATGACCCATCTTTTAAAGAAATTTTGAAATATTATTGAACACAATATAAAGATGCCGATGATAAAAGAAAAATGGAATTAGATACTGAATTAGCGGAACGCATCATATTACACTGCTGATATTATATCCAAATTAATGATTTTCTTGATAAATCTGATCCTAATTATGTATCATCATATCAACCTCAACTAAACAACTGTAGAGAAGGTCTTAAAAATATAGGACTAGATGTCGTATGAGAACATATCAAACATAAAGGAGAAGATTATCTAGTTGTTAGATTATTGTGAAATAATACTGCAGACTCAGAAGAAAAGCCAATTGAAGAAAAAGAGACGTTATGAAAACCTACAATAAACGATATATATACTGATAGTACAAAGTGAAAAGAAATGATGAAAAAGTTAATCGAATCTGGTACTTTATTGGTAGACTTTTGAAATTGAGATGGCTTTAAAGAAGTCTCTGATATTGATCCAGCTAACATTATGCAAAAATTACGTAATAATGTAAAATTTAAAGATAAAGACGGAAATATTTATATACTAGATACTTGGAATAAAGATACACAAGGCAAAACCGTTCGATGACCTCATGAAACAGAACCTGATGATTATTACTACTATT
>Ga0247611_10004104_pt1 | contig 20579 bp, 24 predicted proteins | sample 177DNAGHGhighgp2_FD_192422 | JGI IMG/M metagenome (GOLD analysis project Ga0247611, IMG submission 192422) | Sheep rumen microbial communities from Palmerston North, Manawatu-Wanganui, New Zealand - 1770 DNA GHGhigh gp2 | ecosystem: Host-associated > Mammals > Digestive system > Stomach > Rumen...
TTCCCGGGCGGAATGTTCCACCGACAATTCTTTGCCCTACCATATTGACAACGGCTTGTAGATTCGATGCCGTGATATACGGATTATCACGAATTACTACAGCGCAGTCTGCCGTTCCATATAGTGCGGTCACTTCTTCTGTCGATCCTTCTGTGGCAGATGGGGCATATCCTCTAACACCAGTAATGGTAATCTCGTTAGTCCACAGATCCTTGCCATCGAAGGTATGCTCAATCGGGACAGGGTGTGACTCGTCATACCATCCGACTTGCATATATCCCAGTTCGTCCATCTTGGCGTAGTTACCAGTAATCTGACAAGCGTATGAAAGCATCTGTCTGTCAGTGAGAGATTCTTGAGGCGCAGTTGCAATCGAGAAGGAACCATTAGGGATGGTTGGAGTAGCCAAGGTGATGCTGTTCGCCGCACAGAGAGTCGTGATCAGGTTCTGCACGGTGATCGGATAAGTAATAGCAGTCTTATGCTCATCAAGTAGCTTCATGCCATCATAGGCAGTACATTTGATGATGTTTCCAACCGTCCTGTGGCTTGCTATGTAATAAACACCTTTGCCAAGGTATTCCGGCTCTCCGTTGATCTCGAAATATAGCAACGGTATAACCATCGCTCCACGGAAGATCTCGTCCGTAAGACTTCCATCGAAGTTATTCAGTATGAAGCTGAAGGAACCGATTACTGCGGCACCTACAGAGAACTCGCCCTGATTGGATGTCGCTTCGGAAAACGAGGTTCCGCTCGACCAAAAGTCTCCATCACTGAGCCAAAACGCCTGTCCTGTTGCCGGGATAAACTGCATCCTGATGCTAGGAACCTCGCCATTGTTCAGTTTGTCCTTGAAGGCCTGAGATACAGTGCTAATCATAAGTCCCTACCTCTCAATTACATCAAAGCTCAGAGTTTCATATATCTTGTTGTTAGTGGTCCACATCTTGACAGGCGCAGTTCTGTCTCCGGTGTACATTTCTTTAACAACATAGGCATTATCGAGAGGATCAAAATACCTCACATAGAAGTACTCATGCTCAACAGCGTTCAGGATAGTGGACGCATCGCTTGGCGAGATCGCATTCCAACCCAATTCGAGCTTGACCTTCCTTGTGACGAGGCCCTTGAACATTTTCCCGGCATCATCCCTTCCCGAATCGCCCTGAGAAACGTCCTGCCTTGCGTAATGCAGTTTAGACGGATTCGGCATATCGACAAGATTGTTTTGTGTCGTTCCGATTTTAATCAAAACCTCTGCCATAGATTACCTCGGTATATAGTAAAAGGGAGACAGGCGGTGAAACCCATCTCCCTATTGTTTTAGTACGAGAACTGCGATACTGGATTGTACCGCTTGTCCAAGACTCTCTGTCCTCTGTTAACAGCTCTTGCAAGGACTTCATCATTCTCTGTGTAAAGTACTGCGTTAACTGCAATCGGCCTCTGATTCTGATTGCTCATCATCTGTGCAATAGCCGGGATTACTCTAAGCGCAATAGCATCGGCTATCTCATCACTGTTCGAGTTACCCATGCCACCTGCATTGACAATAGCGTTACCGATGCGCTTCATTGTGGATTTCCGTTCAAGAGGAATAGCCGCCTCATCTCCGGCCTCACCGAAGACATTGATTGCAGTAGGACCAGTAAACATACCGCCCTTTGCGAACCATCTGAAGCTTACAAGCTCTTCCCACTTGCCCTTAATCCAAGCACCGAGATCTGCGGTCTTCTTAACGATGGATACGTTAATATCAACCCATTTATCTTTGATGCTTTGCCAAAGTCCTGTGAAGGTCAGGAACCTTCCGGCATCTGCCGCTTTCATGTACTTGGTTGCGGTGTAATGACCTTGATCAACATATCTGCCCCACCAAGTCTTAATTCCGTTAGACGGATCTGCACTAAATCCTTTCGTGGATTTATAGTTATGCGTGTTGGTGTTTCTGTCCCACCAAGTCTTGATTCCGTCAGAAGCGTTAGCGGCGAAACCTTTTGTAGACTTATAGTTCTTTGTGTCTACGTTTCGGGACCACCAAGTTTTAACACTATCATACGGATTAGCGATAAAGCTCTTGGTAGATTTGTAATTCTTGGTATCGATGTTTCTCGACCACCAAGTCTTAATCGCCGCCAAAGGCTTCGCATCGAAAATCTTGGTTGATTTATACGATTTGGTATCCGTGTACTTACTATACCCGGAGTTGAATTCCTTACTGGTATTTCCGTCCATCAATTTCTTGATGACAGGATTCGCCATAAGAGCGGCTTTCGCATTCTCAAGAAGAGTGAACGAGGGATCCTTCTCACCAGTCATTACCGTCTTTACAGTATTCGTGGTTTGAGTGTTTGTCGGAGTCGGAGCCTGAATCGATGTGTACTGACCTGCCGCATTCATGCCCTTACTAGAGAGAGCTTGATTGTTTTCTTTCTGCTTCTCGATAATAGTGGTCTGAGTACTAAGGCCCATGTTCGTGCCTTTGAGTTGCTCTGTTCCACCGTGATCGTCAGCATACTTTCTCATCAACAGGCCGAGTCCAAGCATACCGCCCATGATTCCGAGTCCTGCGGCTCCACCTGCTCCGATACCTGCACCTGCTCCTGCACTGCTTGCGGCACCTGCTCCTGCACTAGCTCCGGCTTTACCTGCGGCTCCTATGCCAAGCTTACTTGAGATAAGGTTTGTGAGGAGATTTGTCGCAGTCTTTTTGAAGACAGATCCGAACAATCCGATTGCCAGTGCGCCGCCAACATGAATTCCGAGCTTCACCCCAATGAGTTTCCAAGGGAGTCCGATAAGGACGTTGCCGATGTCACCTGCGAGTTCTGTCTTGTCAATGTTGCTGATGGCTTTTGAAATGATCTTTTGCAGATTTTTCTTGACGGACTCCATAGCTTTCTTAGCTTTTTCGGAATCAAACTTCTCAAGGAATCCGTTTACAAGTTCTACAAACGAATCTGCAAGCTTGTCTGAAACCTCTCCATCTTCGAAAAACTCAATGATGGTATCGCTAATGCCGTTGAAAAGACCAGCAAGCGAGTTACCCATATCTTTCCAATCAAGTTCATCAAGCGCACCAAGCACTCCTTCTTTCAGCTTCGTGCCAAGGAGTTTGAAGTTGAATTTCTCGATCCAACCGCCGAAGAAGTTCCAAGCCGCTCTGAATTTATCAGCTATAGCTCTGCCAAATGCATCTGCATCCCATTCGCCAAGGAAACCATTCATTCCTAGAGCAAACTTTCTGCCGTAGTTACGCCAGTTGAAACCGTTGATCCAAAGTCTGAACGTGTTAGTGATCAGGTTAAGGCCCCTAGCAACCGTTTTGCCCAAAAGAGGCCAGTCAATTCCCTCAACCATGAAGTTAACCACAGTTTGGAACGGCTGAATAAATCCCTTGAGAACAGGTTCCCATTTGGCCCAGTCAAGAACCTCATAGAGTTTTGCAAGACCTTCGTTTAGGCCGTCTGCGATAGTAAGACCCATGAGCTTCCAATCCTTGGCATCAAATGCCGCACGGATCTTCTGCGCCCATTTGTTGATGGCATCAAGTGTAGGACTGCCGCTGAGATCAAGATCGCCCATATCGGCAATTCCCAAATCTCCAAGACCGCCACCACCTGCGCCGCCACCGCCGCCACCACCACCGCTACCCGAAGATGCGGAATCAGTGTTTTTGGCAAGCTGATTTAATTCGTCAAACGGCAGTACCTGCAACTGCTTTTTAAGCTCTTTAGCGGCTTTTCCTGCACTGCCAAGACCATCAGAAGCACCACCTGCACCGTCTGCAAGACCACCTGCCGCACCCGAAGCATCATCAAGGTATCCGGCAAGATCGTCAACTACTCCCTTTGCGGCTTGGATCGGTTTCCCGAACAGAGTCCACATAAACGTGCGGAACGCCGTTGCCGCTTGAATCAGTCTCTTAATCAAGAGGTTAATCCAACTAATAACAGGGGCAATGGCAGAGATAAGGCCCTGACCAATTGTTGCCGAGAGCTGTTGGAAGTTGAGCGTCAGTAACCTGATTTGATTAGCGAGTGAGAGCTGAGTCTTTTGGAAATCCCCGGCGGCATACTGCGTAGCATGTAGCATGTACTGATATCTCAGTGCCATCTGAGTAGCCTGATCCATTTCCTTCCAAGCCGTGGTGATTCCTTGGCTCAGAGCGAAGGCTTGCATATTGGCTACGCTCATGTTCACGCCGAGAGATCTTAACGGTCTTGTCATCCCGGCGAGGCCGCTTTGCATCTTGGTCATCGCTTCATCGACCGAAATGTCGTAGAAGGATGCGATATCTCCGGCTCTCTCAACGAGGTCGGTTGACATCTTTGCGGCACTGTCTCTCATCCCCTCGGTAATATCAAATCCCGAAGAGTTAAACATTGCCATCAAACGTCCGGCATACCGTTCAGCGGCGAGCTGTGATACACCGAATCCGTCTATTGTGCTTTGCGCCCATTTGTATACATATCCCGATATATCTTCATAACCTTTTCCAAGGTGTCCGAAAGATGTATCGATGACGTTTTCCAACTCAACAATTGAGGATCCGGCCTCGACCGCTCCTTTTGCCCAGTCAAACAATCCTCTGATTCCATAGAACGGAAGGACCGCTCTCAGGAGATTTCCGAAGGATAGTGCGGTTCGATTGACGCCGTCAGCTCCCGATGGAATCAGGTGAAGCTTTGACATGAAGTTGCCAATCGCAGATGCGCCTTGTTTGCCGAGCTTGACTGCGATGTCGCACAGTCCTTTAAGTGCTTTAACGGTCGCATCAATTGTTGTATTAGCAATCTGTCGAGCGAAGCCCTTGAACGACCCCGAAGCACTGTCCAGTTCTTTTCTGACGTTACTACCTGCGGCGGCAAGATTGCCAAGGCCGTGGATAGTCATTGCCATGTTGTCACTTATAGGAGCCGACTGCATTGCCGTCAGGAACTTAATAACCTCGGGTGTAAGCTTTGAGAGTCCTTGTGCAGACTGGTCCGCTTTCTGCCCGGCACTAGCCAATTTAGCAATAGCCGAAACAAATGCAGTTACAGAATCCTCAACTCCACCCGATGACTGGAACGTGGTTACCATGTTCTGCAATTCAGGTGTGAGCTGTTTCATTCCATCAGCAGTCTGTGACGTGGCATCTCCGGCGTTAGCGAGTCTAGCAACAGCAGAAACAAAGTTGCTGAGATCCTTGCTGACATTGCCAAGACTACCCAAATCCTTGACCGAGTCCACCATGTCTTTGAACGGACCTGTGCCAAACTTGGACATGTCGGTTCCGGCGAGTCTCCGCAGTGAATTCGTGAATTTTGTGACTCCCGAATCATTGAAGTTGGTGTTACCCATCTTCGTTGCGGAATCAGCCATCTGCTTAAAACTGTCAACGCCAGTGACGTTAAGGTCAATGTTGACCTTTTTGCTCTTAATGTTCTTGAGGTCAATCCTTGACAGTTCTCTAAGGTTATCGACAGCACGAGTTGTTGTTGCGCTCCCAATCCCCGAAAGCGCAGAGTTAAGTCCGCTAAGCGCAGAGGTCGCACCACTTAGACCGCTCGCAGAGCCTGCCGCTTTGTCAAGGGCCGAGGCGAGATCGCCTAACTGCTGAATGGCCTTGGACGCATCTGAGCCTATGAGTAATTGTAGTTCGTCAATGCGCTCTGCCATGTTTTACCTCATAAACAAAAAGGCAAGGTTATTAGCCTTGCCCCTTGCTTTTCTCATAATGTTCATTGAATACCATGGCCCACGCACAGAAACGATCAAAATCTGACGCTTTGTTTTCTGATACTTCCTCTGCTTTTGCCCTCTGTGTGAGCGGTTCATCGACATATCGTGCCTTGGATTTCTTTCCGGCAAGCACCGCACTTACTGCGGTCTGAACTGCGCTCATCACATAATGTCCCATTACCCACATTTCATAATCTCTGCGCTCTTGGCTCATTTGATCCATGATGCGGTATGGTTCAAGCTCGTTTGGAGTCGAGTCCCAAAAATGTTCCTCGGTTACTCCAACCATGAGGAAGTATGGCAGAGTGTTGTTTAAGACTTGTTCTCGGAAGGATCCGTATTCACGAGTGCTATCCTCGCCGCCTCGTCCTTCATCTCCGTCTTGATCTCCTCTGCCTTCTCCGTTGTCTCCGTCATCTCGGTCGCTCTGTTCATCATGAGCGATAAAAAACCGTTATTCTCCAGTTCTGCCTGAAGATCGGCAAAAAGTGTGGCGGCAGACTGCGGATGATCCTCAGTTGACTCATCTTCGTAGTCATCGAGCATGTCAAGGATTTTATCCATGAGCTTTTCATGCTCTTTCTCGTCCTTGTAGCCGAATTCATCGGAATGGTACTTCTGAAGTCCGGCGATCAGTGCTTCTGCCGTAGTTGTGACCAACTGGTTGATCAGTGTTTTGGGCGTGTCAGCATCGGACGTAGAAAATGCAGTGAACTTGTCAAGGATATCACCCTTGCAGATCGTTCTGTAAGTGAACCTAACTTTGTATTCTTTGTCGTGAATTCTGAAAATATACATAATCCCCTCCGCAATTGATTATGTTATGTGCCGGGCAGGATCCCGGACTTGTTGTCGGTCAACTCCGATCAGGTAGAAGAGCCACCTGCCGCAATCGTGATTCCAGTGGAAGGATAGCAGACGAGGCTGTACTCGATGAGGCCGTTAACCTCGCCCTCGTTGACGAATACATCGTACTTGCCCTGCCATGTAGCTTTGCCGCCAGTTGCGCCGAAGTCAAGCTCGAAATAGCCTTCCTTCATGGCATTAGTTTTGACCGTAAGGTAATCTGCGACAACAAAGTTACAAGTGAAAGTCATGCTGTCCACGCTCTGAACGCCCGGCTCAAAGGTCTGAAAATCGTCTGTCAAATCCGTACTTTCGATCTGCTCTCTTTCACCGCCGAGCTGAGGGAAAGTTTTGATCTTGCACAGCTCAGTAAGAGAATTCTGAGAAGTACCGAATTTGAGAATTGTGCCGATGGTAGTTGTTGCTTTAGGCATAATATTCAACCCCCTAGTTTTTTGTGGTTAGCGACAGTCCCTGATGACTGCCGGATTATTCTGATAAGTCGTGGAGCGTACCAGTGTACGGCATCTCGAATCGACTTATGTAACGATGTACGTTGTTGTTCTTGAACCGATGAGCAAATCCGCTGGACCTGAATCCCATGTCAAACATGATCTGTTTACATGCATCCTCAAGGTGCATCGATGTGGATTCCTTCTTGGCAAAACACTCGACTTGGATGTTAATCAATATGCCACACTCGTTGTTGGACAGGTCAGTAGCCTGTAGCCATGAGTAGTTGGTCATAGGCTTGAAAGCAATCCAAGGCATTTTGGAACCGACATCAGACGAGCCAAAAGACATCTGATCTGCGGTCACGAGTTCTTGCTCAAGTACCCGGTTCCTGAACCTTTCGTAAATTTGCTCGATGGGATTTTGGACAATGCTTGCCATATCAAACTCCTGTTATGTTGCCAAATACCGACCTAGCTATACTTGCATATTTCTGCCGCAACTCTCGTCCGGCTTTATACATCGGCATTGTGGCCTCAGTACCAAATGACAAGTGTGTGCCTTCTTCGTCATCGTAGAACCAGTATTCCTGTGCGCCATGTCCTTGACCATACGAGCCAATCGTATAACCAAGCTTTGCGCCAAGTGGGTTTGGTGACTGCCCGGCAGGTCCGTTGTAGGTGATACCTGCGCCGAACTCAACAAACATGACATCCTCTCCTTGGAGTCGGAGAGTAGCGGTCATCAGTCCGTCTTTGTACCCCACCATAACGTGGGGCATACTGATTTCAGGCGGTTCCGAATCTCCTGCTCCGTTGGAAGCATTCTCTTGGATGACACGGAAACCTGCTTCACACAGCTTTTTGACGAACAATCTGTTGCGATTGACATAGACCCTTTGCAGTTTTCTTACTCTATCTGCCGCCTTCGATAAAGAATCAGCCGACAGTGCATCAACCGTTATTTTGGTCATAACCGCCTACCTCATCACCATTTTTCTTAATGAGGTATCTAGCGACAGTTCCCATTTTTGTGTTTACCTCTCTCCTGAGAGTGTAGTCCGGCATTACCGTAGGATTCCCATCCCCGTCCAGTACAAGATCGCCATTTGCGTCAAGCTCCGGCGAAACGTCAACCCACACCTGCGTCCCCTCAATGGGATCGAAGTCACGATCAAACGATGTAATGTACCGTTCGTAGTCCGGGACAATGCCGTTTGCGTACTGCTCAACCGTAGTAGCTGAAGCAGAAACGCTAAATTTATGCATCTCAGGTTTAGAGTAAACAGATACCTCGTCAATACCCACCGTCTGAAAGGTTTTGACAGAGAAGTATAGTTCCTGAGTCTGTCTGATTAGATTCCTCATACCATGTTTCCCTCACAAAATAAAATGTGTCCTTGCCCTTGCCACCCACTAGGACACTCCCTACATCACAGTCGGAGGGAGCCTGTGACATGCACCTACTACAAAGATGCAAATGGGACTACTCGATGGTCGGTGTAAACAGATCCTTTTGATCGCCACATGCGGTACAGTCCTGATTCGATGTGCATCGACTGGAATTCTGCCCCTTGCTGAATACACTCATACAATGCGAGGTCACAAATGCAACTTATGTGCTTAGTCTCATCCGCAAGTACCATCTCGTCTGTCCAATGACTCGGATAGTTTCGATATTCGGCAAATGCGGCAATGGCTCGATCAGCAAGGACACCCATCATCTGCAAATCCGTATCAACTAGATAGCCGGATACGTTAGTGATAACATCGTCTCTAAGTGCCATTTGATAGATGCCCTTTCGTGTTATTCTGCTTTACGTCTGCGTCCTCTAGGACCCTTGGGTTTTTCGGTTTCGCCGGACGTATTCTCGGCCTTCTTCTTGGATTCAAAATCTTCCTTCGCCTGTTCATAAAGCGTAGTCGGTTTCGATTTATTATCATAGCCAATGTAGCTAGGCCTGTGTCTTAACAACATTCCCATTAAAAGTTCCTCGATTTGATCTTGTGATGACGGTTCTTATCTCGTGACCAAGCGCAATTGTTGGATCACACCAAATCTTGTAACCACACTCTCTTGCTCTGATGCAGAAGCTCAGATCCTCTCCGCATCCCATCATGGGAGAAAAGAGCAGTCCGTCTGAATTCTGCTGAATCATCACATTCCAAAGCACATCCTTCCTCATGAGGACGCACCCGAAGCCACAGCCTTCGACTTCAACAAGTCCTTCGGGGATCTCGTCAAATTCCTCGTACTCAACTCCTGTCGGACCGATGTTGAATTTTGAGTAAAGCACTGGGGAGAATGGTGGTCTGCGCCTGAAGTACATCCCTGTAAGGATCGCCATCTTGTTGTTGATGAGTGTCAGCAACATCTCGTTTAGCGTACTCGGCATGAATGTCATATCCGAATCAAGCCAAAAAATATACTCCGCATTGGAGTTTATCGCTCTCTCAGCAAGCGCATTCCGACTGTCGTAAACAAGACTGCCCACATGGAACCCGACCTCAATGTCGTACTTTCGAGGAGCATTGATTAGATTCACGAGCGATTGAGTGAACTTAGCTGAGAGAGTATCCATACAAGGGATAGCGATAAAAACCTTCATTCAGTATTTTCCTTCAGTAGGACGATCAGGCACCGGGCATCTTGATGAGCTTGCTAGGATCAAGCAGGTAGTTCGCAAAGTGGCGATCTGCAACGATCACAGTACTGCGATTTATGATGTCTCGATCTGTCTCAACAAGAGTGTCTCTCTTGGTGTACATAGCCAGTGCGCCCGGCTTAACGATGTAAGAGCAGTTAGCAGTAGTCAGCTTGTTGGAAACGACTACCTGACAGCCGTGGATCATACCAACAGTGCCTCTGATAATCATGGATGCGGCAATCTCGGTTCCGGGGATCCATCCGTTTGCTTTACGAATTGTCTCATATCCGGCAGGACTTACGAGGATGACCTTCTCGCCATCGATATCCTCACCGAACAGAGTCAGTGCAGATGCAATGCCATCAGCGGAAAGAGCCGCCGCAGATGTGGTCATTCCTGCCGCCGCCTGAGAAGACATGATGGAAAGCAGGTTGTTATCAACAGCCGCCGCAATAGACTGAACGATCTGATTGATGCCTTCGCCGACAGGATCGCCATAAGAACTGAGGATGGCCTCGTCAGTGATCTGAATGCCGATTCCATACTTAGCGATGGTGACTTCTTTGGTATCTTCTGTCAGCTTGGAGATCGGAACGTCAGTTCCTTCCGGCACGAGAGAAGCGACCTGAATTGCGTTGTAGTACGGAAGGGAAATTGTGGAACCCGGTCTGCCTTCGAGATTGTCATATCTCGTAGCGAGGGGAGAGAAGCGGATCGCATCGAAAAGTTTCTTGTTGATTCTGTCGCCGATGACCTGAGGATCAAACAGGTCGTCAAGGTATGTTCCGTAGGTAGTGGAAACTGTAGCCATTTTGTAATCTCCTATAGTTTTTGTAGGTTAGCGGCCCACACAGCCGTGGGTCGGTTTAATGTGCTAGTCTTTCGTAAGCAGTAGGATGTTCTCTCTTGAGCTGAAGCTGTTCTCTGTAGGACAACTTATCGAACTGCTCTTTGGTCATTTGGACCTCTTCGTCATTCCCGGTCAGCGGAGCAGGCATCGATCTCATAAGCTCTGCTTTGATCTTCTTCTCAAGCTCGACCTGATATGCCATTTGGATGCGAAGAACCTCGTCAGTATCACCACTGTACTGCGCTTCAGCGGCTTTCTGCGCCTGTTCATCACTGTATCCAAGTCTCCTGAACTGTGCCGCAGATTCGGTGACTGCCTTGTACTTCTCTAGGCCCTCAACATAAGCCTTATGCTCTGCCTCTCTTTCGGCCTTCTCGATAGAGGCCTTCTCGTCTTCGGAGAGCTTGGCGTTGTATTTCTTCTTGAGGTCCGCAAGCTCGGAGCTTGTTTTGTCAAGAGCGGCCTTGTAGCGTTTCTCGTTAGCCATCGACTGGGCAAGTGCGGCCTGAACATCGATCTCGTGATGCTCGGTCTTGGTGTTTTCAGTTGCTCCTGTTGTTTCGGTTGTGACGTTTTTGTTTTCGTCCATTTGATCTCCTGCGTTTTTGGTTTAGAGTCTTTCTTCTCTGAACGACTTTAAAGATTTGCGTGTGATTTGCGTCCTTTCTCTAGGACGATGCGATACTTATATACCGCTGTCTCTAGCGGTTATGATTCGGGTAAGGACTCGGACCTTACACCATCACCCTGATCACAAGGTGTGCAATACCCTTCTGCCACCGAATTGATTCAAATGAATTCATAGTCCCTAGCCTTGCTAGAGAGCATTTCAAGGTCTTTGTTGACCGTGGTCAGCCTACAAGGCACATCACACATTTTCATGTCCGTGAGGGCCGTCTGTTTCTTCCACAGGATGTCATCATCCATGATGTGTCCGACAATCTGATAAGGCTTATGACAGCAGTACATGACTTCCCCAAGCTCATTGATGGCAAGCTGTGACCACTGGCCTTCGCACTGAAGGAACCGGGAGTCAAGCATGTTCCACTTGAAGTTCATGACCACTCGCTCGTCAAGCTCAGACACATTTTTGATTGCTTCGATGATCGCTTTCGGATGCGTGTCCGGGTCATTGACCGCAGTCCTGTAAAACGAACCATCTGTTGATTCGACTGGCCTGATCACGATGTAGTCAACAGGCAGGTCCTTGTTTGCTTCCCAAAAACGGTAAACATCATCCTTGTGCGTTGCGATCAGCTGAATTCCAAGAGTTGTGGTCATCGGCTTCTCAGCAGAGTACTGGATGACGTTCTCAACAACCTTGTCGTAAGCATCAACGCCTCGCCTTGCCTTGTAGCTTTCACGGTCCCAACCATCAAGCGAAACTTTGAGGTATCTAGGCTTGCAGTATGCGTAGCGGTTGAAGTTCGTGTTCACTCCGTAAGGAATCTCATGCTCGTCAAGCCACTGGGTGATCACGTCAAAATCCCTTGAGATTGTCGGTTCCCCACCGCCAGTAAGGATGATTCCCTGAATGCCGAGCCGTCTCATGCGCTTTGCATATTTGACAAAGTCATTAAACGGCATATACCGTGCGCCCTCGTCCAAATCCCATCTGCGATAAGTGCAGTGCGGACATGCGTTGTTGCAGTAGTTGTTCAGGAAGACATCCGCAGTGATCGGTTTATGCGAATTAACAACACGGTCCAAATGGCTGAGTATCTTGTTTGGTCTGATCGAATTTTCCATAAATCACAAAAATGTTAACCAACATCGGCAGTTGGCAATGTTGTCAGCACTTGCGCCCATCGATGTGTCGAGAGGTTGCATCAGAAGCTCTCCGTTGACTACAAACGGTTCGTTAAGCGGCAGTGTTGTGCCGTTCACTTCTTCGTGCCATTCACGCTCTCTGCCATCAATGATGGTGTTCCATTTCTTCAGCCTCATCCCGGCGTTATGTGCGTCTACTAGCTCTCCGTAACAGTTGATCGCATTGGATTCGGTTGCCGCCATGTTAATCGCCCGATCAGCACTGAGGTAATATGGCTCGTCCTGATGGTTGTATGTCGATAGGGCAACATCCTCTGCAAATCCTCTTGCGGTTTCTCGGATCTCCCGGTCATCAACCCTCGTTAATGCCGCCGCAAGGAATGCCTGTTCAAAGAGCGGTATCGAGTCAAGCAGAAACAACTCTCCCCTGTCCTTCTTCACCTGAATCCATGAGAGGACATCGAGAAAGCCGTCTTCCAAAGCCATCGCCACAAGCACTCTGTCAGTTTTGGCATCTTTCGGGATCCCCATCTCGCCAAAAAACTCTTCGTAGGTGCTTCTTGAGAGGCTGTTCAGTTCATCGAACTTGAGCGTTGTGCGAATCATACGGCAGGTTCATTCTCCCGGTTCTGCTCCGCATTGTAGTCATTTGCGTTCTTCACTCCGTCAACCGTAGTGCCGTCACCATTGTCAGGCTCGATCTCTGAAACCTTTGTCTGAGTAAGCACGATCTGATTGATGCGCTCAAGGGAGTCGATTACGACCTGCTGATTGTCATCAAAGATGTCTACTGCCGGGAATGCATGGTGCGGATCTACGCCGATCTTCAGCATGTTCACAAGAGCAGATGTCCTAGAAACAAGGTCATACGTCTTGTTGCGGCTGAATTTGACGAGTACATCGGACTTCTTGAGGTTCTTCAGCTCTTTCGGCATGTCATCTGTGTTTTGGATGATAGCGATGATGACCTCAAGCAGTTCCATCTCAGACTGTGAGAAGATCGGTTCCATCGTCTTGGCTTTTGTCTCAGCTAGTTGCCAACCGTTTGACAGAAGGACCGCCGCTCCAGTGTTTCCGCCGGATGAACTTTCCCTTCCGGGAACTCCTGCAATCTCAAGCATCCTGTTGTACAAGTCATCGGTCAGTGCCTGAGTCTCTGCCTGATTCAGCGAAGCAGTGACATATGTCACCTTTGCCTCTTTGCCATCCGCAGTTGTCGTTGTTTGGATAAAGCCGCCGTCCCTGAGTTCCTGCTTCTGCGTCTCATCGATGGTGCAGTTGTGGAGCCACAGGATTGCCTGAACGTACTGTGCAAGGTCGTTTACACGGTCTGAGTTCGCAATGTTAAGAGCGTCCATCAGCGGAATAACAGCCTCAAAGCAAGCCATCTTGTTGGAGTCATTTTTGAACTCAACAATCGGGATCCTGCGGATCATGTTGGGAGTCTTGCTGACGATCTTGTTACCTGCGATGATGTAAACAAAGTCATCGGTATAGGCAGTGATGCGCTTGGTCTGAGTGTTGATGTCCATGGTGTAGGTCACGCCAAGCATCTTGCGTCTATAGGCATCGTTACTATACGCACAGTAGGTGTTCAGCGGATTCAGCACCAAGAGGTCAAACGGAGCAATGTCATCTGACGGCCCGAGCTTCGGATATGCCATCATGTAGCCAAGTCCGCAGGTCTTGAAGTCGTGCGCCATCTCGATATCCTTGCTAAACTTGCCCTGTTCCCAAAGCATCTCGTTCAGTGTGGAGACACGCTTGTCATCCCTGTCAGGATCGGCCTTTCTGAAATCATCCTTCGCCCTCTGCACGAACATGATCGGGGATCCAAACTCGTATCCGACAGAAAAATCTGTGATGAGCTTCGCATAATTGCTGAGGACCTTGACATTGATCTCCGGCCTTATGGCCTTAACCCTGTAGAAGATCGGCTGTTTGCCTTTCTCGTACCTCTTCAGGTAAACCATCTCGTCACGATTGATCTCATGGAGAGCCATTGTCTGCTCAACAATCGCAAGCACGTTGGCATCTGTAAGCTCAACAGGTTCGCAATAGATCGTCCTGCGCCCGGTAAAAAGGGGAGACTGTGCAATCCCTATGCTATTCTTTGTTTCCTCTGTGTTCGTGGTGTTGTTATCTGCCATACCAATTCTCCAACTACGCAAAAAAGAGCAAGGCCATCTCAGCCTCGCCCCTTGACACTTTCGTCAGTTTAACTTGTATCACGAAAAAACCGAACAAATCGAACAACTTTTCAGTTTTTAAGATTTTTTTTGTTCAAAAGCCTGTTAAAAGCCATTCTTGCGGAGTCTTCCGTGTTTGGACCGCCCAGTTTAATCGAGATCTGCCGCCAAGACAGACCGTCAATCACTCTCATGGTGACAATGCGCCTGTCCCTTGAGTCCTCAATCTCGTTGATAAACTCCTGAACCTCGTTGATTGACTGCTCGATCTCTGACTTCAATGAGTGCAGTGTAGCCTTCCGAGTGTTCAGCAAGGTCTTGGTCCGGCTATAGTCACGACTAGGGAACCCGGTAATCGTGTAGTGCTGAATGCCGCCTTCTCCACCTTTGACGGTATCAGTGACTTCGCCTTCTTCCTCTAGCCTCTTCAGCCGCTTCTCCGTCTCCATGATCCTGTGTTCTACTTCCTTGACCTCTTGCATGAGATCAACATACTGCGCCAAGACATTCTTCCTCAAAACGGTCTTCTCCCTACGATAGTCGGCGGTGTTTCTGCACGGCTCTTCCACTTTGCCAAACTCGAAAACACATCGGGTACATCGTCATGCTGTTTACTGCTCTTGCCGACTGGTGAGTAACTGAGCAGGAATTTCATCATCTTGCCGTAATCATCGTTGGGCGCATACATCGACACATCCCGAAACAGGACATGCTCCTTCACCCACGGTGCGTAGACAATGATCTTCGTCTCCTTGTTCTGAGTCGTAAACTCCTGCGTGATATTGCAGTAACCACCTGCGTCCTTAACTCTCTTGCTGACTTCAAGAGCCACTCGGTCACCACCGTTGTTGGACTCAAACTTGCAAGCCTCAACCTTGTGCTGAAGCAGGATGTTTGCTGACCGTGAGTACTGGATCTCGTAATCAGAGCTGTCATCGCAAATGACATCAACGCAGTAATAGTCATCACCGTACTGGAGCAGTACTGGCTGAACGAAGAAGTCCGTTCCCTTGTTCTTTGTATCGACTATCGACAAGACTGCATCGGGCGGCGTAACCGGGAGATCGATGTATCTGCGGATCTCATCGTTGTGATACAAGAGGCCCTCACGCTCGACAGGCTCACCCATGAACAGACACCTGAAGGAGATGTCATCCATCGACCGCTTGATGTCCATGAAGTACTCAGTGTCAAAGCCAACACCGTTGTCGTACTCAAAGTTCGACTTGCCATTCTCATCGAGCGCAGGAATCACCAAGAACCTTGCCCTTGGATTGTCTTTGTGCAGTTCTATGAGCCGACCAACCGGGTCCCTTATGCTCCACCGGGTGCAGATGTGCAGTTCCTTGGCCTTCAGCTTCTTACGAGTGCGAAGATCCGTGTTGTAGGTCTGCCAAAGCTTGTCGAGTCGCTCGTTGTTGAGTGCTTCCTCAATGCCGGACACAAGGTCATCACAGCAAAGCAGATACTCACATCTCGTGTTACCAGTCAGTGAAGCATTGATTGCTCGGCAGGTCAATGACTTGAATCTCTTCGGTCTGCCAACATTGATCGTCTGATCCTTCGAGTTTGTGCCTTCCCTTGCCCTGAAGACTGCATTTGGGAACACATCATGCCATCCGTACTCGTCAGGATCGCTCAGAATCTGATTGACACCGTCATACAAGGACTTCGTCATCGTGCCGGAGAATGAACTCGCCAAATTCGGCAGTTCAGGATACCACCCGATGATCCCACTCAGCAGGAAGATTTCAAGCGTACTTTTCCCGGCTCCGGGCGGTGCCGATATCGTCAAGAGGTCAAGTTTGTCATCAACAAGGTCTTGCATGGCTTGAATGACACCGTGTTTCATCAAGATTTCTCGTCTCGGCTCGTAGAACTTAGCCTTCTGATCCCTCTTGCGCTCAAGATACATGAAATAGCTGTCAACAACACGATGCCTTGCCTGAATCAGCACGATCTGCCAGTACAAGACAGTCATCCTCTGCACATCAATGCCCTTCGCCACACCATACAGACAACTCTTGCGGACATATTCGCTCCAAGCGATCATGAAGTCACGGTCCTTGCCAATAGGCCAAGTGTCATATGACTCCTGAAAGTTCAGCATGGTCTGATACAGGTACTCAAGCCGAGTTGCCAAAGGCCACTGCTCTTTCTGCGCTATGGTTCGCATGGTATTCGTGTACCACTCTCGTGATTCTTTGGTCTTCTTCTCTGCCATTCTCTTTTTGTTTTCCGGGAAATTTTGGGATGTGAAATGGGCGTAGTTGGATTCGAACCAACGGCATCATGGGTCAAAGCCATGCGTTCTGCCGGACTGAACTATACGTCAAAATTGGTCGGCCTGACAGGATTCGAACCTGTGACACGAGGGTTTCAGACCTTGCGAACATTGCTGTGAGGGCCACTGACATGACTCGTTATGCATCTCTCTGCTCTAACCATCTGAGCTACAGGCCGATATTAAAAAATCAGGCGCATGATGCACCTGAAAGGAGGTTCCGGCTGTTACGGTAGGCCAAGAAAAAGTCTAAAAGAAACCTGCTTGATTTTCACTTTATGGCAACTAGATGGAAAAAAATGAGTGTCTAGCTTATGAGTGGTGATCTGCCGCACTGGAGAACCGAAAAGCTGTCAAAAAAATCGGTCGTGGTAGGAAGGGATATATGCGGCAGTTGTCATCACTGTCAGGATTCATTTGCTCCTGCGCCGTACTTGAGGAACATTGTGCGTTGCTACCCTGACAAAACGCACCGTTCAAGTCTTCTTCCCGGTACTTGAATCGATTCTGCGAGTTGGGATCTGACCCCAACATGAACGAGTTATACACACGATTTAGCCCTCACATTCCGCAACTCTTCGTGGTAACGTGTGCCGAGGTATTAAGCTTCAGACTGGTTGCGCCAGTACGTCTCGTTCGTCCTCTGCCGTGTCTACTCCGCTTCCACCATCGCAGTTAACAGGGTGCCACATGTTGTACGGCCTGTGGCTTGCCGCTTCGGAACACCGAAGGCCGAAAAGGAGAACTCATGAAGGATAAGATTCATGCCCGGCCTACACGCAGACTTGATGGAGCGTCTGCTGAGATTCGAACCCGTCCGAGCCGTCAGGTCCGTTCTCTTGCACAAAAAGATATTCAAGCATCCTCTCTGTGTCAATCCGGGTGATGATTTTTTTGTCCACAAGGATTCAATAGACATGGGCATTCATATACTGTCTATATAACTGATATGTTTAGTAATGGATACTATATATGAGTAAGGATCTCTATATGTATATATATTATATATATGAGTATTACTAATCTATACATCAGTATTCCATATCTATATATAGAACTGTATTAATAGATGTATATGTAATATTCAGTAGTGTAATGTATATGAATCATATATAGACTATGTGATGTATATGAGGAATATATAACTCTATATGTTTATATCTAGTACTGTATATGTGTCTATTAATATATATATCTACTCTATAGTGGTGTGTATTATATATATAATGCCTTTTTGTCCAAGGAAATATTATAGATATTGGTGTATTAATCTATATACTCCTTTTTGTCTAAGAAAATATTTAGGATAGTAACTATATACCGCCCGCGAATGGGGGGGACCCCCCTCCGGCTCTTCCTGCTGATCGTCAACAGATCCGGCAAATCGTCAACCATTCCGACAAATCAGTTAACAATCGATTGACTGTAAACGCCGCATGTAGCGAACATATCCGTATACAGGGGGCGTTTTAAAAAAAATCAGGGTCCAAATTCTATTACGCCGTTAAATAATATTTTAGCGGCATAATGACCACAATATATAGTGGTTAGTAGTATATTACTATACAAGATATTAATATATATCATACGGGCTGTATGATTTTGCGGCGTTCATTGGCCCGGCAATAGTGGCAGATCCTCAGCAACTCCGGCGGCTATTTGCCTTGAATCCATCGCCGGGGCCGTGTCTGCTGTCTCGACCCTAATAGTCTGCTGTTCCTGATATCCGTAAACCGATTTCAGCAGGAACATAGAACCGATCGAGTTATGATTGGCAACGTTGCTGTACAATCCGGCCTCACACGCGTTAGACCACTTGTTTACCATTGATATTAATTTACTATCTAATGTTCTCTCACCTATTCTACCATTACCCAACTTAGATACATAAGTGTAAGGAATATCACATAGTATCGTAAACAAGATAATATTAGGTTGAAAGCCATATATTGAACACAAAGGAATATATATATAGTTAAAGATACTATCTAATAGATTATAGTCATAACGACCATTAGTAGGCAGTACTTGTTTAATCAACCTTGTATGAATGTATCTGATCATACCTTCAAATGTAATACTCTTCTTGTATACGAGTTCGGGATCGGGAAGCCGGGCTGTATACTCTTCTATTACTTCTCTCAGGTCTGCCTCTGTAATTGAACCGCGTTCACTTTTGACCAATGTATATTCGATTTCATTCATGTCTTAATCACCTCATAAATTGTCTGATAATTCACCCAATTTTCCTAAATTGTATACGCATGCTAGAAGCGCGTCAAATGCTTTTGACCCGTACACTTATACGCCAAAAATAGCGAGATCTTCTCTACGGCGATTTAGTCAATTTTGACCTAATAATAGCATATTTTCGCCTGATTTTGACCCCCAAAAAGTCAAAAATGCCATATAGATTGACACGTCTTTAACAATGTTTTCTTATATTCTATCAATTCCGATGATAAATTTTAATATTGCCTCATTTTGAACGCGTTTTTTGGCGCGTTTCCGGCGGCGCGTTCGAGCGATATTTGGACCGCAAAATAATTGTATATCAATTTAATGAATTGTCTGATAATTTAAATTGTGTCAAAATCTCACACAATTAGTTATGACTAAAACCGGGCAGCTATTAGGCCCGGAGCTGTTCGCATATCCCGGCCCGGAGCTATTGCCGGAGATACTCCCGGGAGCCGGAGACAAGGCCGGAGATTTCGCCGCGTGTTCGGTTTTGTTTCCATTTGTGTTCTTTTATACGTTCTATTGCTATTCTTTTGATCGTTTCGTAAGCGTTTCGAAATCCAAATTGTATTACAAATTAATTAAATTTTGCCCAAAATCACTGTTGATAATATTTAATCTAAAATATTGCACAAATAGCGCATTTGTGCGGTTTTGCGGATCCAATATAACCGACTGTATTTAATATAAATTAGTTTTACCCATCTAATTATTACAGATATTTAATAATCTAAAACCTTTAAGTAAATTGGCCTCATTTTTGGCGCATTTTCGCGGCGTTTCAATAGTCGTTTCACTATAGATTGGTTAATTATAGTTCCGGCCTATTTGTATATTAATACTTATATTTGGCGCGTTTAAAGTACTCATTTAAGGCGCATTGTATATCCGAAAAACTCAATTTGTTTAATTTGCCCACAATTCGAATTTATTTTTGTTAAAAGGCACTTTTTACAAATTTTAAAAACGCGCTTTACATGGCGTGTTCTATACATAGAATGTAAGTGTAACTATTAACCACATCACAACAGAAACCGCCAACGCCGGGCCGCCCGGTCACATAAACGAACATTTCAATTTAAGAAGGGAGCTAAAGAACATGAAAAAAAGAACGTTTCGAATTTACAGAAACATTATCAACACATGGACTCACATCGAAGAGATTGAGTACCGCGGTCGGGTCCGGGAAGTGGAACGCGCCACTCAATATGAAATCGAGTACATGGAATTTGACACCGAAACATTTGAGGTTGTCGCCGCCGGAACTGAGGATTTCTCCCGGGATCGTTTCCACAAGGAAATGCTAAACAAGCTCGTCTATGCATGGAATGGTGAAAAAAGAAACGCCGCGGGCCATAGATGGTTTGAACATGTAACCGCGACAAAATACCGCCGGGGAAACGCCGGACTTGTAAAAGCCTTCTATAAGAACAAATACAACGCCGCTGAGATTGAACTCAGATAAAAGCCCGGCCCGGGATCCTATAAACATCAATTAATTAGAAGGGAGATTCCAACTATGAAGACAGTAAAAGGACACGAAATTTTAGGCTACACAATCGGAGCTTA
>Ga0247611_10004105_pt1 | contig 20575 bp, 15 predicted proteins | sample 177DNAGHGhighgp2_FD_192422 | JGI IMG/M metagenome (GOLD analysis project Ga0247611, IMG submission 192422) | Sheep rumen microbial communities from Palmerston North, Manawatu-Wanganui, New Zealand - 1770 DNA GHGhigh gp2 | ecosystem: Host-associated > Mammals > Digestive system > Stomach > Rumen...
AGTTCCGAAACAGGACAATTCTCCTGTTTCTTCACGACCACGAATTACACGAATGAAACGAATGATTTTTTATAAGACCACGAATTACACGAATGGAACGAATAACCATGCGGATAAATAAGTAATTTTACAAATGGTCGTAAACGACAGGCGAATTTGACGAATTGTGTCGAAGACCCACGAGAGCTCGCAGTAATTTCACGAATTACCATGCAGTAAGAAACGCTTGCGATTCTTTTCGTGAAATTCGTAATAAATATGATATTGGTGCGCAGTTAAAATTCGTTCAATTCGTTCAATTCGTGGTCGTTAGAATTATGGTAATATCTTTACAAAAGTCGGATTCGCGGTTTACAGTCCGAAGGGGTTCACGGCCGAGAAGGGCTTGCAGCCTCGCTGTTCCTTGCCCTCAGCCGTATAGTCGCCGCTGATGGCATCGAGTTCTTCTGGGCAGAGTTCCAGCACCTTCCGCATGTCGTTCCAGGCTCCCTGTCGGTCGCCGAGGGCCAGCAGTATTTTTCCCCTCAGCTTGTAGGCTTCGGCGCAGCGGTCGTCTGTGGCAATGCACTGCGTCAGGTGGGCGATAGCGCCCACCCAGTCACCCTGGTCCATGCAGGTCCGGGCCTTCACTATTTCGCTGTTGTTTTCGTCTTTTCCTGTTGTCTGCATGGCAATTTGTTCAATTTGAGCAATTAGAGTGATTGTAAAGAAATGGTTCATTCGCCCAATTCCCACACCCCCGTGGGCATGGTGCGCTTCAGCACCTCGAGTTCGAAGTCCTTCCCAGCCACGATGCCATAGCTGCGCAGAATGGTCTCCACGGTCTTACGCGCCAGCTCCGGGTGGTTGTTCTCCTGCGACAGGTGGCACAGCCACACGTGGCGCATCTGCTCCGTGGCATGCTGTGCGATGGCCTCGCCGCAGTCCGGGTTGCTCAGGTGTCCCGTGCCGCTCTGTATTCGCACCTTCAGGTGCTGCGGATAAGGCCCCTGCTGCAGCATCTCCGGGTCGTGGTTGGCCTCGATTACCAGATACTGCGCCCGTGCAATGAACGATGCCATCTCGTCGGTCACGTGACCGGCATCGGTCATCAGGCAGAACACAACCCCGCCGGCTTCTACCAGGAAGCCCACGTTGTCGCTCGCGTCGTGTGGAACGGAGAAGGGGGTCACCCTGAAGTCGCCTATCTGCTGCGTGACGCCCGGCTCTATGTAGCGCCGCAGCTCGGATGCAATCTTTCGCTGCACGCAATAGTTGCGGTCTATGCCCGCATGCACCGTCGCCGTGGCATAGACGGGCAAATGTTGCTCATGGCTGATGCTGCCCACCGACTTGATGTGGTCCGCATGGTCGTGGGTGACAAGCACATGGTGTACCTGCGATAGTGACAGTCCGTAGTCCCTGAAATGCTTCTTCAGGCCACGGATGCCCACACCCACGTCAATCATCAGCCCGTCGTTCTCCGTATAGAGAAAGTAGCAGTTGCCACTACTGCCACTGCCGAAGGAAATAAATTTGAGCATGGTCGTTATTTTTTTACTGGCTGCAAAGTTACGACTTTTTTTCGTAATTCGTGCGTATCATGTTCAAAAAAACAACGATTTTAACGGATTTCACGCATTCCACGCATAGAGCGATTATTTTTTCTTCCGGCGGTTCTTCACCACGAACCAGATGATGGCGAGGGCCACGAGGGCGAGGATGGCACCGACGATGTAGTGGTTGTACTGCTCGATGGTCTGTTCCAGCTGGTCCTCGGGCACGATGCTGTAGAGATACCAGCCCATGGCAGCCAGTACGGCGTGCCAGCAGCCCGCTCCGATGGTGGTGTAGAGCAGGAATTTGGCGTAGTGCATGCGTGCCAGACCTGCGGGGATGCTGATGAGGTGGCGTATGCCGGGAATCAGTCGTCCGGTGAGCGTGGCCGCCACGCCGTGGTCATCGAAATAGCGCTCGCTCTTCTCTACCTTCTCCTGGTTGAGCAGGCACATCTTGCCCCATTTGCTGTTGGCAAAGCGGTAGATGACGGGGCGCCCGACGTAGAGGGCGACAAAGTAGTTGATTGACGCACCGATGTCGGCACCGACGGTGGCGGCGAGCACCACGAGCAGCACGTTCAGATGGCCGGCCGCAGCATGGTAGGCGGCGGGTGCCACGACCAGTTCCGAGGGTACGGGGATGACGGTGCTCTCCAGGAGCATGAGAAGCAGTATAGTGCCGTAGTTCAGATTGCCTAAAAGCGTGGAAATGAGATTCATAAGTATTATTGTTTCATTCTTTTCTTGATGTAGTTATAGTAGTCCTTCGCATCGACCTCTTCGGGGAAGAGATGGCCCAGGACGAGTTGACATTCGCGCGGGTTGCGCTGGCAGGCAATCTTCAGGTACTTCAGAAACTCATCGTACTTTTTCATGGTGTGGCAGCACAGAGCCATGTAGGCATAGCCGTTGTCGTAGTCGGGTCCCACCATGTCGAAGAACTGCAGGAACATGTTGTAGGCCGTCTCGATGTATTTGTTGTCGTACATGGAGACGATGATGCGGAGGATGGTCTGCGGCCTGTTCTCGCTGTCGTTGACGGCCTGGCAGAAGCATTCGCCGGCCTCTTCCTCGCGGTTGGCGGCGAGAAGGATGTGGCCCTTGATGACCAGAACCTGGGCGTGGTCGCAGTCGAGCGTCTCGGTCTTGTTGAGGCAGTCTATGGCCTCGTCGGTGCGTCCTTCCTCGCTGAGGGCGAAGGCCAGCTCCTGATAGATGTCGCAGAGGTAGGGAGAGTCATCGGGGGGCGTTTCGGCGAGCTTCGTCAGCATGTCGAGGGCCTCGCCGTTGCGCCCCATGTTGATGAGGCAGGTGGCCTGCGAGAGCAGCGCATACTCGTCGTCGGGCTCGTGGAGGGAATAGCGGCGGTAGTAGTCGAATGCCTCCTCGTAGTTGCCCATGTGGTAGAGTCCGTTGGCCTTAGCAATGATGCCCTCAGGGTCGTCGGGGTCGATGGCGATGGCAAACTCGCTGCTCTTGACGGCGTTGGAGTAGTCCTCGTTCATGAACTGTGCCGAGGCGAGTGCGTTCCAGTAGCGCTTGGAGAACGGGTCGGTGTCGATGAGCTCGTTGAAGAGCCGCTCCGAGTCCTTGTACTTGCCGAGTCCGAAGAGGGTGCGTGCCACGAGTTCCTTGAAGTCGGGGGTGTCCTCGTGCTTGGCGCGGGCCAGCCACTCCATGGCCTTCTCGCTGTAGTCATAGTCGGAGAAGATCTTGGCGGCGTCGACCACGAAGTCCTGGTGCTCCTCGGGCGGGATGGCGGCCAGCTGCTTGCGTAGGTAGCTGTCGGCCTCGTCGGCCTTTCCCTCGCAGATGAGGATTTCGGCACGGTTGTAGGCATAGTCGGGGGCGTCGGTCTCGGTGATCTGCGAGAAGAAGTCCTTGGCCTGGTCGATGTCGCCGTTATAGAGCGCCTCGTGGATGCGGTAGGTCAGGGGCGCGATGGCACCAGGAGAAAGGCTGAGGGCGAGGGTGATGGCCTGTTCGGCCTCGTCGTAGCGGCCGGTCATCTGGTAGTAGTCGGCAATCTCGGACAATTCCTCTGCGTCCATGAACACGGGCTGCCCCGTGTTCACGGCCTGTTCGTACTCGTCGAGGAGCTCGTGGAACTCCTCGCTGTCGAAATAGTCATCGCCAGTATTCTTCATGCTCTCTTTTTGCGGCGGGGAAACCGCCGCACACACTTTTTTGCGGCGGGGAAACCGCCGCACACACTTTTTTGCGGCGGGGAAAGCGCCGCACACACTCATTCCTGCTTTTTTGGGGGGCTTCCTGTTTTTTTTTAGGGGGGCCTTCCTATTTTTTCCAGGTGTCCTTGAGGCCGACGGTCTTGTTGAAGACGGGGGCAGCAGGGGTGGAGTCGGGGTCGATGTTGAAGTAGCCGATGCGCTGGAACTGCAGGTATGAGAAGGCGGGCAGGGTGGTGGCGAAAGGCTCCACGAAGCAGTCGTTGAGCACGCGCAGGTTGTCGGGGTTCATCATCACGCGCATGGCGTCGATGCCCTTCAGGCCTTCCTCCTCCTCGATGCGCTTCAGCTCGTCGCGCGGGTTCTCCACCTTCCACAGACGGTCGTAGAGACGCACCTCGGCACGAACGGCGTTGTGGCACGATACCCAGTGCAGGGTCTTGCCCTTGATCTTGCGGTCGGCACCGGGCAGTCCGCTGCGCGTCTCCGGGTCGTATGTGCAGTAGATGGTGGTGACGCGGCCGTCGGCATCCTTGTCACAGGGATGCTCTTCGTCACACTTGATGATATAGGCGTTCTTCAGGCGTACCTCCTTGCCGGGGGCCAGGCGCATGAACTTCTTCTCGGCCACCTCCTGGAAATCGTCGCGCTCAATCCACAGCTCGCGGCTGAACTCCACCTCGTGAGTGCCATCAGCCTCATTCTCAGGATTGTTGATGGCTGTAAGCATCTCCTGCTGACCTTCGGGATAGTTGGTGATAACCACCTTCACAGGGTCGAGCACGGCGCTGACACGGATGGCACGGGTGTTCAGGTCATCGCGTAGCGCACTCTCGAAGAGCGCCATATCGTTGAGCGCATCAATCTTCGTGTAGCCAATCTTCTCCATGAAGTTCTTGATGCCTTCGGGAGAATAGCCACGGCGGCGGAAACCGCAGATAGTAGGCATGCGTGGGTCGTCCCATCCGCTGACCACGCCCTCGCTGACCAGTGTGCGCAGGTTGCGCTTCGACAGGAGGATGTAGTTCAGGTTCAGCTTGTTGAACTCCGTCTGGCGTGGACCCTGATAAGTTGAGAGTGAAGAGTGAAGAGTGAATAATCTGCTACCGCTATCGGCAGTTTCTCCGCACTCGGCAGCCCATTCGCGCATCCATTGCACAAAGAGGTCGTAGAGGGGGCGGTGCTCCACAAATTCCAGCGTACACCAAGAGTGAGTGACCCCCTCAAGATAGTCGCTCTGTCCGTGGGTAAAGTCATACATGGGGTAGGCGTTCCACTTGTCGCCCGTCTTCACGTGGGGAATATTCAGCACGCGGTAGATGAGCGGGTCGCGGAACAACATATTGGGGTGAGCCATGTCGATCTTGGCGCGCAGCACCATCTTTCCCGGCTCGCACTTGCCGCTGTTCATGAATTCAAACAACTGCAGGTTCTCCTCCACGGGACGGTCGCGGTAGGGCGAGTTCGTACCAGGGCTGGTAGTCGTACCCTTCTGCTGGGCAATCAGCTCAGCGCTTTGCTCGTCCACATAGGCACGGCCCTGTTTGATGAGCCATACGGCAAAGTCCCACAGCTCCTGGAAATAGTCGCTGGCATAGTAGACATGCGCCCAGTCGTAGCCCAGCCACTTGATGTCCTGCTCAATGCTCTCGATATATTCGGTGTCCTCCTTCTGAGGGTTGGTGTCGTCGAAGCGCAGGTTGCACTCCCCGCCGTATTTCTTGGCCAGTCCGAAGTCGATGGCGATGGCCTTGGCGTGTCCGATGTGCAGATAGCCGTTGGGTTCGGGCGGGAAACGCGTCTGCAGTCTGCCGCCGTTCTTTCCTGCTGCCAGGTCGTCGATGACCTTCTGTTCTACGAAACTCACACTCTTCTTTTCGTCGTTCTCAGTGATTACTTTTTCTGCCATAATAGATAAAATGTGTTGTTTTGCGTGCAAAGGTACTGCATTTTTCTGATTTATCGAAGAAAAAGAATGCAAAACATGAAACTTTTTCCGCGGAAATGTGTAATTTTGCATGCTGAAACGTGATAACATTCTTATTTAATCTAAAACGGATAAAAAAGACAACATGGAAAAAAGTGCATTGCAGATGGCAAGAGCCGCCTACGAGCCCAAGCTGCCGAGCGGCCTGCAGGGTGCGGTGAAGGCGCAGGAGGGAGCTCCTACGCAGAGTGTAGACAACCAGGAAGAGATCAAGCAGCTCTTCCCCAATACCTATGGCATGCCCCTGGTGGAGTTCGTTCCCGGTGAGGAGACGAAGCACGGGAAGATGAACGTGGGTATCATCCTGAGCGGCGGCCAGGCCCCTGGCGGTCACAACGTGATAACCGGCCTGTTCGATGCCGTGAAGAAACTGAATCCCGAGAACCGCCTCTATGGCTTCATCCTCGGCCCTGGCGGTCTGGTGGACCACAACTACATGGAGCTGACCAAGGAGATCGTGGACGAATACCGCAACACCGGCGGCTTCGACATGATCGGTTCCGGCCGCACGAAGTTAGAGAAGGTAGACCAGTTTGAGAAAGGCCTGGAGATCATTCGCGAGTTGGACATCAAGGCCATCGTCATCATCGGTGGCGACGACTCGAACACGAATGCCTGCGTGCTGGCCGAGTACTATGCCGCCAAGCAGTACGGTGTGCAGGTCATCGGCTGCCCGAAGACCATCGACGGCGACCTGAAGAATGACCAGATCGAGACCTCGTTCGGTTTCGACACCGCCTGCAAAACCTACAGCGAGCTCATCGGTAACATTGAGCGCGACTGCAATTCGGCCCGCAAGTACTGGCATTTCATCAAGGTGATGGGCCGCTCGGCCAGCCACATCGCTCTGGAATGTGCCCTGCAGACCCAGCCCAACATCTGCCTCATCAGCGAGGAGATCGAGGCCAAGGCCATGAGTCTCGACGACATCGTTGAGTACATCGCCAATGCTGTAGCTGCTCGTGCTACCGACGGCAACAACTTTGGCACGGTGATCATCCCCGAGGGCGTCATCGAGTTCATTCCCGCCATCAAGAAGCTCATTGCCCAGCTGAACGACGTGCTGGCACTGCCCGAGGTGAAGGACATGGGCCGTACCGAGACCATCGACTTTGCCAAGGCTCACCTCACCGAGGAGAACCTGGCCGTGTTCAACAGCCTGCCCACCGGCGTGGCCCGTCAGTTAGCCCTGGACCGCGACCCCCACGGCAACGTGCAGGTGAGCCAGATCGAGACCGAGAAGCTGCTCTCGACCATGGTGGCCCAGAAGCTGGAGAAGATGAAGAAGGAAGGCAAGTACACCGGTAAGTTCGGCACCCAGCACCACTTCTTCGGCTACGAGGGACGCTGTGCAGCACCCTCGAACTTCGATGCCGACTACTGCTACGCCCTTGGCGCCAGCGCAGCCCAGCTGATTGCAGCCGGCAAGACCGGCTACATGGCCATCGTGAAGAACACCACGGCTCCCGCCTCGGAGTGGAAGGCCGGCGGCGTGCCCATCACGATGATGATGAACATGGAGAAGCGCAACGGCGAGATGAAGCCCGTCATCCGCAAGGCCCTCGTAGAACTGGACGGCGCTCCCTTCAAGGAGTTTGCCGCTCATCGCGACGAGTGGGCCCGCAAGACGGCCTACGTCTATCCTGGCCCCATCCAGTACTGGGGACCCACTGAGGTTTGCGACCAGCCCACCAAGACCCTTGCCCTGGAACAGGCCTGCAAATAATTCATGCAGAGAAGAACCGTTCACCGAAAAAGGAAAACCCACCTCGCTTCGCCTGTCCGGCGAAAGCGACCGGGGGTTTTCCTTCGTTTTTTGCGGCGGCTGCCCTCTTGGACCTACTGGGCGGGCGGCCTAATCGTGGCTGCAGGCTACGTCTGGTTCTTCTACTATCTTTTCGTCAGCCCCTTCGGTTTCCGCTGGAAAGCCCTCTACGGCGACGTGGTGATGCCCGACGGGTATGAGATTCACGGCATAGACATCTCGCACTACCAGGGTGACATTGACTGGGAAGTGCTGCGCAACCAGGGCATGATCAACAAATGCCCCATCCGTTTCGTGATGATCAAGGCCACCGAAGGTGCCAATCGCACCGATCCGAAGTTCCATGAGAATTTCGAGCAGGCCTTAGAGTATGGCTTCACCCGGGGCGCCTATCATTTCTACAGCGTACATTCCCCGGCAAAGGATCAAGCCCGCTACTTCATCAAGCAGGTGAAGCTGGACAAGGGCGATCTGCCCCCAGTGCTCGACGTGGAGCACAAGCCCAAGCAACAGAGCGATGAAGACTTCAGGAAGAGTGTGCTGGAATGGTTGGGCATGGTGGAAGAGCACTATCAGGTGAAGCCCATCATCTATACCTATTACAAGTTCAAGCTGCGCTACCTGAACGACAAGGTGTTCGATCAGTATCCTTATTGGATTGCCCATTACTACGTGGACAGCGTGGAGTACAGGGGCGCCTGGAAATTCTGGCAGCACACCGACGTGGGCAGGCTGCCCGGCATTAAGGGCTACGTTGACTTCAATATCTACAACGGTTCTTACTACGACCTGCGCCAGCTGACCATAGGCAGCCAGGAGACCATAGGCACCGAGGCCTACGGCGGCGAGTAAGCTCCGACCCTAACACTTATCTCTTCCCGTAACCAAGTAGTTTACGGAAGTCGTTTTTTCCCTCTGTCGATGATGACCGAACGGGACGGTATGCCGTCTTGCTGCTTACGGCCCAACAGGTCGAAAGTGGCCTGGTGACCCTTCGTGCCGTCTGCCATGATGGTAATGGCCTTGTTGGAGTCAATGGTCTCCTGATGGAACTGCCAGTTGTCGAAGTCGAACAGCTTGCTTGAGCCGGTGAAGGTGAAGAACAGGTCGCAGACGCCGGTGATCGGGGCAGAGAGATCACAGCCCACCTCGACCCACTCGCCGTTGGTGGGCTCGACGGCTACGCGGCCCTTGATAGCTCCCGACTTGCTGCCCGTGCGGATGACCAGCGTGCCCTTGCGGTCGGCACGCACCCTGGCCGAGAACGATTTCGCCCCGTCGCTGCCGAAGTCCACGTTGCGCACCTTGATGAAGTCGCCGCTGTGGATGTCGGTGACGTAGCATTGCGTGTAGTCGCCCACACAGAGCACGCCCTGGCTCTGGTTGATGGTCTCAGCCTCCTGAAGACTGTAGGGGTCGAGCGTCTGCAGCGGGTCGACACCCTTGGTCGTGAACGGGATGAAGGGAATGGAACCGTCGGCGTTGGGTGTGAACTCCTCCACGCAGGTGGAACGCTTGTAGCCACCGCCACCCTTCAGTTTGCCATTATGGTAGAACATGTAATGATGTCCCTTGTACTCCACGCTTCCGCCATGGATGGTAAAGCTGCCGTCGGCCTGTCCCATCACCTTGCCCTGGTACGTCCAGGGTCCTGTGATCTTGTCGGCTGTGGAATAGGCCCAGTGCTCGGGCACACCTCCTGCGGCATATTCCAGGTAGTACTTGCCGCCACGCTTGTAGATCCAGGAAGCCTCCTCGAAGTTGGTCTTAGGCTGTCCGTTGTCGTCGTAGCCCTTGAAAGGACCGAAGGCAGCCTCGTCCTTGGTCTTCACCTCTTTCTCACCGCCTGTGATAGAAGTCATGCTTTTCGTGAGCTTGGCATACCATAGCATGTTGTTGCCGTAGAATAGGTATGCCTGTCCGTCGTCATCAATGAACACCGAGGGGTCGATCTTGAACCAGCCCTTCACCAAGGGCGACCTTCTCGTGTCGCGGTAGGGACCTGCCGGCGAATCGGCCACGGCCACGCCGATGCCCGGATAGGCCTCGCCCTTGATGGTAGCCGTGACATACCAGTACCACTTGCCGTTACGCTCGATGCACTGGCTGGCCCAGCAGTCGTTGTCCTGCTTGGCCCAACTGGAGAACGTGGCCGACGTGAGCGGTGTGCCGCGATAAGTCCAGTTCACCATGTCCACCGTGCTGTAGAGCAGCCAGTCCTTCATGGTGAAATAGCCGTTTTCGGTCTGGTTCTCGTCGTGGTCGACAAAGAGATAGAGCGTGTCGCCGTGCACGTAGGGTGCAGGGTCGGGCGTGTAGCGGTCGCAGATGATGGGGTTCTGTGCCATGACAGAGACAGCCGACAGACAGATCAGGCCGGCAGACAGGAGTGCTTTCAGTACATTTTTCATATAAAGAGAATGACTTTGGTAATAATTTCTGCAAAAGTACGACAAACATTTGAGATAAGAAAATTTTTTCGTCTCATTTCTTGGTAGTCTGAAATAATCGTTGTAACTTTGCCTACGATTAATAAAACCAAAGTAAAACTAAAATCAACAGCATCATGAAGAAATTATACCTTATTGCAGCGATGGCCGTCGCAACGCTGGCAGCCAACGCACAGGAGAAGCTTACGTTGAGTACCTATAACGGAACCAATGTGTCGGCCTTTGACGGAAAGGTGTGCAGCGTTACCACCAACCGTTATGTCTTCACGGGCTGGAACACGCTGTCGCTCCCCTTTGCCATGACACAGGAAGAGCTGAACGAGGCCTTCGGCAGCGACTGCCGTCTGGAGTGCTTGGTGGGTGCCGAGCGTGTGGGCAATACCATCTGCATAGACTTCCAGGACTGCAAGGCACAGGGCTTACAGGCAAATACGCCCTACATCTTATATTATACAGGTGCACCGGGCACCAAGCGCATTGCCAAGGAGGCACTCGTCAGCGATGCCCAGTCGGCACTGCGCTTTGACGTGAAAGGCGGCAGCGAGACCGTCACCATGGTAGGAACGCGGTCGCATATCGACGGTGTGGGACTCTATGGCGTGCTGGCCCGCGACAATGCCGAGGCCCAGTTTGTGAAGGTAGCCCAGGGGCTGAGCGGCTTCTATGCCACGCGTTGCTACATTCAGATTAGCGGTGCTGACGACGTGCAGTTGCTCACCCGCCACAATGTGGCCGGTGCTGCTACGAGCATACAGTCCGTGGCCGATGCCGACGAGGTGGTCGACGTCTACAACACCGCCGGCATGAGGGTGGCGTCACAGATACGTGCTTCTGAAGTGGGTAACCTGCAGAGCGGCATCTATGTCGTCAAGGGTCAGAAAATCCTCGTAAGATAATGTCGGCCTCTATAGGACGCCATCTCAGCGACTCGAAGGTCGCACGCTGGACAGTGCTCATCATCGTGGCTACGGCCATGATGATGGGCTATTTCGTTAATGATGTGATGTCGCCCTTGGAGACCATGCTGGAGTTGCCGAGGGAGCAAGGTGGCCTGGGCTGGACGCCCGCTGACTACGGGTTGTTTTCCGGTGCGGGTGGCCTGATCAACGTCTATCTGCTGATGCTGTTCTTCAGTGGCCTGATTCTCGACAAGATGGGCGTGCGCTTCACGGGTGTGCTGGCCTGTTCGCTGATGGTGGCAGGCGTCTTGATCAAACTCTATGGCATGGAGCTGCAGTCGATGCTGTCCTTCCAGGGCAGCAGTCTGCCGTCGTCGGTCGTGGTGATGTCGCTGGGCTTTGCCGTGTTTGGCGTGGGCTACGAAATGACGGGCATCACCGTGTCGAAGGCCATGGTGCGCTGGTTCTCAGGGCATGAGCTGGCTCTTGCCATGGGATTGCAGTTGGCCATGGCACGATTAGGTACGGCAGCGGCCCTGAGCGTGTCGGCACCCGTGGCGCGCCATTTCTCGTTGTCTACGCCCCTGCTCGTCAGTCTGTCCCTGCTCATCATCGGGCTGCTCTCGTTCCTCGTCTTCTGCGTCATGGACCGCAAGCTCGATGCCAGCAAGGCAACGATGGCGGCCGACGGGGAGGAAGAGCCATTCCGATGGAGTGACATTGGAGTGACGCTGCGCTCACAGGGCTTCTGGCTGATAACACTCTTCTGCGTGCTGTTCTATTCAGCTGTGAGCCCCTTCCTCAAGTTTGCTACCAAGCTGATGGTGGTGAAATATGGGGTAGACCCTGATGTTGCCGGCTTCTTCACCTCGATAGCCCCCTTCGGAACCATCTTGCTGACACCCGTCTTCGGATCGGTGTACGACCGTTACGGAAAGGGTGTGACACTGATCATAATCGGTACGGCAATGCTGGCCGGTGTACACTTGGGCTTCTCGTTGCCCTTCCATTCCAGCGAACTGGCGGTGGGCCTCATGGTGTTGCTGAGCATCGGCTACTCTTTGGCTCCGGCGGCCCTCTGGCCCTGTGTCCCGAAGATTATCCCGCTGAAGTGTCTCGGCACCGCCTATTCCATGATTTTCTTTATTCAGAACTTCGGCCGCAGCGTGATACCGATGCTGGTAGGCAAAGCCAACGAAAGTGATCCGAGCTACACCACGTCGATGCTGATCTTTGCCGTCACGGCCCTGGGCGCCCTGTTGGTGGCCGTAGCGATGAGCTATGTAGACCGCAGGAAAGGCTATGGCCTGCAGAAACCCAATATCAGAAACAGATGAAAAGAAGCATACTGACTATCCTGGTTGCCATAACCATGGTCATGCCCGTGATGGCCCAGCGGCCGAAGGTGGGGCTTGTACTGGGTGGTGGCGGTGCCAAGGGTGCCGCTGAGGTGGGTGCCTTGCGCGTCATAGAAGAGGCGGGCATTCCCATAGACTATGTGGCAGGCACCAGCATCGGTGCCATCGTTGGCGGCCTCTATGCCGCTGGATATCAGGCCGACGAGTTAGGCGGTCTGTTCCTGACCCAGGAATGGACGAGCCTGCTGACTGACCGCCGTGATGACCTGAGCACTACGGTCTACAAGGAAGTGGACGGCATCACCTATATTTTCGGCTTTCCTGTTTTCGACAAGAATAGCCGACAGATGGGACTGCTGAGAGGTCAGAAAGTGCAGGCCGTGCTCGATTCCATGCTTACGCTCAAGGGGCATCGGGAGTTCTCGTCATTGCCTACGCCTTTCAAGTGCGTGACAAGCGAACTGCGCACGGCCAGCGAGGTGGTCCTTGGCGAGGGCTTGCTCGCACCGGCCATGCGCGCCTCCATGGCCATCCCGGGCGTGTTCCGCTCAGTGATGATTGACGGACGCCTGCTCATTGACGGCGGAATGATGAATAACCTGCCTGTAGACGTGGTTAAACAGATGGGAGCCGACCTGGTCATTGCCATAGACTTACAGCAAGAACAGCGCGAAGCGCCTGCAGCCGACACCACCTCACCCTTTAACGTGATTGCCGACATGGTCGGAGTAGGGGGACTGTATGGCTGGATTACGACCCGTCCCGACATCAGGAAGTATCAGGCAAACAGGCAACAGGCCGACGTGTATATCCATCCGCCCTTGCCCGATTATGAAGCGTCGAGCTTCGGAAAAGAGAAGATCGGACAGATGATGGCCATTGGAGAGAAAGCGGCCAGGGAACAATGGGGAAAACTCGTGGAACTGAAGGAAAAACTACGTCAATAGTAAAAATATTCCCTTTTCACAGCTCCCTTTCATATCTTTTTTGTACCTTTGCACGCATTTTAATTTCAAACATATATTGTAGATATGGAAATCAAGATTACTTTTCCCGACGGATCTGTTCGCTCGTATGAACAGGGCGTGACGGGATTGCAGATTGCCGAGAGCATTTCACCGGCCTTGGCACGCAGCGTACTCTGCTGTGGAGTGAACGGTGAGACCGTAGAGTTGAACCGCCCCATTATGGAAGACGCCCAGATAGCGCTTTATAAGTGGGACGATGAGCAGGGCAAGCACACATTCTGGCATACCAGTGCACACTTGCTGGCTGAAGCGCTCAAGGAGTTGTATCCCGGCATTCAGTTCGGTTTCGGCCCCGCCGTAGAGAGTGGCTTCTTCTATGACGTGCTGCTGCCCGGCGGCGAGAGCATCAAGGAGAGCGACTTCCCGAAGATTGAACAGAAGATGAAGGAGCTGGCCTCGAAGAAAGAGCCTGTCGTTCGTCGTGAGGTGGCCAAGGCCGACGCCCTGAAGGAGTTTGCCGCTGACGGCCAGACCTACAAGTGCGAGCACATAGAGCAGGATCTGGAGGACGGCACCATCACCACCTATACGCAGGGTGCCTTTACCGACCTGTGCCGTGGCCCGCACCTGGTTGATACCGGTGAGATTAAGGCCATCAAGCTGACCAGCGTGGCCGGTGCCTTCTGGCGTGGCGATGCCACCCGCGAGCAGATGCAGCGCCTCTACGGCATCACCTTCCCCAAGAAGAAGATGCTCGACGAATACCTCGTCATGCTGGAAGAGGCCAAGAAGCGCGACCATCGTAAGATTGGCAAGGAGATGGAGCTGTTCATGTTCTCCGACAAAGTAGGCAAGGGCCTGCCCATCTGGTTGCCGAAGGGCACTGATATGCGCCTGCGTCTGCAGGATCATCTGCGCAAGGTGCAGAAGCGCTACGGCTATCAGGAGGTCATCACACCGCATATCGGCTCGAAGAATCTCTATGTCACCTCCGGCCACTGGGATCACTATGGCAAGGACTCGTTCCAGCCTATTCAGACACCCGAGGAGGGCGAGGAGTATCTGCTGAAGCCCATGAACTGCCCTCACCACTGCGAGATCTTCGCCTGGAAGCCCCGTTCGTACAAGGACCTGCCCCTGCGCATTGCAGAGTTCGGCACCGTCTATCGCTATGAGCAGAGCGGCGAGCTCCACGGACTCACCCGTGTGCGTTCGTTCACCCAGGACGATGCCCACCTGTTCTGCCGTCCCGACCAGGTGAAGCAGGAGTTCCTCAACGTGATGGATATCATCAACGTGGTGCTCTCGGCCTTCGGCTTCAACTTCGAGGCTCAGATCTCGCTGCGCGACCCCAACAACCACGAGAAGTATGTGGGTAGCGACGAAGACTGGGCACTGGCCGAAAAAGCTATCCAGGAGGCTTGCGCTGAGAAGGGTCTGCCTGCCAAGGTGGAATACGGCGAGGCTGCCTTCTACGGACCCAAGCTCGACTTCATGATCAAGGATGCCATCGGCCGCCGCTGGCAGTTGGGTACCATTCAGGTGGACTACAACCTGCCGAAGCGTTTCCAGTTGGAGTATACCGACGAGGACAACCAGAAGAAGACGCCTGTGATGATTCACCGTGCTCCTTTCGGCTCTATGGAGCGCTTCACCGCCGTGCTCATTGAGCACACCAGCGGTCACTTCCCCCTCTGGCTCACCCCCGAGCAGGTGGTGGTGCTGCCTCTGTCGGAGAAGTACAACGACTATGCCAAGAAGGTGCTCGACCAGTTCAACGAGCAGGGCGTGCGTGGCTCTATCGACCTGCGCAACGAGAAGCTGGGCCGCAAGATCCGCGACAACGAGCTGAAGCGCATTCCCTACATGGTCATTGTAGGCGAGAAGGAAGAGGCCGAGGGTCTTGTCTCTATGCGTCAGCAGGGTGGCGGCGAGCAGCGCACCATGACGATACAGGAATTCATTGACAAGATCAACGGTGAGGTTGCCGAACAGACGAAGAACTTCTAAGTCGTTTGGATACGTATCATGAATAAACGGGAGAAAGTCGGTGACTTTCTCCCGTTTTGCATGATAGGCAGGAAATGGGGATTTGGCTACTTCTGTGCCTCACGTCCCAAGGCAAGTGCCTTGATGTTAGCCTCGACGACCGCATCGCCCTTCCGTCCGAACACGCGGCGGATGGCGTCTTCCAGTTTCTCGTATTCAATCCCAAGAGCCTTCTGTGCTGCTCCGAGCAGGATGACGTTGGCAGAACGGGCAATGCCGTTGTCCTTGGCCAACTGCTCGATGTCGACGCGGATGACGTTGGGCAGCTTGTCAAGATCGGCGTTGATGACGGCCATGTCGGGATAGTTGGGAATGTTGACGAACGGCGTGCTCGACGTGATGATCCAGCCCGTCTTCGAGAGCCAGGGCAGGTAGCGCAGGGCTTCCATGGGCTCCATGGAGATGATGACGTCGGCCCCGCCCTTGGGAATGAGGTCGCTGGCAATGGGGTTGCTGGAGATGCGCAGGTTCGACTGCACGTCACCACCGCGCTGGCTCATGCCGTGTACTTCGGCCTGTTTGATGTATAGGTTCTCGTTCATGGCGGCTTCGCCAATGATGGTGGCGATGGAAAGGATGCCTTGTCCGCCCACGCCGCAGAGAATGATATCAGTCTTCATTTACGATTTGACTATTTACTGTTTACGATTAATTTACGATTTAGCAGCCGCCTTCTTCTGCTTGAGATGGCGCTGCAGCGTCTGCATGCATTCGCGTCGGGGGATGATGACGCTGGTGCCCTTGTAGTTGATCTCGTCGCGTATGATCTGCGTGATCTCCAGCATGTTCTTTGGCAGCGGAACAACGACTTTCAGGTGTTCGTCGCTCAGACCGAGCCCACGGCAGATAGCCTCGAACTTGTTGGTGCCGGCCGAATCCTGTCCGCCCGTCATGCCAGTGGTCAGGTTATCGCTGATGATGACGGTGATGTTGGCATTCTCGTTGATGGCATCGAGCAAGCCCGTCATGCCGCTATGGGTGAAGGTTGAGTCGCCGATAACGGCCACGGCAGGCCACTGGCCTGCATCGGCAGCGCCCTTGGCCATGGTGATGGAGGCACCCATGTCTACGCACGAATGGATGGCACGGAAGGGGGGCAGGAAACCGAGGGTATAGCAACCAATGTCGCCGAAGACCCGTGGGTTGTCGTACTCCTTCAGCACCTCGTGGAGGGCTGCGTAGACATCGCGGTGTCCACAGCCCTGGCAGAGAGCAGGCGGGCGTGGTGCCACATCTTCGCAGGGCGCATAGCACTCGCCGATCTCCATGCCCAGCGCTTTCTTCACCACGTCGGGATTCAGTTCGCCTGTACGGGGCAGTTCACCCGTCAGTCGGCCCATGACGTTGGGCATCTCGGCGACACCGCGCACGATGTCCTCGATAAAGGGCTGTCCTTCCTCGACGATGAGCACTTTCTCGCATTCGTCAAGCATGCGGCGGACCAGTTTCTTGGGTAGGGGATACTGCGAAATCTTCAGCAGGGGGAAGGGACAACCGTCCGGGTAGCATTCGCAGACGTAGTTGTAGCCGATGCCACTGGCAATGATGCCTAAGGAGCGGTCTTTGCCGTCGCTATAAATATTATATGGTGAGCCCACGGCGGCTTCTTCAAGTTCTGACTGCTGTGCCGTGACGTGGTCATTGCGGCGCCGTGCGTTGGCAGGCAGCAGCACCCAGTTGGCAGCCACGGCATCGTAGTTCAGCTGGTTCTGCTCGCGGGCCTCGTCCTTCACGACCACCACAGCGCGGCTATGGGCCATGCGGGTGGTGACGCGCAGCAGCACGGGCAGCTTCTGACTCTCAGAGAATTCGAATGCCATCTGCATCATGTCGTATGCTTCTTGCTGGCTTGACGGCTCGAGGGTTGGAATCATGGCAAACTTTCCATAGAAACGCGAGTCCTGCTCGTCCTGGGAGGAGTGCATGGAGGGGTCGTCGGCCGCAAGGACCACCACGCCGCCGTTGACGCCGGTCATGCCGCTGTTGACGAAAGGATCGGCACAGACGTTCATACCGACATGCTTCATGCAGACCAGCGCACGCTTGCCCATGAACGACATGCCCAGCGCTTCTTCCATGGCCGTCTTCTCATTGGTGCTCCAACGGCAGTGGATGCCTCTTTCGCGAGCCAAGGCGTTACCTTGGATGTACTCGGTGATTTCGGTCGACGGGGTGCCGGGGTAGGCGTAGACGCCGGAAAGTCCGGCATGAATGGCTCCCAGGGCAATGGCCTCGTCGCCTAATAATAGTTTTTTGTTCGACATGCTTGAATATTTTTGGGTTGATTTGACGGTTGAAGTTTACTTCTGTTTCTTTATTAGCTGCAAAAATACATACTTTTTTTTGATTGGCCAAATATTAAATCGAGAAAAGCAATTCCTCCAACGCTTCTTTATGTCGGCCGGGCAGCACAATGTGGTGATTTCCAATAGGGTTGCGTAGGAAATAGCTTGCCTGTGACTTGTCGTCCAGCTGGATGACCTGTTGGGTGCGGCACAGGTCTGGTTTGGCCTGATTGGCAATCAGCATGCCCTCGGCGGCAAAGTGGCGGCTGAGGTCGCCTGCTAGTTTGAAGATTGTGACAGGCCCTTCCTTCATATAGCCCCGGATGGCAATGCCGATGCCCGACTCGAAATGAGTGTCGTATTCATAGCGCTCGACCATGTCAAGCGGAATGGTGCAGTGGGCCATGAGCATCTGGCCCGTTTGCGTATCTATATAGGCCGGGTTTGACTGGAATCCAGAGACATGGCAGAGTGCACGTCCCACCATCATGGAGAGCATGGCCGGCACATCGCCTTCGCAGCCCGCCACGAGCCCTTCGGCGTTGAGACGTGCCAGTGCCAGGCACCCCGTGTTGTGTACAGCGGAAAGCAGGTCAAAGCAGCGGAGCGTGAAGCCCTGGAGCTGGTGACGGCTGACGATGGTGCGCAAGGCGTCGCAGATGTGCTCGGCACCGGCGAGACCGTCGGCCATGGGCTGTTCAGACACGAGACTGAGCAGTTCGCCCATGTCGATGTCAATCAGCTCGATGCCCAGTTTCTGCCGTACCACGGTAGCGTCGGCCGTACTGGAGATGAGCCAGTCGGACGGCTTACCGATGATACCGAGCCGGCTCCCCTTCAATTGCCTGCGGGCTTCGGCTGCCATGGCCAGCGTGCTGATGCGGTGCGAAATGTAGGCAGGGGTGCCATGGAGAATCTCGCCAGTCAGTGAGTCCGGCTGCTGTCTGAGATAGGAGAGAATCTCCATGGAGGCTGCCAGCGAATTGCTCTTGCCTGACGTGAGCAGGTAGACGGGGCGGGAGGACTGCCTTTGCAGCGTAGGGAGGATTTCCTTGAACAGACCTTCCGTACCTCCTGTGCGGATGTAGATCAGGTCGAGCGTATGGCTTCCATAGTCCTTGAAGTCATTGCCTTTGAACTGATAGTCGATGTGCAGACTGTCCAGGAATTCATGCGTGACGTGAGCCACTGTCTGCTCATCGTGCAGACCAGAGGTGAGTGTGTAGATGGCTATGTCCATTTGTTTCTTGTTTTTGAGTTATTGTTCTGCAAAGGTAGCATAATCCCGCCAACGTAAACCGTTTGGAAGCGTTAATCTTTTAAAAAGCCAGTAAAAAGAGGAAAAATAAGCGTTGGACTGAAAAAAATGCCGAAAAAGTTTTGTCAGTTCAATAAATATGATTACCTTTGCACCCGCAAAACGAAAAGGATGCACCCGTAGCTCAGTTGGTAGAGCACCTGACTCTTAATCAGGGTGTCCAGGGTTCGAGCCCCTGCGGGTGTACTTCCGAAGAGTTTGCAAATGCACCCGTAGCTCAGTTGGTAGAGCACCTGACTCTTAATCAGGGTGTCCAGGGTTCGAGCCCCTGCGGGTGTACGAAATAATGCAGCCTTTTTTGAAGGCATGCCGACATGGCTCAGTTGGTAGAGCAACGCATTCGTAATGCGTAGGTCCCCGGTTCGAGTCCGGGTGTCGGCTCTGAAGACGGGGGAATTTGATTCCCTTTTTTTCTGCTTATTATCATGCGGTAATAGCTCAGTTGGTAGAGCATTGGCTTCCCAAGCCGAGGGTCGCGGGTTCGAGTCCCGTTTACCGCTCAAGGCAGAAAAAGACTATCCAGATATTCTTTTAGTATTCGGCAGTCCGTGGCGGCATCGGTGTGTACCTCAAGAAGGCGGCACCGGTTGGCTTCCGGCATGGTGAGCCATTCAATGCCAGTCTGAAGCGTGTCCATATTGTCGGCCGACAGATAGTCTATGCCGTTCTGGTGACAGATGCCCTCGGCTGTGGTGTCGTGACGAGCAGACACAAGACGGTCGTGGGCAGGACTCTCTGTTAGTCCTGGGAGCATGTCGAAGATGCCACCCTTGCCATTGTTGAGCAAGAGTATGCGAAAACAGGAACGGAGATTCTGGTTCCACAGTGCATTTTGATCGTAGAAGAAGCTGAGATCGCCGATGACGCAGAAGGTAAGGGTGCCGCGTGCGGATGCTATTACGGAGAATCCGGCGGCGGTGCTGAGCGACCCCTCAATCCCGTTGACGCCCCGGTTGCACCATACATGGTGGGGGGCATAGATGTTTGCCAGACGGATGGCCGTGGAATTGGCGTAGTGGACTGCATGCCCCTGACCGAGTGTTGCCAGTCGTGCCTCAAAGCATCTGACCGCTGTCATCTGTGAATAGGCTGGAGTAAAGGCCGCTGTATGTTGGGATGCCTTCGTTAGTTGCGTGAGCCAGTGCCTGCGATATTCCAATCCGCAGAGCTTCCGGTTGCGCAGCTTCTGATTGATGGCCTGTAAGATGAGCTCTGTGTCGCCGACAATGATGCCACGCAGGTGCTGGAACGTATCTTCGACGTCGCCCGAAGGACTGATGCGCCAGACCTGGGCGTCCTTTGCTTGCCGAAGGAATTTTTTGAGCCGCTTGCTGACGATGGCATTTCCGATGTGGATGACAAAGTCGGGAGCGGGCATGGATGCTTTGGCCAGAACCTCATCGAAATGGCTGGTGCTGGGGAATGGTGCCAACGATTCATGCAACACGATTACATGGCTGAAAAGGAGCTCGACGTCTTGGCCTGAAAAGTCATGAACGGAGGCCTGTCCGAAGACAATCATCGGCCGCTCGGCATGGATGAGCGATTCAATGAAGTCTGGGCGCAGGCAACTGTAGTCTGCCGGAGGAACCATGCGTTCGATGATGCGTTCTGACGGCAGCTGCGGGGTGGTGAACTCGAACAGGGGCTCCAGGATGGGGACATTGATATGGACGCAGGAAGGCAGCGCCAGCAGGGCCTCGTTGACCAAGCGGTTGCAATACCAGTGGGTTTCTTCGTCGCCCGTTCCGTTGTAGACGGGCAGTGACACA
>Ga0247611_10004106_pt1 | contig 20571 bp, 26 predicted proteins | sample 177DNAGHGhighgp2_FD_192422 | JGI IMG/M metagenome (GOLD analysis project Ga0247611, IMG submission 192422) | Sheep rumen microbial communities from Palmerston North, Manawatu-Wanganui, New Zealand - 1770 DNA GHGhigh gp2 | ecosystem: Host-associated > Mammals > Digestive system > Stomach > Rumen...
CGGCGATCGCCCGCGCCCTTGCGGTCAAGCCCAGACTCCTGATCTGCGACGAGGCGACCTCCTCCCTGGACGTGACCATCCAGAAGGAGATCATCGCGCTGTTAAATGAGCTGCGCTCCCATCACGGAAGTGAGCTCTCCATCCTGTTCATCTGCCATGATATTGCGCTGGTGCAGCAGTTCTGCAATCGCGTTCTGGTGCTGTACAAGGGAAAAATCGTGGAACAGGGGAAGCCGGACGACGTGATCCGCAATCCGCAGAATGACTATACAAAACGTCTGATCGACAGTATTTTATAGCAAGCCCCGTTTTTGTCATTGCGAACCAGTGACCGATGTCACTGGTGTGGCAATCCGTTTCTTTGACGTAGCCGCTGGGAGATGCGGATTCCCACGCCAGTGTTGCGACACTGGCTCGGAATGACGGGGGGAAAAGCATTTTTATAGAGAGGTAACTGACACATGGAGAGAATCAAGCATCGTGTGACGCATTACTGGTCCCACCGGGCGGAGGGCTTTGAAGCCCAGCGTCTGCGGGAATTTGAAAGCGAGAAGAAGGACCGCTGGCTCGCGGAATTTCGCAAATATCTGCCGCAGGGGAGGCCGCTTCGCGTGCTGGATATCGGCACAGGCACCGGCTTCTTCGCCTGCCTGATGGCCGAGGAAGGCCATGAGGCGATCGGCATCGACCTGACCCCGGAGATGATCGATCATGCCGAGCACATGGCGGCCGTCCTCGGGCTGGATGCCCGGTTTCAGATCATGGACGCCGAGGAGACGGAATTTGCCTCCGAGAGCTTCGACGTGCTGGTGACCCGGAACCTGACCTGGACGCTGCCGCATATCGCGCGGGCTTACCGGGAGTGGTACCGCATCCTGAAGCCGGGCGGGGTGCTCATCAACTTCGACGCGGATTACTGCGCCGCCATCGACAATGACGAGGTCGAGCTGCCGGAAAACCATGCCCACAAGCTGGTGCCCGTATTTCTCACCCACGAAAACGAAGAGATCACCATGGAGCTTTCCGCATACGAAGGACCGCGCCCCCAATGGGACGTACAGCTTCTGGTGGAAGCGGGCTTCGAGCGCGTACTTGTGGATGTGGGCGTCTACAAGCGTATCTACAAAGAGATCGACGAGTTTTATAATCCCACGCCGATCTTCACCATAGCAGCGTATAAATGATATAAGACACATTTTGTGTTTTATATAAAAAGGCGACTTCCCTGATGGCCCTGGAAAAGCAGCAGGGAAGCCGCGAATGACTGACAGGCGGCGGAGAATCCGCCTCTGCCGCCTCCAGTATAGCGTAATCCGCGGAAAGAGACAAGAAGATATTGGAGGAAAAACATGAAAAGTCTCAAAAGAATCCTGCCCTTCGCGCTGATCCTGTGCATGTTCGTGTGCCTGTTTTCCGGCACCGCCTCTGCAGAAGGCAAGAAAATGGTCATCGGCGACACCACCTTCAACGCCGAAAACTGGGAAGAGACCATCGACCCGCACCGCACCTACAACGGCTGGCCCTGCATCCGCTACGGCGTAGGCGAGACCCTGGTACACTACACCGACACCATGGAGCTGGAGCCCTGGCTTGCCACCGAGTGGACGAACGACGGCAACAACACCTGGACCATCACCCTGCGTGACGGCATCAAGTTCTCCTCCGGCCGCGACATGGACGCCGCTGCTGTCAAGCAGTGCTTTGAGCACCTGCTCGAAAACCATGACCGCGCTCCAGGCGACACGAAGATCGAGAGAATGGAGGCTGACGGTCAGGTTCTGACCATCACCACCTCTGAGCCGAACCCCGCCCTGATGAACTACCTGGGCGATCCCTACGCCTGCATCATCGATGTGGACGCCTCTGACTTCGAGACCGGCATCTCTGTCGGCACCGGCCCCTACAAAGCAGTCGACATGCTGATGGACGACCACATCACCCTGGTTCCCAACGAGCACTACTGGGACGGCACCCCCAAGCTGGACGAGCTTACCATCCGAACCATCTCCGACCGCAACACCCTGGCTCTGGCCCTGGAGGGCGGTGAGATTGACGCGGCTTACGGCGTGGCCTACGATGCGTATTCCAAGTTTGAAAATCCCAACTTTCAGTTCTCCAGCATCCAGACTTCCCGCGCCTTCTTCGGCTGCATGAACATGCAGAGCGCCATCATCCAGGATCCCGCCGTGCGTCAGGCCATCGTCATGGGCATTGACCGCGAGGGCTTCGTCATCGCACTGCTGGACGGCCACGGCGTGCCGGGCTACGGCCCCTTCCCCGAGGGCTTCAGCACCTTCGGCAGCGAGCACCTCAACACGCTGGGCTATGATCCCGACGGTGCGAAGGCCGTTCTGGAGGCCGCCGGCTGGGTCGACACCGACGGCGACGGCATCCGCGAGAAGGACGGTCAGAAGCTCACGATCCGCTGGCTGACCTATCCCAGCCGCGCAGAGCTGCCTCTGCTGGCCGAGTCCGCTCAGGCCTCCCTGAAGGACATCGGCATCGATGTGGACATCAACAACACCGCCAACCGCCGTGAGTTCCTGGCCACCATGGACTTTGACGTCTACGCCTCCGCCCTGGTGACCGCACCTTCCGGCGATCCCCAGTACTTCTTCACAACTTCCTGTGTGCCCGGTATGAGCTACAACTTCGGCGCGTACGAGAACGAGTACGTGAACGATCTGCTCCATCAGCTCTCCACTGAGTTCGACACCGCCAAGCGCGCTGAGCTCGCCATCGAGCTGCAGCAGACCATCCTGGACGACATCGGCTATGTCTTCTGCTCCTTCCTCGAGATGAGCATGATCTCCAAGGCCATTGTCTCCAACTGGAATGCCCACGCCTGCGACTACTACGAGGTCACCGTCGATCTCAACATAAACTGAATACACTGAGCAAATCCTGTTCCAAAATTCATGCCCCTCCCACCCGGATGGGCATGCTTGTTTAAAAAATATCCCCCCGGGGGGCTTGTGGAGCCGGTCCCGAGGGGGTATCATGTTCCTATGAGAGTGCAATCTGATCTGATCAAAAACAGAAGACGAAGCCGAACGGCGCTGATCCTGCTCACTTTATCGGTGATCGTGCTGGCTTTTGTATGCCTGTTCGTGGGTTCTTCTCATATGAGTATTGCCGAGTGCTTTGCGGCTCTTGCAAAGAAGGGGAGCGCCACTCAGGTGCGCATCATCTGGAATATCCGTATTCCGCGGGTGCTCGCGGCCATCATCGCCGGGGCAGGGCTCTCGATCTCCGGCCTCATCATGCAGACCGATCTCAATAACCCCATGGCCTCACCCTCCACGCTGGGCGTGTCCAATGCGGCGGTGTTCGGCGCAAACCTCTCCATTATCGCCTTCGCCGGCGGCTTTCTGGACACAGGGAACCATCTGTCGAGCTATACCGTGGGTGCCAATCCCTATGCAACATCCCTGATGGCGTTTCTGTTTTCCACCGTCTCGATCCTGCTGATCCTCGGCCTCTGCCGCCTGCGGGCTTTTCAGCCGAGCGTGGTGGTGCTGGCCGGTATCGCCATCGGTTCTGTGTGGACGGCGGCGACAACCATTCTCCAGTTCTACGCAACCGATGTCGGCCTCTCCGCCGCGGTGATCTGGACCTTCGGCGACCTGGGCCGCGCCACCTACCGCACGGACTGCATCATGGCGGTCACTGTGTTGACAGGACTTTTATTCTTCACGGTCATGAGCTGGCAGTTCAACGCCCTTCTTAGCGGAGACGCCGCAGCCAAGAGCATGGGCGTCGCGGTGGACAAACTTCGCTTTGTTTCCATGCTGCTGGCCTCGGTCATCACGGCGGTGTGCGTGTCCTTCCTCGGCATCATCGGCTTTGTGGGCATCATCTGTCCTCATGTGACGAAACGCCTCCTGGGGCAGGACCACCGGGTCTCTGTCCCAGCCTCGGCCCTGAGTGGGAGCGTGCTGCTTTTGCTGGCCGATACCCTCTCCCGCAGTATGGGCAACGGCTCGGCCCTGCCGGTGGGCGCGATCACGTCGCTGCTCGGTGCGCCCTTCTTCCTCGTCATCATCTTTACACGGAAGGGGGAGCACGACTGATGCTGGAAATCCAGGACCTGCGTTTTCGCTACTCCCGCCGCTCACCGATGGTGCTGGACGGGGTCAACCTGACCCTCCGCGACGGGGAGATCGGCATCCTGCTGGGCAAGAACGGCTCCGGCAAGACGACGCTTTTCAAAAGCATCCTCGGCATCCAGAAGCCGGAGAGCGGCAGCATCCGCTTTGACGGGGAGGAGCTATTGAAGCTCAGCCGCCGGGAGCGGGCGCGGCGCATCGCCTATGTGCCGCAGAGCATCCACTTTGGCGCCTTGAGCGTCTTTGACACGGTACTCATGGGGCGCATTTCCTACTTCGGCTACAAGGCCGGGAGGGAGGATGAGGCCGCTGTGGAAGCCATCCTCCGGGACATGAAGCTGGAGACTTATGCCGCCCGGAATGTGGAAGAACTCTCCGGCGGCGAACGGCAGAAGATCGCCATCGCCCGCGCACTGGCACAGGAGCCGCGTCTCTTGGTATTCGATGAACCCACAGGCAATCTGGATATTGCCAACGAACAGTTAATCATTGACGAGGCCCGCCGCGTGGCAAGGGAGAAGGGTATCGCCATCCTCACGTCCCTGCACGATCTCAATCAGGCGCTTGATCTGGGCGACCGATTCTTCTTCATGAAAAACGGGAAGATCGCTCATGCCGGGGGAGTGGAGATCGTCACGGAGGAAGTCATCCGGGAGACCTTTGATGCCCAGGTGCGCATCGCACAGATAGATGGCAAAAAAATCATCATAAACGGAGGTCACAAACTATGAAAAGAGCAATCACCCTGATCCTGACGCTGACCCTGCTGCTGAGCCTGTGCGCCTTTGGCGGAACGGCGCATGCGGCGGATGAAATCACCATCACGGACATGATCGGCCGCGAGGTCACAGTCACGCCCGGGAGCTACAGGCGCGTGGTCTGCATCGGCGCGGGCGCCCTGCGCATGTACAGCTACATCGGCGATGTGAGCCTGCTGTGCGGCGTGGAGGATATTGACAACACTTCCCTTGCGGAGCGGCCCAAGATGTTCGACTCCGTGGCCCGCCCCTATATGCTGGCCTACGGCGAGAGCTTCAAGACGCTGCCCTCCTGCGGCGTCGGCGGCCCCCAGGCCCAGACGGCCGAGGCGGAGAAGATCCTCGCCTGCAATCCCGATATCGTCATCTCCGAGTATGAGGATGTGGAGAAGGAAGACGCCCTGCAGGAGCAGCTCGGCGTGCCCGTCATCACCCTGAAGGCGGGTCCCGGCGGCGTGTTTGATGAAAACTTCTTCGGCACTATGCGCATGCTCGGCACCATCTTCCAGAACGAGGAGAAGGCCGAGGCCCTTGTCTCCTTCATCGAAAGTGAGCGCGCGGAAATCTCCCGCCGCACCGCCGATGTCGCCGATGCGGACAAGCCCTCCGTGTATATCTGCGGCCTCGGCAACTGGGGCACCACCAACCATCTCATGACCGCGCAGAACTATATCTCCTTCAATGTGGCAAATGTCAAGAACGCCGTTACCGATCTGGCTGCCCCCGGCATCCAGGCCATTGAGGAGGAGAAGTTTGTGGCGCTCGGTGAGGATATGGATATCATCATAATGGACGCCGCCGCGGTCAAGAACATCAAGCCCCTCTTTGCCGAGACTCCCGACATGTTCGACACCTGCAAGGCCTGGCAGAATGGACAGGTTTACCTGGAGATGGCTTACAACGCCTACTACACCAACTACGAGATTGCCCTCATCAATACCTGGTTCATCGCCAAAACCGTCTACCCCGAGCTCTTTGCGGATATCGACATGACCGCCAAGACCAATGAGGTCACGCAGGCCTTCTTTGGGCTGGACCTGGCTGAGCAGATCGCGGCAGCTCCCTCCAGCTTCGGCGGCTACCAGCAGATCGACACGGCGACCTTCTTCGGATAAGCCCATGATCGAGACAAAAGAAGTCATTGAATTCTTTGACCGACTGGCCCCCGGCTGGGACGCGGAAATGATCCGCAGCGACGCGGTCATCAACACCATTCTGGATAATGCTGAAGTCACGGAAGGGAAGGACGTTCTGGACGTGGCCTGCGGGACGGGCGTGCTGATCCCGGACTACTTGAAGCGGAACGCGGCATCTGTCACCGGTATCGACATTTCCCCGAAGATGGCGGAAATCGCAAAGGAGAAGTTTAAGCAGGAGCGCGTCACGATCCTCTGCGGCGATGTGGAGTCAACGGCTTTTGATAAGCAGTTTGATTGCATCGTGGTCTATAATGCCTTTCCGCATTTCCCCGATCCCGAGCGTTTGATTGAAGCCCTCTCCGGCCTGCTCAATCCCGGCGGCACTCTGACGGTGGCACACGGCATGAGTCGGGAGAAGATCGACGCCCACCACCACGGCACGGCAAGCCATGTCTCCAATGGACTTATGCCGGCGGACGGCCTGGCTGCGATCTTCGGAAAACACCTGCGTGTTACCACAGTGATCTCCGACGAGCGGATGTACCAGGTGGTGGGTAAGAAGTAATAAGAAAAAGACTGGACTGTCTGTACGGTTACTATGCCATCCCGCTTGCGGAAGAAACACAAACAACCCGAGAAAGAATATGTTCTTTCGATTCGGTCTTCTGCGGCGCAGCAGTTTCCAGTCAGCAAAGAAAAACCAGCTGCATACTTCTCAAGCTCCCGTGAGGGAAAGAGCTGTATGCAGCTGGTTTTACACTGAGCATTTTATAAGATGGATGTCATGCGCTTCAGGCGCCGAAAACATCAAGTGTTTTGAGGTTTTCCCATTTCCAGGAATCAAAGTAGGTGTACTCCCATGTATCGCGCTTGCTGTCGCTGAGCATAGCAGTGACATGGGTGTTTTCATTGGTGTCAGCCTTGGGCGCAAATACCGCCACAACGCACACGACAGCCAGAAGGCCGATCATCATAGCAGCCAGCACCACGAAGGTGACGATCTTTTTTACTGCAAAGTATGTAAGAATAGCTCTGAACATTTTTATTATCTCCTTTATATGTCAGTTTTTATTTTCTCTTTTCTGTACCTCTCAAGTACGGGCTAAGAATAGCATAGGAAATGTCACAGAAGACACACAGAGATCACGATTGGATCTTGTCTGTTCCTTTTTTGAATTTCGGATCATACATTTCCATATTTGCATTGCATGAGGACGGAAACGTGGCCGCCGTCACGGTATTCACTGGAGAAAAGGTATAAAGCTGCCTTACCAAATGAGATTCGGAGTACAAAGTGAAAAAGCACTTGAGTCTAACCGTTCAGCATCAATAGAACTGTTCTATTACCCTTATTTCGCCGGTGTCGACATCCGAAAAGTAATACTTTATCAATTCTCCGTTTCTTTCCTGTCGCTCATATTTCAGAGGACTATTTTTTCCCATCGGCCATTCAGGTTCCTGAACCCAATCAGGATGTTTTCTGCTTTGAATATGAAAAGTCTCTTTCAGTATTTGTTTTTTAGCCGAGGACTTAGCTGACATGTTTTCTACCAACAAAGTTCGTATCAGCCCGTCGACCTCGTCTCCACCAATAAAGCTGAGTCTCAATTTTTCAAGCGTTTCCTCTGGCAATTCGCGGATCGGTTCTCTGCATTTAACCGAAGGAAAGCGATAATGTACCAGCTTGCTAACCAAAGAATGCGCAAATAGCGCATTATACCCAAAGGTCAGCAATGTTGGCCTCACCAGATACCCGTTTGTTTCAAATGCCTGCATATTCTCATAGTCACTGCGGAACGGGCATTCAGGAGAGGAAATGTCATCAGGAACCAAGCGCTGGATTTCATCCCAAAGCTCAGGATTGAGATTGAGTTCCAACTCAAATTCCGCATCTGACAAGTGGCCTGAAGCATATTCAATAATAGTGTGAAGATTACTCAATGGCTCTTACCTCTTTCAGATTTGATAGTCTGCAAAATGCTTATAACCAATAAACTTGTGAAGAATCGTATGTGACGCCTTGCTTAACGAGATGTTTCGCCTCGACGTGCCCACAAAGCGCGGCGTTGTACTCAACGGCGTACTGTTTCGCCCGGAGGAAAAGCGCACGGCCGACACGGTCATGATTGCCATCACCGGCATCCGCGGCGGATATCTACCGGGATCTCTTTGGTATCGCACCGGAGGATTTCTACATCAAGTTTGACGATATCACGGCATGGTCTGTGGGCAGCCGGTACATCGACCGCAGTATGTTCCGGTGAGGCACGGCATGGAAGAACAGATTTTGCTGACCGTCTTCACCGATCCCATGATGGGCCTGAGCTATGAGAGTGAGCCGATCATGGATGCGCTGGCCCGGCGTTACGGTGAGCGTCTTGCCATCCGCTATGTGATGAGTGTGCTGGTGCGGGACGTAAGCGATTTCATGACGAGCGCGGAACGCGCCCTGCCGCCGGAGCAGGGCATCCTGCTGTACTGCAAACGACTCGCGCAGATCTACAAGAGCGAGGAGAGCATTGGCGGTTTGCCCATCAATATGGAAGACTTCCGTCTTTTTGATCCGGAGCATCGCAGCTCCAGGCCACTGTGTCTTGCTTATAAAGCCGCGCAGATTGTATCCCCGGACAAGGCGGAGACCTTTCTCCTGCGCCTCCGCCATGCCACGGTTCAGGATTGCCGCCCGACCACACACGAAGAGGAGATCCTTGCTGTTGCCCGTAAGTCCGGTATCGACGAGCAGGCTTTTCTCGCGGCTTACCGGGACGGACGCGCCGAGGCAGCGCTGGAGCGGGATTTTACCCTTACGCGAAGTATGGGCATTCATTCTCTCCCAACGTATCTGCTCCAATGCAGAGACAAGGGGGTGTTGCTGCAAAGCTTTGATATGAACGACTTTCTGACTGCAATTGCGCGTATCACCCAAAATTGATACAAGCCCAATCGCGCGATCGCGGACACTGAAGCAGGACAGATGCGGTATGCTTCATCATCGTCTGCAGAATGTTTATTCCGGCTTGATACCGCAAAGGTCTTCCACGGCTGCGGTGCCGTAGTACCCGGTGTCCGCAGGCTGGCCGTCGGAAACCAGAATCAGGAGCTTTACCGTTTCTGGACGCCGAGAAAGCTGCTCCGCAATATAACGCAAAGCGGCACCGTCTCGATTGGATCATTTCGCACTGAGCGTGATATTCCCGGTGGTCTTCTCCAGCACATTGACAAAGAGCGTGTATTCACCCGGCTGAAGAGAATGCCCGGTTGTTCCGGCGGAGTTCACTGTCACGTCCAGCGCAGGCATTTCGTCTGTGTGCAGGATTTCGTCAAGAGATGCGTCCACGCCCGCAGGCTCATCATCCCGAAAGAGTTTGAGCTGGATGGAGCCTTTGGAAAGGGCTGAGTCGATGACGAGCTGCTGATTATCGGCGATCGTGATGCCGGCACCGCCGACGCCGCTGATCCCGGCTTTGTCGACCGTAACGGTGATCGTATTGTCATCATGCGGCACGACCTCCAGACTGGGTTTGCTGCTCCGGCAGCTGGTCAGCGTAAGGACAGACAGAAAAGCAATAAGGATAGCGATAATTCTTTTAGGCATAAGTTTTTCTCCTGTAAGTGTTCTTGTTGTTAACCTATCCAGTAAAATTGAGGTTTGAGCGGTCATAGATAAACTGGAATTTACTGATTACCCCACTTTGCTCTGATAAACTCCTCCATTGATCTTTTCGCTTCTTCAGGTTCACGAATTGAATAAAAATTTCCAAACTCATCGTAACTGTAGATATGTTTGAAGACTTCAGGCATGACATCGTATTGCTTCTCGACCTGCTCTGCCAATTGAATAAAGCAGGGATATTGATATGTTTCCACCAGATAAGGCAATAGATATTTGCCTTTCATATCTTCATACAGGTTGTATGCGTAAGGAGTAGTTTCAGGCACTTTTATAAGAGAACGCATAATTATCTCAACAAACTTTTCTACCTCATTTTCGGTAGAAAAAAAGGCATATCCTCTCAGCGCCAAGAGTTTCATTACCAAATTACGCTCTTTTTTAAATGCTTTCTCAAAAAAACCTTTTGAGCAAGATTCACACTTGAAAACGAGGTTTTTTAAAATCGTCCTTCTTTTATCCACGTTTTTCTCATTGAAATATTGCTCTGTCATATCATCTAACATTTCGTTTCTCCTGATAAGACAATATAAAGATCTAAGCAAATCCCGATTTATCGAGCTGATTCTACCATACTGCAGGTTTAAGAGCAAGTCATCCTGTCTGCGTATAAAAATCTTTCAGGCCTGTGATCTCTTCCTTACAAAGTTTTTTTCTGCTGGCACGGTTCCCGTAAACTTAAAATGCTCTGAATGCGGCAAAAGGAATCTGTTGACGGAAGTTCGAGCGGTTCATTACTGAACTTGAAAGGCTGCCCGAGACAATTTCGGAATTCGCCGAAACGCTCTGGGGCAGCCTGATAGACTATGTGACCGTGGGCAAGGACAAGACGATGGTGCTCACGCTGATTGGGGGAACGGAGATGAAGGGATGAACGATCGGGAATCGGTCCTTTGAATACCTTTTCATCCCCTTCAGCGTGGCGCTCCGAACGCAGCCGTCATCCTTTCCAGCAGCAGCTCGGCCGGTCTGGCAAATACCTGATACTTCTTCCAGATGACCACGATGCCCGCTTCCAGCGGCGGATCGAAGGGGCGGAAGCAGAGATCAGAGGTCTCTGCGGTATTGACGACCTGATCCAGACCCACCGCGCAGCCGATGCCGGACTTGACCATTAGCGCGCCGTTATACATCAGGCTGTATCCGGCAACGATATTCAGAGACTCATAGGTTTTCCCAAACCAGTCGAGGTAGTCGTTGCCGGCTTTTTGTGATTCCATATCCTGGCGGGACACGATCAGCGGTATGCCGGGCAGATCTTCTTTCCGAATAGATCTTTTTTCAGCCAGCGGATGATCCCGCCGCAGGATCAGCCCCCAGGTGTCTTTGGCCGGGAGACGAAGGCTGTTGTAGCGCGGCACATCCACCGGCTCCACCAGGACGCCAAAATCCAGCAGGCCTTTTTCCAGCCGTTCCATCACGTCCTCGGCGTTGCCACTGTAGATCTGGAAATGGATGCCGGGGTGATCCTCCCTGACCTGGGCCATCAGGTCCGTTACCTTTTTCAGAGCATAAGTTTCACCGCTGCCGATGAACACATCTCCAGCAACGGTGCTGCCCATGGAGGAAAACTCCGCTTTCGTCCGTTCCGCCATGTCCAGGATCTCTTCGGCACGCTTCCGCAGCAGCATCCCTTCCGGCGTCAGTACCATAGAACGGGTCGTGCGGATAAACAGCTTTTGACCCAGTTCCTCTTCCAGTTCCTGAATCTGCCGGGACATAGTGGGCTGCGTCACATGCAGCACTTCACTGGCCCCGGTCAACCCGCCTTCCCTTGCCACCGTCAAAAAGTAATTCAATACCCGCAGTTCCATCTGAATCCCTCCCACAGCATCATACCACACTGATTATTGCTTGAAAAGCAAAAATTGCTTTAACTTTTAAGTATTTGCTATTTTAATGCTGCCGCTTTACAATATGATCAGGAGGTGGAGATGTGATCGCCATGAGTGAGAAGCAGGTCCGTGAATGTCTTCCGGACGCGGGCTGCGGCAAGGAACTGATCAAACAGTTCGAAGCATGTCAGAGCTCTGAGTGTCAGAAGGATCAGCTGTGCCTGCTCGATGAATACCGTTTATGTCATGACCGCCCACTGCGGCAGCCGCTTTGCGGATACGGCCGAGAAGATTCAGCAGATACAGCCGAACGCCACCGTGATCCGGGGTGCGGCGGTTTCCGGATTTGATCCCGACAGCTCTGAAACTGAAGTGAGAGAATTTGTGCGAAGCACCATAAAATGAGGAGGAAACAAAATGAAGCGTACCATGATGATCCTGCTGGCGATCCTGATGATGCTGTCTGTGTGCATGCCCGCTTCTGCCGAAAGCGGAAAGCGCGTGGCAAAGGACGGCGCGCAGATGCAGACCGACGATCCCACCATGCCGACCCGTCTGCCGCCGGAAAACGGCACGAAGATCCTTCTGCACTTTGGGAACACCGTGATCCCCGGCGTGCTGAACGACAGCGAAACCGCCCAGGCCCTGATCGCCAAGCTGCCCTATACCCAGCACATGAGCCGTTATTCCCATGACTTCTGCGGCGTGACCGAGGACCTGCCCTACAATGAGGAAGAAGAGCATTACGGCTGGCTGAACGGCGATATCGACTACGCCACCGACGCGCCCTACTTCACGATCCTGTTTGAGGATCAGGACGCGTCCGAAATTTACGGCAGTCAGGTGAACATCGGCGTGATTACCTGCCCGCTGGCGAACATCGCAGCTTTGAACGACAGCTATGACGTGCTGATCGAGCTGGACGAAAGCGAAGAGGAGGAAGCATCCATGATGAAGATGAAGATCAACGATACTCCCGTTACCGTAGCCTGGGAAGACAATGAATCCGTCGCCGCACTGAAGGACCTGGCGATGAACGGCCTGACCATTCAGATGTCCATGTACGGCGGCTTTGAGCAGGTAGGCTCCATCGGCCGACATCTGCCCAGCAGCGATGTACAGACCAGCACATCTTCCGGTGACATTGTGCTCTATTCCAGCAATCAGTTGGTGGTGTTCTACGGCAGCAACTCCTGGGCCTATACCAGGCTTGGCCATATTACTGACAAGACTCCAGAGGAAATGCAGGCGCTGCTAAGCAATGGCGATGTGACCATTACCCTTTCGGCATAATAAAGCGAAAAACAGAATCGTCGTTTTGTGGCCGTATGGATGATTTGCTGTGCGGCGCAGCCGTTTGATACAGGGATAGCGGGCAATGGAATACGGTCCGGCCATCACCCAGTACTACCAGTCCATTGTGGAGTATTGGGGCGTGAAAAACGCAGGCATCTTCACAGCCAATGGAGAAAAGAACAAATCCGAAGAAAAAAGAAATGAACTGTACAGGTTTGGCAGAAGCCTTTATGGCAATACCGCATAATTCGGCGAGAGCGAATCCCGAGAAAAATTGGGTTCTGATGATGGCACTTTTTCGCAGATGTACTTTGTGTACCTCAAGAAAAAGTGACGAAATCAGGGCGCAAGTTTTCCGGGAGGCGCCGAAGGCGGATCGTGCGGTGTTGCCTTAAAAGTATTCATGTCGCCTGCTGATCATCTCTTGCTGTTCTTTTACGCCTCGAACCTGCGAATCATGTCCAGCAGAAATGCGGCGATTTGCTCCGGACTGCAGTCATCGCGGATCAGCCATTCACGGATCGTGGAAACGAAGCCCGCCGCAAAATAATTCACGAGATAATCTGTTTCTCTTGTATCGTGCCTTCAAGTCAGACGAGTATGTGAATCTTATCCTCTCGGAGAGCAGGTGCTATGTGGAGATCGCTGCCCACAATCCGCTCTCCTGCCTGGATGGGATCGATATTTCGGATCTGAAAATATCCCCTGTATCCTGATCGCTTCCCCGGAATCACGGCGATGACCAGATTCAGCGGAACCTGTGCGTGTTCCGCAAGCGGGAAAACCTGGGTCAGGCTGTCGTGGAGTTTGAACGTATGCCGGTACAGGAATTCGTCAAATAAATAAGTTGTACTTATCAAGTACCCTCCAAAATCTGAATTGATTCGGAGGGTACTTTTTTATAATACAAACAGAAACGAAAAAGCAGTTTGAAGGAGGAAATACAAATGTCCAAGAATCTGATCATCTACTATTCCCGCAAGGGACAGAACTATGTGAACGGCAGCATTAAAGATCTCAAAAAGGGCAACACCGAGATCGTAGCCGAATTCATCCAGAAGGCCGTGGGCGGCGATCTGTTCGAGATTGAGACCGTCCGGGAGTATTCCAAGGACTATATGACATGCACCGAAGAGGCGCAGGAGGAACTGCGCACCAAGGCCCGCCCGGAACTGAAGCGCTATCTGGACGATATCAGTGAGTACGACAACGTGTTTGTCTGCGGTCCCTGCTGGTGGGGCACCTTCCCCATGGCGGTTCTGACCCAGCCGGAGAACATCGTGAATACGCTGCATGCCTATCAGCTGGCCAAGCGCTGCAATGAAAAGCGCACCATGTATGAGGCGGTGGAATGGGGTAAGCGCGGCGCTCGGCTCAACGACATCGCACCCGGCATCATTGTAACGCCGCTGGCCGTAGATGAATTCAACGACATCCGGGGCGATTTCTACAAAAATATGTTTGCCAAGTGCCCTGCGGGACGTCCTGGCACGACAGATGAGGTCGCCGATGTGGCAGAGCTTCTGATGAGCGAGCGGGCCCAGTTCATCACCGGCGCGACCTTCCTTGTGGACGGCGGCGCGACGGCCTCCTACTATTACGGACCCCTGCAGCCGGGGCTGGAAACCGGCATGGAAGAGGGCAAACAGTAACAAGAAAAGCCTCCGCGCCCGGATCAATTACAAAGCCGCGTCTGGAAACATCATCAAAATAGAAAAAGCAGTTCTCGGCGAAATAGCCCTTGACGGGCACACAGCGTACCATAGCGTTAACGGAGCTTGCAGCCTTCGGGGCCGCAGCTCATGCCGGAGGCCAGCTGCTCTTCATCTCGATTTCGGTTCCCTTGAGTTCGGGAATCTGTTCCAGCGCTTTTTTCAAGCGTGCCTCTCCTATATAGCAATAAGGGCAGGCGTAGTCGGACCAATAAGTGATTTTCATTCGTTGACCTTCTTTCAATTTATAAAACACGTTCTATTTGCAATTATAACCGAAGTGTGTTATGATGTCAATGGCTTTAGAACGAGTTTTAATTTGAGGTGATCTTCAATGGCAAATAAACGCGGGCGTCCATCCAAGGCGTCTGTTCCGACCGACGCAAAGCAAAAGCTGATCGACACGACGGTCGAACTTATTAAAAAGTACGGTGCGGACACGATCACCGTGCGCAGCGTCTGTGAAGAAGCCGGCCTGTCCATAGGGACCTTTTATCATCATTTTCAGAATAAGGACGATCTTCTGATGTATTTCGTGCGTGAAGCCTCTTTTGACACCTTTGTGCTGGAGACTCCGCTTGAAGATGTCGCCGGACGCATCTGTGAGCTGTATATGCACCTGATCGACCGCTATCTGACGCTCGGCGAGGAATTTATGAAGAGCTTTTATACGACCGGGAATAAGGCGCTGTCTGCCTATATGGGACAGGAAAACGGGTGCTTTGCGGATGGAACGGTCATGGCCCGCTGCGAGCGCGAGTTGATCGACGCGCGCGAACAGGGCTTTCTGAAAAAGAATGCAGATCCACATCAATTAAGCATGGACATTTGCACGATCGTTAAAGGCTGTGTGTTTGAGTGGGCGCTTGACGACGGAAGGATGGACATTGCAGAGAGCCTGCACCGGATCGTCAAGGCATATCTGGAAACCTACAAATAAACACCAGCTGCGGAGAAAAGCACAGACTGTGGACCTGCTGCTGGAAAACGCATATAACAGGAGGGCGCGGAGATGAATGAACGACTTATCTTTCATGTGGATGTCAACAGTGCCTTCCTGTCCTGGGAGGCAACGCGGCGCGTTAAAAACGGCGAGCCGGATCTGCGCCAGATCCCGTCCTGCATCGGAGGCGACCCGGAATCCAGAAGGGGAGTCGTGCTTGCAAAGTCCATCCCGGCAAAGGCGTTCAAAATCAAGACAGGCGAACCGATCGCCATGGCGCTGAGAAAATGCCCTCAGCTTGTGATTGCAAAGCCGGATTTCAAGCTGTATTCGGCCTGTTCCAAGGCGTTTAAGGATATCTGCCGCAGCTATGCGCCGGTCGTGGAGGAGTTTTCCATCGACGAATGCTTCATGGACATGACCGGCACCGGACACATGTACCCAGACCCTGTCGCGTTGGCGCATACGATCAAGGACAGGATCCGGGACGAACTCGGGTTTACGGTGAATATCGGCATCGGGCGAAACAAACTCTGCGCTAAGATGGCGAGCGACTTTGAGAAGCCGGATAAGGTACATACCCTCTATCCGGAGGAGATCCCGGACAAGCTCTGGCCGCTGCCGGTGGGGGACCTGTTGTTCGTGGGCGGCACCTCCGCAAATCGGCTTCGGGTAGAACATATTGTCACGATCGGAGAGCTTGCGCACGCGGACCCGGAACTCCTGCGGAGGATCCTCGGCGACAAGATGAGTCTCCAGGCCCGCAATTACGCAAACGGCATCGACAATTCTCCCGTCCGGGCAGAGCCGGAAGAGGCTAAGGGCTACAGCAATTCCGTCACCCTTGAGGAAAACGTGACCACACTGGAGGCGGCGGATGCGATCCTTCTGGCCCTTTCGGACAGCGTCTCGGCACACATGCGCAGCGACGGGGCAAAGGCCTATTGCGTGTCGGTATCGATCCGTTATCTGGACTTCAAAAACCGCTCGCATCAGTGTATTGTTTTCCATCAGAGACACGACAAGCTCCGAAGCATATATCCAAGCCGAAGGAAGTGTATTGAAACAAAACCTTTTTGCCGCGGCTGATTGCCTCGTCGAGCACTTCAATCGTATAAAAAAGCTGCCGGTTTTGCGGCGCAATATCCGGCATCGTGCGGATGTGCCTCACGCGGGACTGAAAATAGCGGTTCGACAGCCCCTCCAGCTTCTCTACCAGTTCCCTGCGCTGGCTGTAGGGCACATGCTTGGAGAACAGAAGCGAGTCGATCAGAAGCCGCAGCTCAGCGTCCGTAAAATCCCGAACAAGATAGAAATCAGACCAGATATAGCTCTCCTCCGGCTCTCCTGTCACTCTGTTGGGAACCATGCGTACAGACTCGCTGTATTCGATTTCATAGCCGCATTCCATCAGGCTGAGAATATTCCGGCGTATGGCTTTGCGCTCCACATGCATGTCATATTCCGTGCGCAGAATATCCATGATGTCCTTCTGACTGAGCCTGTGCTCCGCGTCGGAATATCGGCGGAGAATATCCAGAATGTTGATAATGAGCATTTTCTTCGGTTGGGCTGTCACGCAAATCACCTCGGAAGCATTATACAGGGTATGGGAAAAGAATACAATCCGGCATGGGACAAAAATATCCCACAATGTACAAGAAGCATGGGACGTTTTTGCCTCATGCTTTGCTTTATCGTGGGGATACGGCGGAGATTGGCCGAGGGCTTCAATCCATGCCCGCTCAGTCAGCTCCCAAAAGAATGTGAAATTCTGTTCAGCCAAAAGGAGACATAAGCATGTGGTACGATTATGATCAAATGCCGCCCATGGATGAGGCGGCCTATCACCGGCTTCTGGACACATTCCTCCCCTCGGAGGAAATGCGGGAATACCTGAAAAAAGAACCTATGCTGCATGACGGAGCAATCTTTGAACTGATCATCGGAGCACCAGTTCCGCTTTCCAAGAAGATAAAATGGGCATGGGGCAGGTTCAAACAGGATGCGGAAATGGCGCTGGCAGAGCTGACGCTGCGGCCCGGCGAGATTCTGACCCTTACCGATGCCTGGTATGATGAGGACATCCGGGACGAAAAGCTCAGCTTTAACGCGCCGTTTTTGAGCTGGGAAAAGGTGATAGAGCATATCCACGGCGAAATGGCGGAATACGGCGACGATTGGTACGACTGCCAGTGGTATGTGCTGGAGAAGTGGATTCCCACAGAAGCCGGGGAAATGGAACAAAGCTACACCTATTGGATCATCGGGGATCAGGTCATGTACTATCGCGGAGCGGATGACGAAAACCGAATGGACCATATTGACCCCAATTTGCCCGTGCCTTTTCATGTCGGCGACATTCTTACCATCGACTGCCGCCCCTTTGTGCCGGTGAAGTACGCGCTGTTGATCGAGCGCGGGGATAATTGCGACTGCTGCTGTTTGCAGGGGCTGTGCCTGGATGAAAAGACGGGCCTCTGGAGAACCGGCGCGGTGAAGCACTGGTCACTCTTCGGGAATTACCTTGACCCGTTGTATACAGCAATTTACCGTCTTTCCCGGTTTGATGGAGAACTGCCGCCGGAGGAGCAGCTCCTGTTGGAGGTTCAGCGTGCGATCAACGGCGATGAGGAAAAAGGCCGTAAGCTGTGGAATATGGTGAACGGCTTTAAGAATTCAAAGTACCTAAGCGATACTGACGGTATGACGGATGAGCGTCTGCTTTCTCTGGTAAAGGACATCGAACAGGCGTGAATCAGATTATAATGGAGGATGATACCCATGCGAGAAGCTGAGCTGGTCGGGCCGTTTTTCTATATCCACGGCTGCCTGATCATGTCGGGAATTCCGCTGAGTTCCGCACGGCTTCAGGCGGACAAGCTGGACAATCCCATGAGCCACGAGGAGCTTTTTGATTCTCTGCGATTGGATGGCGACTATATTGATTATCCACGCGGGCGCGTGATCTGGGACTGCACGAAACATCGCGGGATTATTTACATTGACCCGTGCATAAAAAATCGTGGAGAAGAAATTGCTCGAAAGTTTCATCTGCAAGAATGTGTTCTGGAAGAGGATGAACACTACCATTGTAAAAACTGCGTGGGCTCAGTTATAGATGAATGGAACCATTGGAGGAATGAGAGATGACCGCCCCCATTTTCACAGGGCTTAAGGCTCTTGACGAACTAACGGGTGGCTTCAAGCCCGGGGAGCTGATTCTTTTGGGCGCTCGCGCAGCCATGGGGAAAACCTCTTTTGCTTTGAGATTGTTAGAGAGAACTGGGATTCAAAACGGCGAGGACTGTATCCTCTGGTCACTTGAAGAATCAGAAGAGCGGCTTGCCCGCCGTCTTTACGCTCTGCATACCGGTTCTTATTATGCTTTGGACAGCAAGTGCGGCGGGTTTGACACGTTTCGTAAGCAGTATATAGAAAACGGCCCGGTATGGATCGATGAAACCATAACCGGCGATCTGGATTTCATTGCAAACAGATGGAGAGCGTTTAAGTCTGCGCATGATTTCCGCTTTATCATCGTTGATTATATTCAGCTTCTGGCTTCCTCTGCCGGACCGCATATATGTCTGCGCTGCCTCAAGGCCTGCGCGCAGCATCTGTCTGTTCCAATTATCGTTCTCTCTCAGGTCAACCAGTTTCCGGAGTCCAGAGCAGACAAGCGTCCGATTATTTCCGATCTTCGTTGGCTGGAGAGCGTTGACCCGGTGAATCAGGTGCTTTTTCTGTACCGCGAGGATTATTATTACCGAAACACAGAACAGCCGGACATTGCAGAGTTTATCCTTGCAAAGCACCCGGAAGGAAAAACCGGAACAGCGCGGGTACGATTCCGACACACCCCAGTCGGCCTCGCCTTTGATAATAAGGGTGAACAAGCCGAGTAATGACCGGACAGTAAAATATACTGTTTCCCACGTTGACGCTTCCCGATAAGCTTGATATACTAATGGCAAGTGCATGGTTTGGAGGATTTATAATGGAGCTTTCATTACTCTCAGTTTTGAATCTGACAAGTGACGAGCTCAAAAACAGCAAGGTAGAGCTAAATTTCAGCAATGGCAGCAACGGTACCGAAAGCCTGTCAACCTGGCTGCGATATGAGGACGCCAACAAAGAAGACGGGACTTGCTATGACTGCTCCTTCTGGGGATGGTACGGCAATAAACCAAACTACAGGCCAGGCCAGTGGGGGTTCAGCTTTGTCAGGATGCAGGCGCCGGATGAATGGTTGTTCATTTCAGCGGCGGAGATCATAGAGGTTCCCGCCGGAGAGCGAGCAGTCGTAAGAATACTTAACAGATTCAAGCCGCTCTTCGGTCGTCTCGTGATCCGCTACAACAAAGGCAACATGTTTGCTCGGTGGAATTTCAGAATGCAGCCGATCTGTGAAAAGGCCGTTGTAAAGGAAATTCTCCCGGGGCTGTACACCGGGAGAAGCTTTGAGGGGTATGACAATGTACATCTGACTTACAGCGAGCTGCAGGCTGTCTTAGATGGGAAAACCATGCCGGGGTATCAAAGAGCCTTGAAGAAAGTTGCCGGCGTCTATTGTCTCACGGATAAAATGACCGGAAAGCTGTATATTGGTTCTGCCACCGGAGAAAGCGGCATAGCACAGCGGTGGAGAAGCTATCTTGATTCAAAGCACGGCGACAACAAGAAGCTGATCGAGCTGTACAAATCCAAAGGGCCCGGATACTTTGAGGATAATTTTGAGTTCACGCTGTTGGAATACTTCAACACATCGTATGACAGGGACAAAATTCTGGAGAGGGAAAGCTACTGGAAGGACTGTCTGGATACCCGGCGGCATGGCTACAACGGGAATTGAAAATATATCGGAACTTTAGACGCGGAAGATTCGGACATAGAAAAGCGCCAGCTGGTGGAATACATCGGCTGGCGCTTTTTTCGTGCGCCCGGCGAGCGCACGTTCTAAAGGGTGAAAGTCCCGAGAGCGCCCGGCAGCGGGAAGGTCATAGCCAAAGCCAAGGGTGTCCGTCGTGAGGCGGGATCTGAAGGAAGGCGGCGGCAAAGCTCTGGCCCGACGAACAGAAATCATGTCAGGCCGCAAGCGAGGGTGAG
>Ga0247611_10004108_pt1 | contig 20566 bp, 33 predicted proteins | sample 177DNAGHGhighgp2_FD_192422 | JGI IMG/M metagenome (GOLD analysis project Ga0247611, IMG submission 192422) | Sheep rumen microbial communities from Palmerston North, Manawatu-Wanganui, New Zealand - 1770 DNA GHGhigh gp2 | ecosystem: Host-associated > Mammals > Digestive system > Stomach > Rumen...
ACGGGCTGCAAAGCGGAACAAAATGGTAGAAGAATAAGGATAGAAATAGTCGTTATGGCCCTTAGCGCGAACCATCTTAATCTGATAGGGCAATCCTAAGTCGAGAAACTCATGAACGGTATCAAGGATGTGCGCACCCCAGTCACCCAAGGCTCCCATTCCGAAATCATACCAGCAACGCCAGTTGCCCTGGTGGAACTTCTCACTATAATCGTGATAAGGCACAGCACAGAGCCAGGTGTCCCAATCCATAGTCTTGGGCATAGGATCAGCATTGGGAAAGCGGCTGATGTTGCTGTCCCATTGGTGCCAACGACGCACATTGTTCATATGTCCCACCACTGACGTTACATCTTTGATGATTCCGGCTTCCTGCCAAGCCTTGAATTGGAAATAGTTGGCCTCTGAGTGTCCTTGATTACCCACCTGTGTCACCAAGTGGGGATTCTTGCGTGCCATTTGCATCATCAGCTCCGCCTCAATGAAAGTACGGCTCATAGGCTTTTCCACATAAACATGCTTGCCCTCTGACAGAGCTAACATGGCAATGGGGAAGTGGGAATGGTCAGGGGTGGCAATACACACCGCCTCAAACTCATTGCCAGCCTTCTCAAACATCTCACGAAAATCTTTGAAGCGTTTAGCAGTAGGGTACATGTTCATTACCTTCTCGGTCTGCTTGTTACCCATATCCACATCACAGAGTGCCACAACTTCTACCATGCCGGTCTTGGCAAACTCATCGATGTCTTGCTCACCACGGTTACCTATACCTACATAAGCAATCTTTACTTTGTCGAATTTCGGTTGTTGAATACTCTTGTTCTTTGCCAGAATGTTTATGCCATTGAAAGCCAACCCTGCAGAAAACAGGGATGCAGTTTTAAGGAAATCACGTCTTGAAGCCATAATTGTAATAGATTATAAAGGTTAATTTCTTTGCGAATATACGCATTATTCTGAATAAACAAAAGAAAAAAATAGAATAGTTGATAATAGGCTACTATTCAGAACTGGAAATAGATGAAAGGTTGGATTTCTGCACTTTTCATCTGTATGACAAGATAGATTACTGCTACCATAAGCAGAGCCTTGCCTACCAATGGCAGCCAAGTTACGAAACGCACACAACCTTGCTCCCAACTATCTGGAACAAGGTGCAGCACATAACCAAGCGACATCAGTATAAAAACGGTTTTGTAGCCTGCAAACAATTGCGGCAGGACCTGAGGTGAGAAATGATGTACTATCTGGTTGAGCATATCAATACTAGAAACAAAGTCGTGATGACGGAAGAATATCCAGCAGAAGCAAACAAAATGGAAGGTGACAACCGTGGCCATGAAACGGCGTATGCCTTGGCTCTGGTAAGTCCTTGTATGCCCTATCAAAGTGCGGTATGCTTTATGGAATGCCAATGCTACACCATGCAGCAGTCCCCAAAAAATAAAGTTCCAAGCAGCGCCATGCCACAAACCACCTAGAAACATGGTAATGATGAGATTGAGGTACTGGCGCACCTTGCCTTTGCGGTTTCCTCCTAACGAGATGTATAGATAGTCGCGCAACCAAGAAGACAACGAGATGTGCCAGCGATGCCAGAAGTCGGTAACAGAAACCGACTTGTAAGGAGAGTTAAAGTTTATATTGAAATGAAAGCCCAACAATAAGGCAATGCCTATCGCCATATCACTATAGCCTGAGAAGTCGCAGTATATCTGCAAAGTATAGCCATAAACAGCCATGAGATTCTCCACACCAGAATATAGCAAAGGACTGTCAAACACGCGATCAACGAAGTTGATGCTTATATAATCGGAGATAATTGTTTTCTTAAATAGTCCTGCCATAATGAGAAACAGTGCTCGTCCCAACATCTCATCACTCACAAATAAAGGCTTGCGTATCTGTGGAATAAAATCTTTAGCCCTAACAATAGGGCCAGCTACTAACTGGGGGAAAAATGAGACATAAAAAGCATAATCGAGCAGGTTGCCCAACGGTTTTATCTCCCGTCGATAAACGTCTATAGTATAGCTTAGCGACTGGAAAGTAAAGAACGAAATACCTACGGGCAAGAATATGTCAAGAGGTTCAAAATGTCCCCCTGAAAATGAGGCTATCACTTGCCCAAAGAAATTAGTGTATTTGAAATAACATAACAGTCCCAAATCAATAACAAGACTTAGTGCCACGAGACACTTTCGTCCCCTCCCACTCTTAGTCCTGTCCATGAACAGGGCAATAAGGAAATCACTAACTGTAACGATGGCTAAGAGGAAAAAGTATATGCCACTACTCTTGTAATAAAAATAGTACGAGAAGAGTAGTACGAACAATAGGCGTGCCGTATCTTTATGGCGTAGTAAGGCATAGACAAGGTAGAAGCCTGTAAAGAGCCACAAGAACAAGCCACTGCTAAAGAGTAAAGGTTCTGCAGTGTGATAGATAAGTATATCTTTAACGGAATCCCACATAGTCATTATAAGCTTTTACAATGGCATGATAAAGCAACTGCCCTTGGAAGACATAACCTTCAACAGTATAATGTACATGGTCAGGACGCATCATCTTTGCACTTTGCCAGTTCAGGCAAGCCCTACGACCTCCGCCCATGATAGTAAACAAATCCCAAACAGCAATACCATTGTCGTGTGCAAAACGATGAATGGTCTGCACGGCAATCGCTGTACGAGGATTGAGCGAATAAGCTCTACGGCGTCCTTGATAGGAGCCTGGAGGTGTAGTCATGAGGATAGGCACACCAGGCAGAGCAGTCCGCAGCATTCGTACAAATGTTTCCATCTGTTGGTAATGACGCAATGCATTATAGCCACGGTTATGGCTTTCGTTGGTTCCAAATGACAAAATGAGCAAATCAGGGTCTTCTGCCTGTATATCACGTATCCGCTCAGGTGTAGAAAAAGTTTCGCATGTAGCTCCATTGATACCCATGTCGGAATAAGTTAGACGCCCAATAGCCAATTGCAACGAGTCACCTGTTGTGCGAGGTAAGATATGTCCACGAATATGGCTGTCGCCCACATGTAACACACGCAGTATATCGTTCGAATTCTTGCGTCTTATCTGTTTTACTTTCTCCCAAAAAGGGGCGAGAACTCCTAAAGTATCAATTATTTGATTCTCCCTAGTCTGCTGGAATGAGCGAGGTATTGTAGGCACAAGTGGAAGAGGCAAGGTATCTTGTATTTCACTAATGAGAGCCAACGAGTCAACGGTTTCAATACTTCGGTCAATAGAAGCGACTACAGGAAGGGCATCTTGTGCAGTGGTTGACAAGGAGCTACAAAGCGACACGAACAACGCAGCGAATTTAGTCAGCGTTTTCATAAGCACGCCTCCTGTCGTATTGTTCTTTGCCATACACCAATGCGTCGAACAACAAGCCTGCTAAGTATTTGCCACCTCGGCCATTGATGTGAGTATAATCATAGTTAGCCATAGAAGGCCTTGCATCCACTAATTTCTTCATGCTTTCGTTACCCCCCATCGCCTCAAACATATTCCAAAAAGCCACACCTTCATCGGCTGCCAGTTGTTGTTGATAACGCACCAGATTACGAATACCAGGCATAGTACGTATCTCGCCTTCATCGGTCTTGTAGTCACGGTCGGCAACACTCACAACAAGAATACCTGCTTCTGGGTAATACTCCTTGAGATGTTCAATGGTTGTCTGCATACCACGTATGTAATTATCGTAGTTACTACCTCTTTGAGTTGCAACATTCAAACCATATTGCAGGATAACTAGATCATATGGCCGAAGCTGATAGAAACGTCGCAACATCTTTGCTGGAATAGAACGCACATTCAAGCCAGAGGCACCTCGCATAGAGAAATTGTCAAGCGCAATTCCTGATGCATCATCCATTGCTACCCCATAGAACAAAGCAGATGAGTCTGCATCTTGTACTGAAAATGTTACACTGCCAATCTTACCATCTACCTCGAATGTTTGTAAGTTATCTCCAGAGAACTGTTTGCTGAGCACCCCCCTACCATTGACGGCAGCAGAAATGGTAGCAGATTCATTGGGGATAAAGAAAAAAGAAGCTCTGGAAAAGGTGTCCAAATGGGAGTAATATTTGTTCTGGCCTCGAAAGCGAACACTAGCATTGGATTCGGCCTTGAAATAATGGTTGGATACATCTTGCAATGCCCTATTGAAATAGATGCTATCCATAATGGAATGACGTTGCCAACCAGAAGCAGCCTGGAAAACCGATTGTCTGAAGCCTGACGAGATTGTAGTAATGGGCGTATAGCCTATTCCATGGCCTCCATATTTGTCTTGCAACATACTTCGCAAATCTGATGTAAGGATATCACCTTCAACAAAAGAATCGCCATAATAAGCAATTCTTACCAAGCGTGAGCCAGTAGCGAGTTCATCGAGAGCCCGATAGAAAGCCTGCATCCCCCGTTGTGAATCATCACTATAATCTTCTATACATGTATAGCCAGTGCGACATGTATCTACGAAAACAGGTTTAGGAGGTGGAGGGAGCAAAAGAGCTGAATCAGCTTCAAGGTCATCTGATGAAGATCCCTTTGAATATAAATCGGAAAACAGATTTACTGTACGTAAGGGATGACCGAAAAGGAAAAGCTGTGGAAACATGCCCAACAGTAGCAAGCCTCCCATCACTAACAGCAGCAGAATGCTAATATGATGAATGCGATTTTTCAACGCAATTGCTCCAGATACTTACCAATGACATCAGCCCTTTCACTATCCTCTTGAGAGAATTGCTCCAACAACGAAGGTTGAGATGCCAGTAGTTGGCTCATCATCTCCTTGCCTACAAACTCGGCCTCACCTGTAGCTGCATTTATAACATAGTACACCTTATCATCTAAGTTACTAGCATTAATTGCATCACCTATCGAGCCACCTAATTTTGAACCCTCTTTAGGCAACAATGTGCTGGATGCTATCTGACCTAGTGGTTGAGCCTGAAAATAAATTTTGCCCTTAATAAGTTGACCCAAAGCATACCAATTACCAAAACGGTAATTCTTATACTTCAAGTGTTTGCAGTTTATATACAAAGTATCACTCAAGCGAACAGCATAAGCCCTTTTCTTAAGGTACTTGGTCAATTCTTTATTACCCTCTGAATAAATTTCGTAATCAGCACCAGGAGAGAAATAAATATGATTTTTACTACGCTTAGTCTTATTAAGGGTAGTCACCACATCGCCTCCATCACTGAGAAGGTCTGCTAAATTGGTAAACATCTTATCTTGAGCCAATGTAGAAATTGCCCAAAACAACATAACAAACAAATATATTACCTTCTTCATATCTCAACTTAAATTTCGGGGTAAAATTAATTGATTATCTTCATACAAGCAAGAATGTTGTGCATAAAAAACAAAAAAAAGTCGCCTTATCACTAAGGCGACTTCCAATATAGTTAGAAATAGTTGGTTTACTCAGCTTTTTTTTCTTCTGCCGCAACCTCTTCAGTCTTCGGAGCCTCAACAACAGCCTCAGTAACTTCAGTTGCTGCCTTCTTAGAACGGCGGCGAGTACGAGTTGACTTCTTTACTGTGTCTTTAGCCATATTCTCATCGTAGTCTACGAGTTCAATGAAGCACATAGCTGCATTATCACCCAAACGATGACCTGTCTTGATAATACGAGTATATCCTCCCGGACGATCTGCAATCTTGACAGAAATTTCCTTGAACAACTCGGTTACAGCAAACTTGTCTTGTAGATAACTAAACACAACTCGACGTGAGTTAGTGGTATCATTCTTAGACTTTGTAATCAGAGGCTCAACATATTTTTTCAATGCTTTAGCCTTCTCAACGGTCGTAGTGATTCTTTTGTGCTTTATCAAAGAGATAGCCATGTTTGCCAACATAGCAGCTCTATGAGAGGCAGTACGACCTAAATGGTTTATTTTCTTATTATGTCTCATTTTTATTCTTTATCTAATTTATACTTAGAAATATCCATTCCAAACGACAGATTCAGACTCGCGAGCAAATCATCAAGCTCAGTGAGCGATTTCTTTCCGAAGTTTCTGAACTTCAGCAAGTCGGTCTTATTGTATTGTACCAGATCGCCGAGCGTCTCAACATCAGCAGCCTTCAAGCAATTAAGGGCACGCACAGAGAGATCCATATCAACAAGCTTAGTCTTCAACAACTGACGCATATGCAGAACTTCTTCATCAAATTCCTCATTGCTATCAGCATCAGATGCCTCCAATGTAATCTTTTCGTCAGAGAACAACATAAAGTGATAGATAAGGATCTTAGCAGCTTCTTTCAAAGCATCCTTCGGGTGTATGGAACCATCAGTCTCGATCTCAAGTGTCAACTTGTCAAAGTCAGTCTTCTGCTCAACGCGGAAGGGATCGACAGTATACTTGACATTGCGGATAGGGGTGTAAATCGAATCGATAGCAATCACATTAACGTCATTGCAGTAGATCTGGTTCTCCTCTGCGGGAACATATCCACGGCCTTTGTTAATGGTCAGCTCCATCTGCATCGTAGCCTTAGCCTCTAAATGACAAATAACTAATTCGGGATTTAACACTTCAAATCCAGACAAATACTTGCCGATGTCACCTGCCTTAAAAACAGCAGAATTCTCAATAGAAATCTTTACTTTTTCAGTTTCATATTCTTCAACTACTTGCTTAAATCTCACCTGCTTCAGGTTTAGAATAATGTTAGTAACATCTTCTCTAACACCTGGAACGCTTGAGAATTCATGCTCAACTCCATCAATCTTGACGGTAGTGATAGCAAAGCCCTCTAATGAAGAAAGCAGTATACGGCGCAGGGCATTACCAATAGTGATACCAAAGCCAGGTTCCAAAGGACGGAATTCAAACTTTCCGTGCTTGGCATCTGCTTCCAACATCAGAACTTTTTCAGGTTTTTGAAATGCTAATATCGACATGAAATAATTATTATTTAGAATACAACTCTACGATCAACTGTTCCTTAATATTCTCAGGGATGTCTGCTCTTTCGGGCACATGCAACATCTTGCCTGTCTTTGTAGCCTCGTCCCACTCGAACCAAGGATATTTACTGTGATTGAAACCTGCCAATGAGTCAGCAATTACCTCGAGAGACTTAGAGCGCTCGCGAACACCTACCAATTGACCTGGCTTCACCTGATATGAAGGAATACCTACAACCTCACCGTCAACAACGATATGACGATGACTAACAAGCTGACGAGCAGCATCACGGGTACGTGCGATACCCAGACGATACACTACATTGTCAAGGCGACACTCCAACATCTGCAAAAGGATCTCACCAGTAATACCCTTCTTCTTGGCTGCTTTCTCAAACATGTTACGGAACTGTCTTTCCAGCACACCATAAGTGTATTTTGCTTTCTGTTTCTCGCGTAACTGAATACCGTATTCAGAAGTCTTCTTGCGTGAAGCACCATGCTGTCCAGGAGGGTTTGTCCTCTTTGCAAGAACTTTATCAGGGCCGTAAATAGGCTCTCCAAACTTACGAGCGATTCTAGTTTTTGGTCCAGTATATCTAGCCATTTTATCTCAATTTTAGTTCAAATCAATAATCAATTATACTCTACGTCTCTTAGGAGGACGGCAACCATTATGTGGTAATGGAGTTACATCTATGATTTCTGTAACCTCAATTCCAGCGCCGTGAATAGTACGAATAGCAGACTCACGACCGTTACCTGGGCCCTTTACATATGCCTTTACCTTTCTCAAACCGAGGTCATAAGCAACCTTTGCACAATCCTGAGCTGCCATTTGAGCTGCGTAAGGAGTGTTCTTCTTAGAACCTCTAAATCCCATCTTACCTGCAGAAGACCATGAGATAATCTGACCCTCGCTATTAGCCAATGAGACGATAATGTTGTTGAACGAAGAGTGAACATGCAACTGACCAATTGCATCAACCTTCACAACTTTCTTTTTTGCTACAACTTGTTTTTTTGCCATATCAAATTAATTATTTAGTAGCCTTTTTCTTGTTAGCAACTGTCTTCTTTCTACCCTTACGTGTACGAGCATTGTTCTTTGTGCTCTGACCACGAACAGGAAGACCCAAACGGTGACGAACACCACGATAGCAACCGATATCCATCAGACGCTTGATGTTCATTTGTACTTCAGAGCGAAGATCACCTTCCACTTTGTAGTTTGCAGCTATGATTTCACGAATCTTAGCAGCCTGATCATCAGTCCAGTCTTTTACCTTCAGGTCTTTGTCAACACCTGCAGCTTCCAAGATTTTTGCTGAACTACTGCGACCTATTCCAAAAATATAGGTCAACGCTATTTCACCTCTCTTATTCTGAGGCAAATCTACACCAACTATTCTTATAGCCATATACTTAATTATTTCTTTGCAAAAATAATAATATTATCCTTGACGCTGTTTATACTTAGGATTCTTCTTATTAATTACATAAAGAACGCCACGACGACGCACAATTTTACAGTCTGGCGTACGCTTCTTTAAGGATACTCTAACTTTCATATCTTTTTATTTATATCTAAATGAAATTCTACCTTTTGACAAATCATAAGGAGACATCTCAACCCTCACCTTATCACCTGGCAATATTTTAATATAGTGCATACGCATCTTGCCTGAGATATGAGCGGTTATTTCATGCCCATTAGTCAATTCTACGCGAAACATTGCATTAGACAATGCTTCAACAATTACTCCATCCTGTTCTATCGCTGACTGTTTAGCCATAAATCACAGAGTTTAATAAGCTGCAATGCCAGCACTACGACCTTTGATACGACCGGACTTGAGCAAGCCATCATAGTGCCTCATCAGCAAATGGCTCTCAATCTGCTGCAACGTATCAAGTACCACACCCACGGTAATCAGCAATGACGTTCCTCCAAAGAAGTGAGCAAACTCATTCTGCACTCCAAACAGGCCAGCAAAAGCAGGCATGATAGCTATGAAGGTAAGGAAGAGAGCACCTGGCAAAGTAATGCGTGACATGATATCATCGATATAGTCAGCAGTCTTCTTACCTGGTTTAACGCCAGGTATAAATCCATTATTTCTCTTCATATCTTCTGCCATCTGGGTGGGGTTAATCGTAATAGCAGTATAGAAGTATGTAAACAATATGTTCAAGATCGCGAAGATAAAATTGTACCAGAAGCTAGTAGAGTCAGTTAACGAACGCAAGAAACTGCTTGAGTTATTCAGGTCAGTAAAACCAATCAATGAGATTGGGATGAACATAATGGCCTGAGCAAAGATAATAGGCATCACATTGGCAGCATTAACCTTCAAAGGAATATACTGACGCGCACCTCCTACCTGCTTGTTTCCAACTACTTTCTTTGCATACTGTACAGGAACTTTTCTTACACCTTGAACCAAAAGAATTGCCAAGGCTGTCACTATCAGCAGAATGACAATCTCAATCAAGAACATAACCAAACCACCGGTCTTGTCAGTAATACGAGAAACAACTTCCTGGAAGAAAGCCTGAGGCAAACGAGCTATGATACCAATCAAGATGATGAATGAGATACCATTACCCACACCCTTATCAGTGATTCTCTCACCCAGCCAAAGGATAAACATACTACCGGCAGCCAAGATGATGGTTGAAGTAAACATAAACAGAGTCCAATCTAATGAAGCATTTAAGGATGGACCAGCCTGATATTTCAAGTTGAGCAGATAAGAAGGTCCTTGAATCAGCAAAATAAAGATAGTCAAATATCTCGTATACTGATTCATCTTTCTTCTACCACTCTCACCCTCGCGTTGCAGTTTTTGGAAATAAGGAACTGCGATACCCAACAACTGGATAACAATAGAGGCTGAGATGTAGGGCATAATTCCTAATGCGAAAATAGATGCATTAGAAAAAGCTCCACCGGAAAACATATTTAATAAGGCTAAAAGGCCCTCACTTGTTTGTTCACGCAACTGTGTAAGCATTGAAGGATTAATACCTGGCAATACTACATAAGAACCGAAACGGTATATTGCTACAAACAATACGGTGATGAGGATCCTTTGTCTCAGATCCTCGATCTTCCATATATTCTTTAATGTTTCAATAGCTTTTCTCATCGAATCAGAGTTTTACTACCTTGCCACCAGCAGCCTCGATAGCAGCCTCAGCAGACTTTGAAAAAGCATGAGCTGCTACTTCGACCTTAGCGGTCAGGGTTCCTTTACCTAATACTTTTACCAACTGCTTTGAAGAAACAAATCCTGCGTTCACCAATTCATTGATACCAACAGTCTGCAAATTCTTCGTTTCAGCAAGCGCTTGAATTGTATCCAGGTTGATAGCTTTATATTCTACACGATTAATGTTCTTAAAGCCAAACTTTGGTACACGGCGCTGAAGAGGCATCTGACCACCTTCAAAACCGATTTTCTTCTTATAGCCTGATCTTGACTTAGCACCCTTGGTACCTCTTGTTGAAGTGCCACCTAAACCAGATCCTGGGCCACGACCGATTCTCTTTCTTGAAGAAGTAGATCCTGCAGCAGGTTTCAAATTACTTAAATCCATATTGTAATTCTTTTTATATTCTACAACTAATTACTTAACAATGGTAACCAAGTGCTTCACTTTTTCTACCATACCACGGATTGAAGGATTATCTTCGTGCTCAACAGTATGATTCAGCTTGTGCAGACCCAGTGAATCAAGGATTCTTTTCTGGTTCTTAGGAGCACCGATTCTACTCTTAGTCTGTTTAATCTTAATTGTTGACATGTTATCCTCCTTTATCCTTTAAATACTTTTTCCATACTTACGCCTCTATTCTGAGCCACCATATAAGCATCACGCATCTCGCTCAGCGCCTTGATGGTTGCCTTTACCAAGTTGTGAGGGTTAGAAGAGCCCTTTGACTTAGCCAGCACGTCGGTAATACCTACGCTCTCCAAGACAGCACGCATAGCACCACCAGCCACGACACCAGTACCCTGAGACGCAGGCTTGATGAATACCTCGGCACCACCAAACTTAGCTATTTGCTCATGAGGAACGGTTCCCTTATAAACTGGAACTTTTACCAAGTTCTTCTTTGCAGACTCAACACCCTTAGCAATTGCTGTGGTTACTTCGCTGGCCTTACCTAAGCCATAGCCGATAACACCATCTTCATTACCAACTACCACAATGGCAGCGAAAGTGAAGGTTCTACCACCCTTAGTAACCTTGGTTACACGATTAATTGCAACCAATCTATCTTTCAGTTCTGTATCGCTAGAAACTTTTACTCTATTTAATTCTGCCATAATGATTAAAATTTAAGTCCACCGTTACGTGCAGCATCTGCCACTTCTTTAACTCTACCATGATATAAGTAACCATTACGGTCGAAAACAACAGTCGTAATGCCAGCTTCTTGAGCCTTCTTAGCAATCAGATCACCTACCTTGGCAGCCTGTTCTTTCTTTGGCATTTTTTCTGTCATACCAAGAGATGAAGCTGCAGCCAGAGTCTTACCAGTTAAATCGTCAATCAACTGCACATAGATCTGCTTATTGCTTCTGAATACGGACATACGTGGTCTTTCAGCTGTGCCAGAGACCTTATTGCGTACTCTATATTTAATCTTAATTCGTCTTTCTATCTTTGCTGTCATGATATATACAATTTAAATGTTATTTCGCACCAGCAGCCTTACCAGACTTCCTGCGAATGATTTCACCAACAAACTTAATGCCTTTTCCTTTGTAAGGTTCAGGCTTACGGAAAGAACGAATCTTAGCGCAAATCTGACCAAGGAGCTGCTTGTCACATGACTCTAACAAAATCAGAGGATTTTTGTTTCTTTCTGATTTCGTCTCCACCTTTACCTCAGGAGGTAACTGAATGAAGATTGGGTGAGTATAGCCCAAAGCCAACTCAATGATGTTGCCCTGGTTAGAAACACGATAACCAACACCTACCAGCTCAAGTTCTTTCTTATAGCCTTCGGATACACCAATCACCATGTTGTTTACCAATGCACGATACAGACCATGGAATGCATGGCGCTGCTTTGGATCGTCCTGCATGGTTTCTTCATTTTCTACGAATGAAATATGGCCATCTTCGATGGCAACCTTGATAGCAGGATTAACATACTGGCTCAATTCGCCCTTTGGTCCCTTTACGGTAACTACATCATCCTTGAAGCTAACTGTAACTCCAGCAGGAATGCTAATGGGTAATTTTCCTATTCTAGACATGCTAAATCCTCCTATTAATAAATGTAACACAACACTTCGCCACCAATCTTCAGCTCAGCAGCTTCTTTGTCTGTCATCACACCTTTAGATGTTGATAGAATAGCAATACCCAAGCCATTGATAACCCTTGGCATCTCTTTATAACCAGTGTACTTACGCAAACCAGGAGAAGACACGCGGATGAGCTTCTTAATTGCGTTTACCTTATTCACTGGGTCATACTTCAGCGCTACCTTGATGGTGCCCTGAGGACCGTCTTCTACAAACTTATAATTAAGAATGTAGCCCTTGTCAAAAAGAATCTTAGTGATTTCTTTTTTCAAATTTGAGGCAGGAATCTCCACTACTCTGTGCTTAGCCTGAATAGCGTTTCTTAACCTCGTCAAATAATCTGCTATTGGATCAGTCATATAATAAATAAATTAAATTAATCAGGACTACCCTGACAATATTTAAACATTACTCTTACCAGCTTGCCTTATGTACGCCAGGAATCAAACCGTTTGATGCCATCTCACGGAATTCAATTCTTGAAATGCCAAACTGACGGAGATAGCCTTTAGGACGACCACTCATCTTGCAGCGATTGTGCAAGCGAATAGGATTGGCATTCTTTGGAATAGCCTGCAGTTTCTGAGCTGCTTCGTAAGCATCAGCAGGTTCACCTTTTCTTACGATTTCTTTCAGGGCTGCTCTCTTAGCGGCATATTTTGCTACAAGTTTCGCACGTTTTACTTCACGTGCCTTCATTGATTCTTTTGCCATAATATATCAGTCTTTATTAGCGTTCTTAAAAGGTAAACCAAATTCCTTCAACAAAGCATATCCTTCCTCGTCGGTATTGGCTGAAGTTACAAACGTAATGTTCATACCCTTGATAGACTGCACGCTGTCAATATTGATTTCAGGGAAGATGATCTGCTCCTGAATACCCAGTGAATAGTTACCACGGCCATCCAGTTTGCTTTCAATGCCCTTGAAGTCACGAATACGAGGCAGAGCCACGCGAATCAACTTCTCAAGGAATTCATACATACGCTCACGACGTAAAGTTACCATTACACCGATAGGCATCTTCTTACGTAACTTGAAGTTAGCGATATCCTTTTTAGAGAGGGTTGCAACAGCCTTCTGGCCTGTGATGGCAGTCAGCTCGTTGATAGCATCATCAATAATCTTCTTATCAGCTACAGCGCCACCTAATCCCTGGTTTACCACGATCTTCTTCAACACAGGAATCTGCATGGTAGAAGTGTACTGGAACTTAGCTTTCAAAGCAGGAGCGATACGCTCAGTATATTCTTTCTTTAAACTTGCAGTATTACTCATCACTTAATCTCCTCACCTGATTTTTTAGCGTAACGAACTAATTTACCATTATCGCCCAATCTTCTACCAATACGAGTAGGCTTGCCAGTCTTAGGATCCAAAGGATTCAAATTTGAAATATGAATAGGAGCCTCTTTCTTTACAAAACCACCCTGAGGGTTCTTTGCATTAGGCTTGGTGCTCTTTTGAACCATGTTGATACCCTCAACAATGGCACGGTTCTCCTTAACAAGAACCTTCAATACACGACCAGTCTTGCCTTTATCTTCACCGGCATTAACATAAACCTGATCGTTCTTTTTAATATGCAATTTACTCATTAGTGTAAAACTTTAAAATATTAAAGTACTTCAGGAGCTAGTGAGACTACTTTCATGTTAGTAGCACGAAGCTCGCGGGCTACAGGGCCGAAGATACGGCTACCGCGAAGTTCGCCTGCATTATTCAACAACACACAAGCATTATCGTCGAAGCGAATGTAAGAACCGTCAGCACGACGGATTTCTTTCTTAGTACGCACGATCAAAGCTTTTGACACTGCACCTTTTTTAATATCACTTGAAGGGATAACATTCTGAACGGCAACAACGATAACGTCACCAACAGAAGCATAACGGCGTCCAGTACTACCTAAGACGCGAATGCACAGAGCCTCACGAGCTCCACTGTTATCGCATACAGTAAGTTTGGTCTCTACTTGTATCATAATTACTTAGCTCTTTCAGTTATTTCTACTAATCTCCATCTCTTCAGCTTGCTCAGCGGACGAGTTTCCATGATACGTACGGTATCACCGATGTTGCACTCATTCTTTTCATCATGAGCGTAATACTTCTTCGTCTTGCTGACGAACTTGCCATACAAGGGGTGCTTCACTTTGAACTTAGAAGCCACAGTGATAGTCTTATCCATCTTATTGCTCAGGACAACCCCTGTTCTCACTTTTCTTAAATTTCTTGCTTCCATCAAGGCCATCAATTAATTGTTAAGTTCTCTTTCACGCAGGATCGTCAACATGCGTGCAATAGTCTTGCGTAATTTCTTGATCTGAGAAGGATCTTCCAGAGGAGAGATTGCATGATTCAACATCATCTGGTGCAACTTCACTTTCTCGGTCTCTACTCTTTCCTTCAGGTCAGCGGTAGTTAATTCTCTAATTTCTGCTATCTTCATATCTTTTACGCATTTTGATTCTGATAATCGTAATCACGCCTTACAACGAACTTCGTTGTGATTGGCAGTTTCTGAGCAGCCAGGCGTAATGCTTCCTTAGCTATATCAAAAGGAACACCCTCGGCCTCGATGATGATTCTACCTGGAGTAACTGGTGCAACCCATCCTGCTGGATCACCCTTACCTTTACCCATACGCACATCAGCAGGCTTACGAGTGATAGGCTTATCCGGGAATATACGAATCCAGATTTGACCTTGACGTTGCATATATCTTGTTACTGCAATACGAGCAGCTTCAATCTGCTGAGCGGTAATCCACTTACGCTCAAGTGCCTTAATACCGAAAGAACCGAATGCCAACGTGGTACCTCTATGAGCATCGCCCTTGCGGCCACGACCATCTTGCGGTCTTCTGTATTTAACTCTTTTTGGTTGTAACATAATTTCTAAACTTCAAAATTAGCGGTTATTCTTTTTTCTCTTAAAGTTTCTTCCGCCGTTGCCATTATTGCCACGACCGGAATCCTTTGGCTGAGTGAAGTTTGGTGCTAAATCACGCTTGCCATAAACCTCTCCTCTGCAAATCCACACTTTCACACCCTGAATACCGACCTTAGTCAGTGCCTCTGCCAAGCAGTAGTCAATGTCTGCACGGAAGGTGTGCAAAGGAGTTCTACCCTCCTTATACATTTCAGAGCGTGCCATTTCAGCACCATTCAAACGGCCTGAGATCTGAATCTTGATACCTTCAGCACCCATACGCATTGTATTGGCAATAGCCATCTTGATGGCACGACGGTAAGCGATCTTACCTTCCACCTGACGAGCTACATTGTTAGCTACGATAACAGCATCCAGCTCAGGACGGCGTACTTCAAAGATATTGATCTGGATCTCCTTGTCAGTGATCTTCTTCAACTCCTCTTTCAACTTATCAACTTCCTGACCACCTTTACCAATGATGATACCCGGGCGTGAAGTACATACAGTAATTGTAACAAGTTTCAGTGTACGTTCAATAACGATGCGTGATACGCTTGCCTTAGCCAAACGAGCATTCAGATACTTGCGAATCTTGCTATCTTCCACCAAACGGTCACCATAGTTCTTGCCACCGTACCAATTAGAATCCCATCCACGGATGATTCCCAAACGATTACTTATCGGATTAACTTTCTGTCCCATAAACCTTAATTTTGATCATCGTTATTAACCTTAGAACCTACGAAGAGCGTTACATGGTTAGAACGCTTACGGATTCTATATCCTCTACCCTGTGGTGCTGGTCTCATACGCTTGAGAGTCATACCACCATCAACAAAAATCTTGGTCACGAACAGTTCTCCGCTTTCAGCTTTACGCTCATTCTTCTGCTCCCAGTTTGCAATAGCAGAACGCAGCAGTTTCTCAACTTTAGCTGCAGGCTCCTTTGAAGAGAACTTCAGTACGCCAAGAGCTCTGTTCACCTCCATACCGCGAATCATGTCTGCTACCAGACGCATCTTACGTGGGGATGTAGGAACATTGTTCAGCTTGGCGAAATACATAGTCTTAAGGGCTTCTTTTCTCTTTTCAGCCGATATTTTCTTTCTTGCTCCCATTATTTAATATTACTTTTTATCTAATTTTACCTGTCTTTATTTCCTGTTACCAGAGTGACCCTTGAAGGTACGTGTTGGAGAGAATTCACCCAACTTGTGACCTACCATGTTCTCGGTAATGTAAACAGGAATGAATTTATTTCCGTTATGCACCGCAATGGTGTGACCAACGAAGTCAGGAGAAATCATTGATGCACGAGCCCATGTCTTGATAACGTCCTTCTTACCACCTTCATTCATGGCGAGAACTTTCTTCTCAAGTTTCACGTTGATATACGGACCTTTCTTTAATGAACGACTCATAATATATTCGATTTATTCAGATTACTTCTTTCTTCTCTCAATAATATACTTAGAAGACTGCTTCTTTGGAGCACGAGTCTTGAGACCCTTAGAGTACAAGCCCTTGCGAGATCTTGGGTGACCACCAGAAGCACGACCTTCGCCACCACCCATTGGGTGATCAACTGGGTTCATAACAACACCACGGTTGTGAGGACGACGTCCTAACCAGCGAGAGCGACCAGCTTTACCAGAGCTCTCCAGACCATGATCTGAATTACCAACGCTACCTACAGTAGCTTTACATGCGCTCAAGATCTTGCGCAATTCACCTGAAGGCAATTTGATTACACAGTAGTCTCCCTCACGAGAGGTAAGCTGTGCAAAATTACCAGCAGAACGAACAAGCGCTGCACCCTGACCTGGACGCAACTCGATATTATGAATCACTGTACCTACAGGAATATTCTGCAAAGGAAGTGCATTACCTACTTCAGGAGCCACATCTGGACCTGACAACAGAGTAGCACCTACCTGCAGACCATCAGGAGCAATAATATAGCGTTTTTCACCATCTGCATAGAACAACAGTGCAATACGAGCTGAACGATTAGGATCGTACTCGATTGTCTTTACAACTGCTGGAATGCCATCTTTATTACGCTTGAAGTCAATGTTACGAATCACCTTGGTATGACCACCACCAATATAACGCATGGTCATTTTACCAGTATTGTTACGACCGCCTGACTTCTTAACACCAAAGACAAGAGTTTTCTCTGGTACACGTGCAGTAATCTCTTCGAATGTACCAATAATTTTATGTCTTTGACCCGGTGTTGTGGGTTTAAATTTACGTACTGCCATTTTGTTTAAATATTGCTATAAAAATCTATAGTATCACCGTCTTTCAGTGTCACCACAGCTTTCTTGAAAGCATTGGTACGACCCTTCAAAAGACCACTGCGGGTATAGCGGCTCTTGCTCTTACCCTGATATTTCATTGTGTTCACATCAACAACCTTCACGTTGTAGAGTGCCTCAACTTCTTTCTTAATCTCCAATTTATTAGCATCAGGACGAACAATGAAACCGAAACGATTAGGCATCTTCTCGGTCATCGCTGTCATCTTCTCTGTTACCAATGGTTTAATAATAACTGCCATTCTTTAAGCCTCCTTTTTATCTAATAATTCGTCGATTGCGGAAAGCGCTTTTTCAGTAAACATAACTACTCCGGCATCCAATACTCGGTAGGTATTAACGCCAGAAACAGTCTGTACCTTGGCACGCTGCAAGTTACGAGCCGACAAATATACGTTTTTATTAGCTTCGGGTAATACTAACAGTAGCTTCTTGTCAGAAACTTTAAGATTATTTAACAAAGCTACGAATTCCTTAGTCTTAGGAGCTTCAAAAGAGAAGTCCTCAACTACCATCAAGCCACCATTCAAAGCTTTATAAGAAAGGGCTGACTTACGAGCCAACTGTTTTACTTTCTTATTCAACTTGAAAGAATAATCTCTTGGTGTAGGGCCAAACACACGGCCACCACCCACCATTACAGGAGAGTTGATATCACCATGACGTGCGCCGCCACCACCTTTCTGACGACCTAATTTACGAGTAGAGCCACTGATTTCGCTTCTTTCTTTTGACTTAGCGGTTCCCTGACGCTGGTTAGCCAAAAACTGCTTTACGTCCAGATAGATTGCATGGTCATTGGGCTCAATTCCAAAGATAGATTCGTTTAACGTAATCTTTCTTCCGGTGTCTTCACCTTTAATATTGTAAACGCTAACTTCCATTATTTCTCAATTAAAACGATTGAATTTTTGCAACCAGGAACAGAGCCCTTTACCAAGAGCAGATTGTGTTCCGCAATTACCTTTAAAATTTGCAAGTTCTGAACCGTTACACGGTTGCCACCCATCTGGCCTGCCATACGCATACCCTTGAACACCTTTGCAGGGTAAGAGCAAGCGCCAATAGAACCTGGCTTACGACCACGGTTGTGCTGACCATGAGTCTGCTGGCCTACACCACCGAAATGATGTCTCTTCACAACGCCCTGGAAACCCTTACCTTTAGAGGTTCCAATAACGTCAACGAAAACAGCGTCATTAAACAGCTCTACGTTTACAGTATCACCCAAATTCAATTGGGTTTCAAAATTCTTGAACTCAGCCAAGTGTCTCTTTGGTGTTACGCCGGCTTTCTTAAAGTGACCCATCATCTGCTTGGTAGTGTTCTTCTCCTTCTTCTCCTGGAAGCCGAGCTGAACAGCCTCATAACCATCAGTTTCAACAGTCTTAACCTGAGTAACAACACAAGGACCTGCTTCGATAACAGTGCATGGTACATTTTTACCATCGGCACTGAACACGGATGTCATTCCGATTTTCTTTCCTAATAATCCTGGCATTTCACTTAATAATTAAAAATTACACTTTGATTTCTACTTCAACACCACTCGGCAACTCCAACTTCATCAACTCATCAATTGTCTTAGCTGTAGAGCTGTAAATATCGATCAGACGCTTGTAAGAAGAGAGCTCAAACTGTTCACGAGCCTTCTTGTTTACAAAGGTTGAACGGTTAACTGTGAAGATCTTCTTGTGTGTTGGCAATGGAATAGGGCCACTGACAATAGCGCCAGTTGACTTTACAGTCTTTACGATGCTTGCAGCTGACTTGTCTACCAAGCTGTGATCGTAGGATTTCAGTTTAATTCTGATTTTTTGACTCATTTCTTTTAAATATTAATGTTAATTATTCAATTGGAAAGCCTTGGGTTAAGAGTCATTCACTAACCCAAGGTCTTTCATTTTTTACTTTAATAAATCCATGCGGCCACCAACTTCTTCAAGCACAGTCTTAGCAATTGAAGTAGAAACAGCTGCATGATGGTCATAGCTCATGGTTGAAGTGGCACGACCAGAAGTGATGGTACGCAACGCTGTTACATAACCAAACATTTCTGCCAATGGCACCATAGCCTTAACGATACGGGCACCAGAACGGGTACTTTCCATACCTTCTACCTGACCACGACGCTTGTTCAAGTCTCCAATCACATCACCCATGTACTCTTCTGGAGTAACAACGTCAAGTTTCATGATTGGCTCCATCAACACAGGACCTGCCTTAGAAGCAGCAGTCTTGTATGCCTGAATAGCACAGATCTCGAATGACAACTGGTCGGAGTCTACTGGATGGAATGAACCATCGAGCAAATCTACCTTCATTGAATCCATAGGATAACCGCCAAGTACGCCACTCTTCATTGCAGTTTCAAAACCTTTCTGAACTGCTGGGATATATTCCTTAGGAATGTTACCACCAGTTACAGAGTTCACGAATTGCAAACCACCCTGAGTGAAATCTGGGTCAACAGGACCAATATTAACGATAATATCAGCAAACTTACCACGTCCACCAGACTGTTTCTTATAAACCTCACGGTGATTAACGGTCTTGGTAATAGCTTCCTTATAGTTAACCTGAGGCTTACCTTGGTTGCACTCAACCTTGAACTCACGCTTCAGACGGTCAATAATGATATCGAGGTGCAACTCGCCCATACCTGAGATTACAGTCTGACCGCTTTGCTCATCAGTATGTACGGTAAAGGTTGGATCCTCTTCTGCCAACTTAGCCAAACCGTTAGAGAGTTTCTCCATATCCTTCTGGGTCTTTGGCTCAACAGCGATACCAATCACTGGATCTGGGAAGTCCATTGACTCCAATACGATTGGTGCATCTTCGTCACAAAGAGTATCACCTGTACGGATATCCTTCAAACCTACAGCTGCGCCAATATCACCAGCAGAAATCTCATCTACAGGATTCTGGTGGTTTGAGAACATCTGGAACAGACGGCTTATACGCTCTTTCTTGCCAGAACGGGTATTGTAAGCATAAGAGCCAGATACCACACTACCT
>Ga0247611_10004109_pt1 | contig 20559 bp, 22 predicted proteins | sample 177DNAGHGhighgp2_FD_192422 | JGI IMG/M metagenome (GOLD analysis project Ga0247611, IMG submission 192422) | Sheep rumen microbial communities from Palmerston North, Manawatu-Wanganui, New Zealand - 1770 DNA GHGhigh gp2 | ecosystem: Host-associated > Mammals > Digestive system > Stomach > Rumen...
TCACAGCGCGTTTCTGCTCCTTCTCCTGCCTGTTGAGTTCGGCGACGCGCTGGCGAGCCCATGCCATGGGGTCTGCGCAGCCCTCGCGTTCCCTTATCTCCTCCAGGTGGCCAAGCCTCTCCACTATCGTCGAGGATGTTCCTCCTCCAGCCTTCCTGAACGACTTGGCGATGTTCAGGATTGGCGATTTTTTTGTCTTGATTACTTGCAAATACATATCCAATCAGTTAAAATGGCACATTATAGCACAAATGTAAACAAAAAAAACGACTTCCAGCCGTTTTGTACAAAAGATTATGATTTTTTAACTGTCAAACTCCCGAAATTATGAAGATTCTCGGATAAGACAGTCCGAATCAAGCGATAACAGAACCCGTCGGCATCCCGTAGATCTGCTGGCGGGTCACCTTTTTATATAGACAGCAATGAGTAATCAGAAGCCACGCACGATAGACGAACAAATCCGCCTACTCCGTTCAAGGGGGATGGCATTTGGCAATGAAGAGGAAGCCAAGAAGTGCCTAGCACACATCAGCTATTTCCGTCTAAAATACTATTGGACGGATATGCGAGATGAGGAAACGGAACATGATTTCAAGGAAGGATCCTTGTTTGACGATGTGATTGCCCGATATAACTTTGACCGCAACCTACGGTTAATCCTCTTTGATGCCATTGAAATAATAGAGGTGGCACTACGTGCTAAGATTATCAACCATCTATCGCAGGCAAAGGATAGTGGACTTTGGTATTTGGACGCTTCTCTCTTTGAACGTAAAGACTATTACGAGGACTTCGTACTCGACCTCAAGTATGAGTTTGACCGTAGCACCGAGCCGTTTGCCAAAGAATATATTGCAGAGCATCCCAGTTGGGAATGGGAGTCGATGGAGGGCGACAATCCTGATGCATGGATGATTCTTGAAGTTGCCACCTTCGGCACACTCTCTAAGATGTACAAAAACTTGAAGAGCCAGTTACCAGAACGTGCTGCCATTGCCAACGACTTCGGACTGTATTCTGCAAAGGAGTTATCAAGTTGGCTGGAGGCCATTTCTGTGCTTCGTAATATCATTGCCCATCACTCACGCCTCTGGAACAGAAGCCTTGCCAAACAAGTAGCCAATCCTAAAGGACATCGTGACAAGTGGTTGTTGAATCCATTGACGGACAACCAGAAGAAGAAACCATTTGGAGTGATTTCCGCAATGCTCTATCTCTGCAATGCCGTGTACCCAGATAACCAGATAAAGGATAAACTTCTTGCCTTGATTGACCACAGCCCCAATATACCTTATTACAAATATGGCTTTGTAGGTGACTGGCGCAAGGAGCCAATATGGAAATAACCCATAAATTAAGTATAAATGAAATGGCAGATTGATTTAGACGATGAAGATATTGAAATCCCAATAGAAGGAAGGAAATCGATTTCAATTCTTTTAGGTGCAGGCTTCTCTGCTCCTAAAGGCTATCCAATTGGCAATGATATGAATGAAGGCTTACTTCATTTTAATGATGAAGCACTTGACTTTTCCCCATGTGGAAACTTGGCGACATCTGTAGATGGGACAAAGCCCATATTTCAGATTGATGGGGTCTATAACAACCACCAAAAGTATTTCATATTTTGCAAACGTCTTATCGAAGAATATACAGCAGCTCATTCTAACAGATTTGACTATGAGGTATTTTATGATTTCATAAAGTCAAATGAAGCAAAGCAAGATCGTTATCAATCTTTGTGCAATGACTTACTTTGCGAATATGAAACATACGACCATTATCTTTCCAACGTATCACATATTTACAACCAAATGGCTGCGCATCTGCTAAAAGACGGTGAAGGTAAGTCTTGGTATGATGATGAACCCTTTAAGGTCAATTTCTATGAAGGTTATAATGGGTTTCTTAAAGCCTTATCACAGCTAAGCAAAGTATATATTGTTAATGTTCATACGCTGAACCACGATTTACTTTTCGAGTCGTTCAACAATACTGGCTTTATTAACGGAAATATTTCGGATGGTTTTGATGAATATGGTTCCAATTATTATGGTAAGCTAATTCATGAAAAGAGGACATATCATTGTAGGCTGGAAAGATACACAGGACGATATAACAAGCCAATAAGGTTATATAAACTTCATGGAAGTCTTGACTATGTACCTTTTTATCGAACTGATACAAATGGAATCATGAAACCAGATAAATATGTAAAAATCAAATGGGGCATTGGTGCAGGTGACATCATAAAAGGACGAAAATCAAAAATTGGATATAACGCTTCACCATTTGCTTATCATTCTGATTTTCTAACTGGTACAACATCTAAAATTCAACGTTATAACGAACCATTGTTGTTTAGGAAACTATTCAAAAAGTTAAAAAACAACTTACGCAACGCCGAAAAACTTATTATTATTGGCTATGGTTGCAAAGATGCAGGAATAAATGAAATCATACAAGATAATTTCGATTATAAATACAAGCCGTCATGCATTATTGATAAATATGCAGGAGGTACTGTTGAAAAATATGCGAACATGATTCATGCAAAAATACACAGAATAGATATTGAAGATATAAAAGAAAATTTATTTCAATAGGGATTTATACATATCAAGGGAGTGGAAAGACTACACATCATTCCAACAAAAATTCTTCCCAAAGTTTTGTTGTATCAGATATTCTGTGTACCTTTGCACAGACAATGAGCCATCGAAACAGGCTGGTGGCTCAACGTCGGGAGTTCTTTGATAAGCAAATCATGGCAGAATGAGGAAATGAGAACCGTTGCCAGTTCGTAACCCAGATTTTTCTCAATACTCCGAACTGCCTTTATTTACAAAAGGTTTGCGATTTTATCCAAATTTACGAAATAATTCGCAAACAACTATAATAACAGGAAAAACGGCTAAAATAAAATTGTTTTATCGTTTTGATGATTGTTTGCAATTGCAGCGGCGGCATGTATTTGGAAACGGGCACATACAATCCGTCACAAAACCACACTGTATAACCCAAAAATTTGGCAGATTTTGCAACTATATGTAATTTTGCAAAATCTAACAAGAAATAAAGAATCAAGAAATGAACATAAGATTAGAAACTCCAAAAGATTATCGTGAGGTTGAGGACCTCACACGAGAGGCATTCTGGAATGTATATCGCCCAGGATGCACAGAGCATTTTGTTCTCAATCAGTACAGGACGAATCCTGACTTCATTTCTGAGTTGGACTTTGTGATGGAGGAAGGCAATAAGATTATAGGCCATGTGATGTTCTCAAAAGCAGAACTGGTGCTTGATGACGGTAGCCACAAGCCGTCCTGGACCTTCGGCCCCATCAGCATCCATCCCGACTACAAGCGCAGGGGGTATGGGCTCAAACTGCTTCAGCATGCGCTGGAGAAGGCTCGTGAGATGAGCATTGGTTTCCTTTGCATGGAGGGCAATATCGAATTCTATAAGCACGCAGGCTTCGACCTTGCCAGCAGACTGAACATTCACTATCATGCAGAGCCGAAAGATGCTGTAGTGCCTTACTTTCTTGCTCAGGAACTAATCCCTGGCTGGCTTCAGGACAACGGCATCACAGAGGCCACCTATTGTCCTCCCAAAGGCTATTTCGTGGCGGATGAGAACCCCGAGGCTTTTGAGGCATACGAAGCCACATTTCCCAAGAAGGAGAAAGTTTTCCAAGAGGGGCAACTGCCTCAGTTCTGCCAGAGTTGCGGCATGCCATTGACCAGAATAGAGGATTTCGGAACGAATTCTGACGGAAGCACTCATTTCGACTACTGCCAGTATTGCTACAAGGACGGTCGTTTCCTTCAGAATTGTACGATGGACGAGATGATTGAACACTGTGCGCAACTGATGGAACAATTCGCCGACGAGGTCAACAGTCAAAAACCCCACCCTATGACCAAGGACGAATATAAGCAGATGATGCAAGGGTTCTTCCCAATGCTGAAAAGATGGAGGAAATGAAAACTATAGCATTGAACAGGGCTATCTCTACTCTGCTTTATAGAATACAATTGAGATTTTCCGCTGTGTTGAAAAATTGTTTTTGGGAAAATGTTGGATAATGTCACTTTTTTTTGTTTCTTTGCAATCAGAAAGTCATAATACAAACAATGAACAAATACCAATCTACAATGATGAAAGCAATCAAAGTCTGCATGGCGGTCACGCTTCTGTTAATAGCAAGTCACAGTGCGCAAGCACATAGTTCAGGCAATTCGTGGGAGATTTCATCTCCTGACAAGAAAACACAGGTATTCATCGGGACTTCAAATGACAAATCTTTCTATTGGAGTATTACGCACAATGATGTCTCGGTACTGAAGCCTTCGGAAATCAACATACTGATAGATGGTGTAGATGATGTTTTCAAGAAAGGCGGAATGGGCAAATCTACCAATAGCAGGCAGGTCAGGACACAATTTGCCACGCCTTTCTATAAAAAGGCGGTGGTAAAGGACGAATACAATGCGATGACCATATCTTTTAAAAACGGCATTAGTGTTGAGTTCCGCGTCTATAATGACGGTGCTGCCTATCGCTTCTTGATAGGCAGGAAAAACAAGTCGGTAGTGACAAATGAGACAGCGGTGTTCAATTTTGCTGAAGACTATCCGGCTTTCATACCCTACGTCAACGACAACCGTGGCGGCGAGCGTTATTGCTATAGTTTTGAGTCATATTATGACGAGCAGCCTCTCTCGAAGATGTTTAGTGATTCACTTGCTATCACCCCATTGGCCGTCGGTCTGCCAGGAGGAATGAAAGCCATCGTGATGGATGCCGGAGTGGAGGACTATCCTGGGATGTTCCTCAAGAGCAATGGCAAAAATAGTCTGAAGGCAGAATTTGCTCCATATCCGTCGGAGCAGGAAATCGACGGATTTGACCAGCTGAACCTCGTACCCACGAAGAGGGAAAACTATATCGCCAAGTTGAATGGAAGTCGTGCTTTGCCTTGGCGTGTGGTTGTCATTACGGAGAAAGACACAGACATACTGAACTCTGATATGGCACAACGGCTTGCTCCCGAGTGTCGCATTAAGGACACTTCGTGGATACATCCCGGCAAAGTGGCATGGGACTGGTGGAACAACACCAACGTTACTGGTGTCGACTTCAAATCAGGCATGAACACAGACACTTATCTTTACTATATAGACTTCGCTGCCAAGAATAAAATAGAATATATCATCATTGACGAAGGTTGGAGTGGCAAAGAGTCGCTGATGGATGACTTAAGTCCGGAGATTGACCTGAAGAAACTGATTGCCCATGCTCAAGAGAAAGGAGTTGGCATCATCCTCTGGAGCAGTTGGCGAAACCTGATAGGCAACGACCCTAATTGCGATATGTCGATTACCAACGACGTGATGAAGCACTATGCCGAGATGGGTATCAAGGGATTCAAGGTGGACTTTTTCGACCGTGACGACCAACAGGTCATAACCTCTGCCTACAAGATTGCTGCCTATGCCGCATCACATCATCTGTATCTCGACTACCATGGCTTGAAACCATTCGGAATTCAGCGTGCCTATCCCAATATTTTAAACTTTGAAGGGGTCAAGGGACTGGAAAACTCGAAATGGGAGCCACGAGCTGGCGATGGTCCGTTGCATAACCAGCCACGCTATGATGTTACGGCACCTTATCTGCGTATGTTGGCAGGACCGATGGACTATACTCCTGGTGCAATGTTGAACGCCATGAAGAACAACTTCTTTGGCAACAACGACCACCCCATGAGCCAAGGAACTCGTGTGCATCAGATGGCAATGTACACCACTTTTGAGGCACCTTTGCAGATGTTGGCCGACAGTCCCACGATGTATATGAAAAATCAGGAGTGCACCGACTTCATTGTACAAGTACCCACCATTTTCGACGAGACAATAGCTCTTGACGGGAAACTTGGCGAATATACGGTTTTAGCCCGTCGCAAGGGAACCACGTGGTATCTGGCTGCCATGACCGACTGGACTCCACGTGACCTGACTATTGATTTGAGTTTCCTTGGTGAAGGCAAGTATCAGGCCGATATCTTTGCTGACGGTGTGAATGCCATGAAAGATGCCACTGATTACAAGCATTCACGCCATACGGTCGACCATAATAACCTCATTCGCATTCATCTGAGCAGTGGAGGTGGCTGGACGGCTATTCTCAAGCCTGCAAAATAGGAGAGGAGTAAGGAATAGATGCCACACTCGCTTCTCCCAACACTGTTGCTCCAAATACTTATAGTGGGCTACACACCAGGCCCGGCAAACATCTATTCACTGGCCATGTCGCTAAGGCATGGGCGTAAGGTCTCATTCATCATGTGGGCAGGCTTGCTGACAGGATTTACCATTGCTATCTGTCTGATGGCCATCCTCACCTACCTGTTGGGAATCGCCTTCGGGGAATATATTGTGTGGCTGAAATATCTGGGTGCCGCCTATATACTCTATTTGGCATGGCGTATTTGGAACCGTGGCCGACTGGCAGAGAACGACAACAGGGAGTGCACTTTCTGGAGTGGGATGCTGGTGCAAATGACCAATGCCAAGATGTTGCTCTTCGATTTGACGGTGTTCAGCACCTTTGTGCTGCCATACTCCAACAATTTGACCGATTTGCTTGAAGTCAGTGCCTGGTTGTCGATTGCCGGACCTGGAGGCAATCTAGCATGGTTGCTCGCAGGCACTTTCCTGCGAAGGTTCTTCCTAAAATATGGCCGTCAGGTCGATGTCGTATCTGCCATTACGCTGATACTATGTGCCATATACATCGTTCTATAGATTCCTTATGAAGAGTGTCAGACTGCCAGTACCTACGAGCACGGCTTGCACTGGTTGAATATATTGGCAGAGTTGACGGCATGCTCATGGCAGTGCTAACCCACTTGTTTTTTTCTAAATATTTGAGCATTACATATTAATTGCTACCTTTGCAGCGCAAAAAAACGATAAACGAAATGAAAAGTAAGATTCTTAATCTATGGATGTTGGCCGCCATCCTGCTCTACGGCCTGTCATTTACCATGGTTTCATGTTCCGATGACGATACGGAAGAAACGCCTCAAGTGATAACTGGCAAATTCTTCTCACCCACCGTGAACCGCCTCATTGATGAGAACTACACCGAAGTGCAGCAAAAAGGCTATGCCAAACTGGTGATACCGGCTACGATGTATCGCGAAGGTCTGTTTAAGTTCCCCCCCAACGCCGTCAGCGACATGGAAGCCATGGTGAATGCCGGCTACAAGGTCTATGTGAACGGCGGCACGGTGCGCGACGGCATCTTGGGCAAGGAAGCCCACGACGTTGACTTCACCACTGATGCAGACATTATGAAGATTAAGGAGATATTGCCACATGCCGAGGCTTTCAATGCCTTCCGCGACATCTGGGTAGCCAAGGCTTACCACGGAAACGATCTGGAGACCGACATTGCACCCATGTTCTCCATTTTCCCCGAGCTCAGCGGAAAAGCCGACATTCCCGTCACGAATTTCCCCGACTCGCCCTATTGCACTGATCTGCTAGAGGACACCTATAGCCGCGACTACACCTTCAACGCCATGTACTACGACTATGCCACGGGCGACATCATCGACTACCATGGCGGCCTGTACGACCTGCGAGAAGGCATTGTACGCACGGTCTACGACGCCGACCTCTCCATATCGACCGATGCTCGAAAGTTCTTACGTAGCACCCGCTTCGCTGCGAAGTACAACTTCAAAATCGACAGCAAGCTTGACAAAGCCATGAAGGACCACTGGGACACACTGAGCCAGCTCGATGTCAACAACGGCGTCTACCAGACCGTCAGCGGACTGGACGGTGGCTTTGCCAAACGCTATTTCGAGCTGCTGGACTACTACAAGACGACCGACTTCCTCTTCAGCTCGATGAAGCAGTTCTTGTAAACCAACTCCTACAATGACTTCGTGCTGGGTATGCTGGACGCCTTCGACAAGGAGGGCGATGCCGACATGGCACTATGCTATGCTGCTATTTTCTGGCCCCGCTTTGCTGCCGACGCTGCAACCAACAAGCAGAAGACGGTTGGGGAGCTGCTGGCTGCCATCGACCGCGACAATGCTGCCTGCCTGCGATTCGAGAAAGTGTCGTACGGCGACTACAGCTATGCACTGCCATTCATCGAGGATGTGTGGACGCTGCAGCAACTGATGACCTGCGAGACCTATAAGAAAGACGACATCGTGAAACAGGTAAAGGCCAACAAGCACGATGCCGAGGCCTTGCGCTTCCTGAAGGCACGCGCCACGCTCGACAGCACGCTCGAACCCTTTGCCAAATTCTGGGCAAACCAACTGTAAATTTCAGCATCGTTCTATTCACCACAGGTAAACTATATGATAGACGAAAACTATGAGCTGGCGAAACGTTGAATCAAGGTGAGCAGCGATGTCGGTCCGACATTAAATGACACCCAACAACTCAATTTCAAATATCAGGGTGGAACCGCCCGGAATGCCTGGTTGGGAGAATTTCCCATAACCCAATTCGGCAGGGATGTAAACCTCCCATTTGTCACCGATATGCATGTGCTGCATGGCGATAATCCAACCCTCGATAAGGTCGCAAAGCCGATAAGCCAAGGGAATACCGCCACGACTGCTGTCAAACTGTTTTCCGTTGATGGTTTTGCCCGTGTAATGTGCCGTGACGATGCTGCGTGCAGTGGGTTGCGCACTTGACTGGTCTCCCTCACTCAGAACCTTGTAATAGATTCCTTTGGGCAATGCCTTTACGCCTTCTTCCTTGGACTTGGCTACCAGCCAGTCTTTGTTTTCCTGTATGTAGGCTCTCTTGGTCATTTTTTCCGCCTTTCGCTAAATTGAGATTCTTTTCTTCATCCTTGCAGGATTCCCAGCCACCAAGGTTCGGGGCTCAACATCCTCAGTGACTACAGAACCTGCTGCTATGACGGCTCCATCACCAATTGCCACTCCTGGCAAGATGACAGAATGACCACCTATCCACACATCATTGCCAATCGTAATGGGCATTCCGTAGCCATCAAGATGCCTACCTTCTGGTTGAAGACGATGCCCTGCTGTGTATATTCCTACGTCAGGCCCTATCAAACAGTTATGGCCGATATGGATTTCTGCCACATCGAGCATAGTGCAGTTGTAATCGGCATGGAAATTGTCACCGACATGGATGTTCTTACCAAAATCGCAGTGGAAATTGTCGCCGATGAAAGGATTGCTACCCACATCGCCAAACAATTCTTTCACAATTTCCTGTTTCTTGGAAAAATCAGCCAAAGTAAGACAGTTCAACTGCTTGACCAGATTCGAAGTTCTGACCATCAATAACAGCAGTTCCTCACTAATCTCTGTCCTGCTGAATGTTATCTTTTCCATAAATATACCTGTTTAAACATTTATCTGATCACTTGGTGTGCTTGTATTTAAACCAATCAACATCGACAAAGCCATTCGTATGGCTGTTGCATTGCGTAAAGAGTCCAAGCATTACTCCAGTGAAACCACCGATGGTTTCTGTGCTGAGAAAACGGTATTCCATTTTGGCTAGTTGAGTGAAGTTGATGCCGTCAGATGACATTTGCATATAATAGAAGTCCTTATCCGAAGTGATGCGCAGATAGGCCATGTTATTGCTCAACTTGATATCCCTTTCACTATGACAAGTCTGACCTAACCGTACAATAGACTTGACGTGAATGATTCCCTCCCGTTTCTCAGCCACCACATCATAATGGTTCAACGGTGCTGCATAGGCTGTGATGCCTGCCTGCATACCTTCGGTTAGATGGGAGAGGTCAAACAATGCGGTGGCTGTGAAATTCAAATCAGTCTGGCGCCGGGCTATGAATGTGGGATTAGCAGTCATGCTTAGGTCAGTAGTTGTGGGTCGGAGGCGGAGCCATCCTTTACGCTCCGTCAGTGAATAGTTAGCATAGTTAGGATTACACAAACTCATCCAACCCATCGGTAAGCCCAACGAGTGATAGCTGTCTTTGGGAACTTCACGTTTCACAAAGTTGAACTCTTCTTTAATAGGATCTTTTGCCATTGGCACCAGAGGCAGTGTCCGACATTTCATGTCCGTCTGAAGCGTACCATCTCCGTTTACCACAGGCCAGCCGCCTTGCTCCCATTGAACAGGTGCCAGCATGGTCTCACGTCCCATCACATGCTGAAGATAGCCGCTTGTCCTGTACCCCAGGCAGATCATCCACCATGAAGAGTCTGGAGCTTGTACTAAGTCGGCATGCCCTAAACCCTGTATCGGACTATTCTGCATCTTCATGCTAAAATGTGTCAGTATGGGATTGGCAGGATTCGGTTCGTATGGCCCAAACAGACTTTTGCTGCGCAGAATATTTACGTGATGTCCGTGCTCTGTTCCGCCTTCAGCCAACAGCAGATAGTAGTATCCATCTTTCTTGTAGATATGTGGTCCTTCTGGATACCTGCCGCCAAGACCTGTCCCTAAATGATGAATCTCGCCAAGTTGTTTACCTGTTTTCACATCAATCTCGCATATCTTGATGTCGCCCTCCTTCCAAAGGAAATAGCATTTGTCGTTCTCGAAGTAGAGCGTAGGGTCGCAACTGCCGATGGCAAAGTCAATCACGATGGGTTCCGACCACTCGCCAGCGGGATTATCGGTCCAGACATAGAAATGACGGCGCGATGGAAAGACCGTTGTCACCATATAGAATCGTCCGTTGTGGCATCGGATAGTAGGTGCATAGATGCCGCTGTTGCCATCGGTACCTTGTAAATCCACCTGCGTTGGTCGGGTCAGGCAGTTGCCTATTTGTTCCCAGTTCACCAGGTCTTTACTGTGAAATACTGGTACTCCAGGGAAGTATTGGAAGGTGCTGTTAACGAGATAGAAGTCATCGCCTGCACGGCACACGCTCGGATCGGCATGGAAGCCTGGAAGTACGGGATTCATGAATCCCTGTCCGCAAACGCACATCGTTTGCAACAGCAAGGCTATGATTATTATTCCTTTTCCCAAATATCTCATTTTCTACTATTTTTTAACAGTCTTAGACATTCATAACTTTTCTAAAGACAAACATTTCATCATCCTCGCTCCAGTTCCCGCTTTCTTCTTCGGGCACAGCAGGCCCATGATGGTGTCTGTTCCAGAACTCAACGATGTGAAATCCGCAGCAGTTGACATAGAAATGAATGTTACGCTTCTCAAAATAAGGTGTAATGGTTTCCCAAGTATGGATTTCCGGATGCAATTCCTCCACGACCTGCCATGCGGCCTTTCCAATGCCCTTACTATGGAATTCTGGCAAGACGAAAAGTAATTCCAATTCGCCCTTTCCCGCTTTTTTGTCAACACTCAATACTATGCCTCCCACATGCTTCCCTTTTTGCACAATACGATATGTTTCTGCATTCTCTCCATCGATGCATCGCTCTATTGTGCTTCGGGAGATTACTTCAGAACCCTCTTCCGTGCGGTCATCACGCATGCCAAATTCAATTTGAGCACCATATCTGAATGCCCATTGATTGTCCTTGATGAACTGTTCCCTATCATCCTCTTGCAAAAAAGAAACTTCTGTTTTATTTTCGCTCATGTAAATTCCGTTTAACTGAATAACCTGCAGTTTTAAGCACTCCTATGGCATGGTCTAACTTTTCTGACTTGGTCAGAATATAGTCTGTATTGAATGTTGATATGACAAATATACCGATGCCATTTTCTGCCAGAATGGAAGATATTTTAGAGAGTATGCCAATCAGTGAGAAGTCAAGTATGCCCTCAATTCTAAAGGCTTTCCAACCATCCTCCCGTACCGTCGTGTTCCGAGGAACAAGAGAGGTCGGACATACCAAAGACTTTTCTTCGTCAGTAGATCCTGTGAACACGAAGGGCTCGGTGATGTCAACTTGTGAGTAGTCTGATACTTTACAGACGGAAAACTCTTGAGGAATGATTCTCAGGTCCATTTTTGCGGGTCTATTCTTATCGGTTCTGATTGGTCTTGCGGATGACTCGGCAGGGATTGCCTACGGCGATTGAATCGGAAGGAATGTCTCTCACCACTACACTACCGGCTCCGATAATGCAGCGGTCGCCGATGGTCACTCCTGGGCAAACCGTCACGCCACCTCCCAGCCAACAGTCTTCACCGATGGTTATCGGAGAACACCGCTCTATAGGTTTGCGACGTTCAATAAAATCAATAGGATGGTTCGGGGTCAGGAATTGACAGTTCGGACCAATCTGCGTGTTGGCCCCTATGGTGATCAAGCCTCCGTCGAGCATCGTGCCGTTGTAGTTGATGAACACATTCTCACCCAGCTTGATGCCATGCCCATGGTCGCAATGAAATGGCGGAGCTACGGTGGATGATTCGGGTATACCGGGAATCAGGTCTTCTATCGTCTTCCTGTAGTCTTCATCTTCGGTAGTCATGGTTTGTAGTTTTGCACAAATATGCTTGGCCCTATAGTAACTCGCCAGGCATTCATCGCTTGTAAAGTCATAGAACTCTTCGTTGCGCATCTTCTCAAACTCTGTCAATATCTTCTTCATATCATGTCTTGGTTACTTGCTGCAAAGATACGGTATTTTTCTGAATTCTGCTAAGACAATCTATAAGTACTGAAAAAAATAGTCAGTACTGAAAAGGCTTCTTGTTTTCAAGGTCTTTCATCACTTGCAGTAATTCTTTCGATGAATATTGATGATCAGGTCGGTTTCTGCATCCAATTTGTCCATCAGTTCATCGAAAGAATGATCCAATTTGAACTGCAATTCCTCTGGGTACAAAGGATATAGTTGGTAAAAGGCCACTTTCTTGCCGAACAGCCCTAATTTAAGCGGCTTCACCTCCTGCCCGTTTTTTCCTATAGAAGACATAAGTACACAGGAATTGAATCCCGTGTTTCCTGCCACTGGACTTCCGTCATCAGTCAACTGGACATCATGGCTTTCGCAAAGCCAGTCTTCTGCCCTTATAGGCAGGCGGGCGATGGTCTTCAGCATTCTGATCGGCCAGTAGTCTTCTTCCTTGTCTGATTCCAAATTCCAATCATTGGGAAGGAAGATGACGTATTCCGCCCTGTCGCATAAATACGACCTCCACTCGTTGGGGACATTCATCTTATATGCTCCAGCGCCCATTGTGACGAGGGTGTAATAGGGCCGATCCTCTGTAGGCGGGACAATGACGATGTCGCAATGGATGTCGGGTGAGACCATCTCATGACCCACTAAATCAGATTCTCCGTATTGCTGCTCGATGTAGTCGGAGACCTTCTCCATTTCTTTTTCCGAGTAATAATACTGCGGAATAGTCTCTTTTCTTTCTTCTTCCATGGCTTTTGTTGTATGAGCGCAAGTCGATGTGACTAACGTGGTTATAAATATTACGTTGATGAATAATCTTTTGATTAACATAAATCCGTTTGTCTTTATGGTTGATTCACAAAACAGGGGAGTTGTATTGGCAAGTATATTCGACGTACCGCTTCACCTGATGATCCTCGCTTTCTGCAAGTCTGTCATATCGTCCCAGAACAACTCTGCGTCAGCATCAGTGAAACCCTCATTGGACATTTCATCCAGAATGGCCTTCAACAGTTCTCTATCTCCCAGGTGCAGTCCTTCATCCACATCTATGAGGCTGGCCACGATGTCACCGAGTGAGCCGACATGCACGTTGGTCACGCTGATGGTGCCACCATTCTTGCGTACCTTGATGTGGATGTTTGCCCCATATTCCGGCTTGGTGTCTTTTAATTGCCGAAAAAGAACATTGTCCTGAAAGTCATTTGGGCTGACGGATTGTATGAGTTGCCTTAGTGTCATTTGAATTCCTCCCTCAATCGTTTCACGTACGTCCTCGATGTTCATTGTTTTTCTCTTCCTCCCACAAAAGTAAGTATAAAAAACTATCCTGACAATAAAAACATAGTTTACCTAAATTCCGCAGCACTTTAGTTAAACAAACTTTATATGTTCTTGTGCAACAATAAGCTGCTCAGGATTATGCCATGCCAGAATTTTCACTTATCTTAGTGCTGCAAAACAAAACAAGCAAAATCGTCAATGGCATGGCAAATATATTATTAAATCTGAGATAATCACTCCTTTTGGAGGAATTTTTCACGTGAGAGGCTTGTCGCAATAGCCCTTGACGATGGCCTGAAGGACGGCATAGCCGTTCTCTTGGTTCTGGTAGGTGATGTGGTCAATGGTACACTTGATCCGCTCCATGCGCTCAGAGTTTCAGGTACATTTTTGATTGGGGATAGTCGATGATGGCTCCGTGCTTTTCAAGGAAACCTGTGCCAAGCACGCCATCCACCTGCCTCACCTTGTTCTTCGTAAACTCGGCTTTGATGTAGGTGATGTCCATCAGAAACAATTCCTCGTTTCTTATCTCATGGCCGTTTATTAACATGACAGCTGAAGTCCTGACAAGAGAAGCGACGGCTCCGACACCTGCGGCATAATTCCTCTTGCCTGTTTCGGCGAGGTTATACTTGCTTTTCTTGGCATAGTCTATCAGGGTCGCTCCACCACCCATGTCCACAAGAAACACGCAGGGTTTCCCGTTCACCATAAAAGTGGCAGTGATGTGCCCTGTCCTCAGTTTCGCAAGCTCCACCACCTCATAGCCACTGGCCACCAGGATGCTGTCGTCATCGGAGATGGCTGATTCTCCGCCCGGGTTCTTGCCGTTGCCCGCGCAGCCAAGCGTTGTGATGAAAATGAGTAATACGATGAACTGTTTCATGCTCTATTTGATTGGGTCGGCACAATATGCTCTTCTTCCACATTCCTTGCTGAACTTGCCCATCCAGACGCTGTCAAACTGCAGGATGGCTGCTTCCACCATCTCTGGATCATCGGTTAGGATACCCGCTTCGAAGTTCCGCTTCCTGGGCGACTTCATGCCCATGCCGGCACCCGTCAGGTTGGCGGAGCCGACGTAGGCGATACTGCCGTCAATGATGATGAGCTTGAAATGGACTCTCGGACACAAGACACGCTCCATGCCGTCGTAGAGGATGGGATGCCGCTCATGGTCTTCGCGCCACGCCGTTCCGGGTTCCTTGGCATGGATGAGCCTCACTTCTACACCTTTCTTCAACAAGGATGCCAACAGCGCGAGAAACGGCTTGTCATCGACATAAAGGTCTTTGATGTCTGCCGTCCCTATCCACACCGTCCGCTTGGCCTTCCCGACCAGTGAGAGGACTTTCTTGTAGTGGCTTTCGTCTGCTATGTAATTGATGAAGCTCATGCCTTTGCCCCTCTTATGCTATTTGATGATCTTGTAGTAGTCAGGCTCGCGGGGTTTCGGGGCGTGGCTGCCACTTTCTGCCTCGTAGCCGAAGCTCAGGTTCCTCATCCTTGATTTGTTCGTTCTTGAATTTGCGGACGCTTCGGGGTGTCTTTATGCAGTCTATCGTATTCATGTCATTTGATTTTTAATGGTATCTGGTTCTTTTATTGTTGCTTGATGGACAATTTCCATGCAAATTTAGTCTTTTTTCGGAAATCTTATGGCATAATCTTTGTACATTTGCAGTAGCACCCCAAAGAAACAATGAAAGTAAGACCATGAAAGAAGTAAAATCCAAAAAGCCATTCTTGGAAGCCATCCAAAATGGCGAGCTGCAAATCAAGATAACAGACCCAAAATTTCTTATGGCTTGCCTGGTAGCCGAGGAATGCGAAAACGACAAAGGAAATGTCAAGAAATTTCTAACCACGATTTTGGCAAGGAAAAACCATACTTACACACAAGATGAAGTCCAGTTGAAGACAGGCATCTGACAAGCCTTTGCTTTTGAGAATCTCAAGCCATTCATTTTTGCTGATGTCTAAATCACATGAATAGACATCGCCATTACGATTTATTTTTATTGTCTGCATATCAAACACTATTATTCAAATGCAAAATTACTCTCCTCTTGCCCCAAATCGTGGTACATCTTTAAATTTTTCCTCAATTTTGGGAAATTGATGCTATTATTGATGGCCGATTCCATCGTATGGAAATCGTCAAGCGAGAGACGCAATTCCTATACGTATTGCCGTCCCTCGTCTATCCTTGCCCTCAACTCTGCTTGTTTCTCACAGAGGCATTGTTTGAGTATGATGTCTTCCTGTGTCATGACTATATTATGTGTTCTCTCTCACGATTTGCTCCAGACGGCCAACAAGATAAAAAGGTAGGTTGATAAGACGGAAAGGCTTTTTATTGATGGTGGTCTGTACGTCATCCACAGCGAACGGCCCCGACCATACTCTCACCGCCACTTTCGTAGGCGATGCGTCGATGAAAGAGTGGAGCGAGCGTAGGTGTGAGTTTCGTCCAGATTTCACCTCTATGGGTATCAAGCGCGAATCCACTGTCCAGATGAAGTCCACTTCGGCGCTGTCTCCACCTTTTCCTCTCATCCAGAATTGCCGTTTTTGGCTGATCTTGTGGTTAAGCGTGAGAAGTTCTTGCGCGACGACGTGCTCGGCTATCCTTCCTCTCCACACATCCATGATGTCTTTGGCTCCAATGATGTCGTTCCTGATTTGGGCTGCATAGTTCACCAAGCCCGTGTCAAGCCATATCAATTTTGGCTGGCGCTTTGTTTCCGGGATGGCAGGCACTTCAGTATTGGTAGTGGGATAGACCAGTTCCAGCAGCATGGCCTTCTCCAACAACCTGAAAGCCTCGCCCACTTCTCTCGACCGGTAGTCCGACCCTCCGAAGCCGCTGAGTGTGATTGTTTCGCCCGCAGCCCCCCAGCCATGAGCCAACACATGTCTCACCACCTCTGAAAGTTTGTTGCCTTTCACATATTTCTCGGCATCATCACGATATGCCTGAAGAAGGGTCTCGTAAATGTCGTCCATGGCCAGCAAGTCATGGTGTTCAGCATAGGCATCCACGGCGGCGGGCATGCCTCCTACAAGCAGATAGCGGTTGAAGCAAGTCATCAATTCATGATGAACCACTTCTGTCATACGAGGGTCAGTGGCCATGGACAGGAGATGCTCTTTCTCAATGGCACCTAGAAACTCACCGAACGAGCAAGGGCGCATGGGGAGATATTGTATTCTGCCTACAGGGAATGAAAACGACACATTGACGACACTTTCGAGCAGCGATCCGGCGGCGATGACATAAAGTTCGGGATGGTCTTCATAGAAATATCTCAGCAGGGCGATGGTTTTGGGCGAGTTTTGTATCTCGTCTATAAAGATCAGCGTATCTCCCTCCTTGCGCTTCTTGCGGTGAAAGAGAAACATTTGATCGATGAGGTCATCCAAGTTTAAGGGACTTTCCATCAGGGCGCAATGCTCGGCACGCTCCAGGTTGAAATAAAGATAGTTGGCAAATTCTTTTCCAAATTCATTCACAGTGGTTGTCTTACCTACTTGCCGGGCTCCCCTCAGGAGGAGGGGTTTCCTGCGAGGGTCGCTTTTCCACTTGTCAAGTTCTATTTTTATATTTCTCTTAAACATAACTAAGCTTTTGTTGATGAGGATGCAAAAATAACAAAATGTTTCAAAAAGTAAGATATAGTTTTCATAAAATGTTTCAAAAAGTAAGATACGGCCGTCGCATCCAAAACCGTCTTGTAATACGCTGTTCTGCCTTGCTTCTTAATATTGGCAGACGAAAGGTATTTGTTCCGCTTTTCATTAAGATAATTAATTTCCCATACAAAGTTACCATAAATATTCTAAATTGTGGCGATTTCGTACGAAAAATAATAATTGCTATTGTTTTTCTGAAAGACATCACCAATTACTTATTTCGACCTTCCATTCATCTATTTGATTGGGTCGACACAAAATGCTCTTCTTCCACATTCCTTGCAGAACTTGCCCATCCAGACGTTGTCAAACTGCTGGATGGCTGCTTCCACCATCTCTGGATCATCGGTTAGGATACCCGCTTCGAAGTTCCGCTTCCTGGGCGACTTCATGCCCATGCCGGCACCCGTCAGGTTGGCGGAGCCGACGTAGGCGATACTGCCGTCAATGATGATGAGCTTGAAATGGACTCTCGGACACAAGACACGCTCCATGCCGTCGTAGAGGATGGGATGCCGCTCATGGTCTTCGCGCCACGCCGTTCCGGGTTCCTTGGCATGGATGAGCCTCACTTCTACACCTTTCTTCAACAAGGATGCCAACAGCGCGAGAAACGGCTTGTCATCGACATAAAGGTCTTTGATGTCTGCCGTCCCTATCCACACCGTCCGCTTGGCCTTCCCGACCAGTGAGAGGACTTTCTTGTAGTGGCTTTCGTCTGCTATGTAATTGATGAAGCTCATGCCTTTGCCCCTCTTATGCTATTTGATGATCTTGTAGTAGTCAGGCTCGCGGGGTTTCGGGGCGTGGCTGCCACTTTCTGCCTCGTAGCCGAAGCTCAGGTTCCTCATCCTTGATTTGTTCGTTCTTGAATTTGCGGACGCTTCGGGGTGTCTTTATGCAGTCTATCGTATTCATGTCATTTGATTTTTAATGGTATCTGGTTCTTTTATTGTTGCTTGATGGACAATTTCCATGCAAATTTAGTCTTTTTCCGGAAATCTTATGGCATAATCTTTGTACATTTGCAGTACTTCCCAAAAAATCAATGAAAATAAGACCATGAAAGAAGTAAAATCCAAAAAGCCATTCTTGGAAGCCATCAAAAATGGCGAGCAGCAAATCAAGATAACCGACACCAAATTTCTTATGGCTTGTCTGGTAGCCGAGGAATGCGAAAACGACAAAGGAAATGTCAAGAAATTTCTGACCTCAATTCTGGCAAGGAAAAGCCATACTTACACGCAAGATGAAGTCCAGCTGAAGACAGGCATACTCAATGAAAAGGGAAAGGTGCGGTGGTGCACGATCAATCTTTCTGTATGCGCCACCGCTCTTGGGATTATCGACATCTTGAACGACACCTATGCGAAAATCATGGTAGAGAAAGACGAAAACGGGCATCTGACAGGTGGTGTCAAGGTTGTTTAATCTTGTTCAAAAGCGTTCAAAATTGTCAAGCAGGAAATATCTTCAATGATCAATCATCATATGCATCCGATTTTAGGCGTTGTACCAAATCGTTTCGTTTGGATCGATACCACGATCGCCACAATCCTGTAGAACTGCGTCCAGTTGGAATCATTCTTATACAACTCCAGTGAAGTCTGTGGAACCAAAAGTGTTGCACGGCCATGTCCTTAAGACACGTGTGTGAAACAATGCAGAATCACCAATTTCTTTGACCGATTTTGGGAAATGTAGACTGGTTAACAATGGAGTTTCATTAAAGGCGCCCGTCCCAATGGTATGACCACCACGGGATATTCCGAGCTTTCACTTTGGCTATCTGACCACTGCTTTCCTGCCATCTACGATGTATATCCCTTTGGGCAGTTGTGAGGGTCGGTTCGTGTCTGGGCAGACCCTTGTGCCTTGGATGGTGAAAATGCCTCGGGGTGAAGATGCGACATCATTCTGCAACATATCAGCGGAAGATGTGGTATCCAGAATGGGGCGGATATTCATACCTACAAATTTGAAAGAGCACACATCGCCGTCGGGGAAGAACTCCAAGCCAGGGTATATGTATTCCTCTGGTGTCGCATTGAAATCAAGTGTATATGCAAAGAATTCAAAACCAGCATCATGATAGTAGTCGTAGTCCATACATTGAGATGATGTCCAATAGGAGCCGAGACTCGAACCCTCACGCCCGTAGAATACCTGCTCCAATTCGCCTGAAACACTGTATCCTGCTGGCATGAGAATAGACTGTCCGTTCGGACCTGTGAGAATCAACCCGTGTATTTCCGAGTCGGCGGGTAGGGACTCACACTCACAGTATTCCATGAGCTCCTTGATGTGGCTGAGATTGGGCATACGCCAATTCCCACCCCAGTTGACATGGGCGGCATCATATTGAGTTCCTCCTATGTCTTCTCCGAGAAAGTCCCATTCAAAAGCGGCAATGTTGTGATATCCATCATCAGAATGGCAATATGAATAAGTTTCCCACAAATATTCATCTTTTTGAGCGGTTTCTCCCCACGAGAAATAATCACCATATTCCATGGGGGCATTGGCTCCCACATTGCAGCAAGCCCATTTTGTGCCGGACGGGAGGCCGAGGTCAATGGCATGGGGATGGTTGTCGTCGTGACAGGACTGTGCGTGAATAACTATTGAAATTAATGTCAATATACTGATAAAAAACAATTTTCTCATAAACCTAAATTCCGCAGCACTTTAGTTAAACATTTTTTATAAGTTCCTGAGCAACAAAAAGTTGCTCAGGATTTTGCCATGTCAGAATTTTCACTTACCTTAGTGCTGCAATTCCAGACAAGTAAAATCATCCATGACATGGCAAAGATAAGCATAAAATGCGAACTTTCCAAAAATGCGAACCTTTTTGTGACGATACCGATAGTAAAAGGCATTGCGGTTGCAAAAGGTTCGCATTTCTTTTCGTCGTTCTCATGTCATAAACCTGCTTCTGAACATA
>Ga0247611_10004110_pt1 | contig 20555 bp, 14 predicted proteins | sample 177DNAGHGhighgp2_FD_192422 | JGI IMG/M metagenome (GOLD analysis project Ga0247611, IMG submission 192422) | Sheep rumen microbial communities from Palmerston North, Manawatu-Wanganui, New Zealand - 1770 DNA GHGhigh gp2 | ecosystem: Host-associated > Mammals > Digestive system > Stomach > Rumen...
AGAAAGTACTATATCATAAATTATATCTTTATTTGTTGTAGTATTTTTTCCATCTACTGTAAATTCAAAATAATTATTTGCAATATAAGTACTAGATGGCATTGCATTAGAAAGAGTTAAAGAATTATCTTCAGTGTAATGCATATAAATATCTCCTACTACTTGTTTTGAATTTGATGTACCATTTCTTGAATATGTATATGCTGCAAATGTTACTCCAACTATACTTATTAATAATACTGCTACTATTATTGCTATTATAACCTTTTTATTTTTCATAATCTTCTCCTATTTCTTTAAGTATATTATATAAATCATTTATAGGAAGACCTACTATTGAATAAAAATCTCCTTCAACTTTAGTAACATATTTACCAAATTCCATTTGAATAGCATAACCACCTGCTTTATCATAAGGATTACCAGTTTTAATCCAATCTCTAATCTCTTCATCAGATAGATTATCTACATAAACTATTCCTCTTCCTTGCTTCTCTATTATTTCTTCTTCTTTTCCTTTAATTTTAATAACTGTTAAACAAGAATAAACATTATGACTTGTTCCAGAAAGTAGTTTTAACATATCATAAGCTTCTTTTTCATTATGTGGTTTTCCATACATTTTATTATCTTTTTCTACAATAGTATCACAAGAAATAATAATTCTATCTCCACTAGTTTGTTTTTTAACATTTAAAGCTTTTTCTAAACTAATATTAATACAGTTTTCAAATGGTGTTAATAAATTATCATATTTTTCTTTTTCATTAGACACAACTACTTCATATTTAATATTCATCATATCTAATAATTCTTTTCTTCTAATTGATTTAGATGCTAATATAATTTTCATACTTACCTCTTATATGTACTTGCACTTTGATTAGTTTTAATATCAATTGTTTTACCATCACTAATTAGTACTATATTCTTTGAATCACACACTTGATAATACTTAGTATTATAATTTTTCATTAATTTTTTATCACTACTACTTGGATATTTAGATGAACAATAACAACAATTAGGTATTATTGCATACTCTGGTTTAATCATTTTAAATAAAGCATCAGTCATTTTCTCATAACCATGATGAGGCCATTTAAATACATCTATATCAAGTGATAAATTAGGAAATCTAGAAGCATTATTCCTTATAGTATCTGCTTTCATATAGCTACTAGGAGTATCACCTGTAAACATAAACTTTTTACCTTTATATTCTAATATAAATACTAATGAGTTAGCATTTTCATAAGTTGTTAATTTTCCTCTTAATGGTCCTATATTATATAATTTCATTTCTCCTATTTCAATATATGTTCCTACTTTCCATATTTCCGGAGTTATTTTTTTACTTTTTAATTTATCTGCAATATATTTATTATCTTGTTTAGAACCACTTCCTTTACAATGTTTTAATTTTAAACAATCAAATATATTAACAGAATAAGCTACTTTACTAACTTCAAAATTATCAAGAATAGCAGCTTGAGCTTGAACATGATTCCAATGAACATGAGATCCAATCATATAATCTATTTTCTTTATTCCTAAACCTTTTAAATATGAAACCACTTTATCTTTAGCACTATATCTTCCACCATCTATCATAATAACTTTATCTTTAGTTCTAATAAGTATTGCATCATCATCACTAACTCCTGCAATAAAATGCATTTCAATAAAATTATATTTTAAAGAATCACCTGTACAAGTTAATTCTGTTTTATTTAATGCCTTATCAAAAACACTTACTTTGGGGTCCTCTATTTCAGAATCATATATATAAGTATTCTCTTCACTCTTATCATTATCATTATATAAATAATAGGATATTCCAATATCATCTTTAGCATCAACATTTATAATAGTTTTACCATCTTGATATTTAACATTACAAGTTCCAGTAGGTAATTCCTTATCTATATTAGTAACACTAATAATTTTAGTAATATATTTATTATTTATATCATATGCAGTAAAAGTATAAGTACCATTCTCTTTAATTTCATATTTATTTTCTTTTTCTTTACTTATTGTTTCATCAGGCATTTTTACATAAAGAAATTTATCTCCCGAAATATTAATATCTAAAAGTATACTTTCATTTGTATATTCATTATCATAAGAAATATCTATTTTTAATCCTTCTACTACTTTTACAGTTCTAGTAACCATTTTTTCTAATCCATTATAATTTATAGAATAATTTATTTCATAAATACCAACTTGACTAGTATCAACATCCCCTTCTAATATTATTTGATTAGAAATATCATCATCATTATAATAAGCTTCAGCATATAATTCTTCATATACATCATCTTGTTCAATTATTATTTCTGAATCTCCTATTAATTTAATAATTAAATCTTTTCTTTCTGGGATCTTTATTGTATCATCTACTACATGAATAATTCTTGTTTTAACTATATCTTTATATTTATAAGTTATTTCATAATCTCCTGGAACCGATGAATCTATATTATATGATACATCTACATCAGATGTTGTAACTTCATCATTATGAGATGCATAAAATCCTGGTTCTATAAATCTTTCCCCTTTAGATAAAGTTAATTCAGTTTCTTTATATAATATTAATTCATAATTATCTTCTTTTTTATTTAGATTAATTAAAACTATTAATAAAGCAACAATAACTATTACTAAAAAAGCTGATATTAGAAAAAAATACTTATCTTTTATTTTCATATTTAATCTCCTGATTATATATTATCATAAAATTAAAAATTATTCTATATAATTTATTATGAATATAAATTTTTTTGAAATATTATTAATTAGTATTAGTTTAGCAATGGATGCTTTTTCTGTAAGTATAAGTAAAGGTATTACAATGAATTATAAAATAAAAAGAAATAGTCTTATACTTGCTACTTCTTTTAGTATATTTCAAATGATTATGCCATTAATAGGTTATTATTTAGGTAATCTATTAAATATATATTTATTAAAATATAATTATTTAATTGTTTTTTTTATTTTAACAATAATAGGTATTAATATGATAAAAGAATCATATAGTAATAATATTATAAATAGTAAATTATCTTTAAAAGAATTACTATTATTAAGTATTGCAACTAGTATAGATGCTTTATCTATAGGAATAACTTTCTCTTTATTTAAAATTAATTTATTACTAACAATTTCTATTATAGGAATAATTACTTTTATATTATCATTTATTGGTGTTAATTTAGGTAAAATATTAAATAATAAATTTAATAATATAAATATATTAGGTGGTATTATTTTAATTATTTTAGGATTAAAAAATCTTTTAGAATTATTCTAAAAGACTTATTCTGCATATTCTGTTATAACATAAGGTGATGTACTTTCTCCATTTCCTTCAAATATTAACGTTCCAAGCTTAAGTGAAACCGCAGGCCGCACGCCGTTAGTGTTATTAACGTTATTGTTGTTCATGCTACCACTGGAGTACACGTTCATTACATTAGCATTATTATTGTTAAAATTAGACGGCGACAAAAGCCCCAAAATGGGCTAAACAAAAGAAAGCCTTATTAACAGTCTAACCCTAGTTAATTATACTAATTAACTCTTATTCCTTTCTAATTCACTCTCTCATGTTTAAATAAACATGAGAGAGTAAATTTATTATTCTTTTATTTACTTTATCTATTTTATTTATTCATCTTTCTATCTCGGTCGTGAAAGGGTTTTCACGACCCCTAACGGAAGCATTGACTTCTTCGAAGTCAAAGGTGGAACACCTACTTATCTTTCTATCATTCCACAATGTAAGGACTACTTCTCTCTCCATTACCACTCGCTATAACTGTTCCAAGCTTAAGTGAAACCGCAGGACGCGCGCCGTTAGTGTGACCAACGTGATAGTAGTTCATGTCACCACTCGAGGTCACGGACATTACGAGAGCACCATAATTGTTGAAACTAGACGGCGACAAAAGCCAATAATAGGTATTATTATATAAATAATAATTTAAATTACTAGTATTCCATACCCCTCCAGCTAAAGCTACTTCATCAGCTGTTAGTAAAGCTATTGGGTTTTTTAGTTTTCCTCTCGCTACACTTAATCTATCGGCTTCATTATCACATGTTAATTTCGGTCCATCATTTTCATTCTTGTTTCCCATTCTTTTTTCTACATCAAAATACATTTCTTTACTTGTCGAGCCACCATTTGCTTTCCATCCCCCAAGATTTGACTCACTTACACTTCTATCATTACACCATTCTGTATCTTCTAAGTACCCTTGGTAATCAATATTCCCGTTAGTTGATGTTGGTTTTATATATGTATCATACCATGTATTTATTTTAGTCGCTATCGTTGATTCATTGGCCGCTACATTACTATTATCCTTTAACATTTCATTAAGGGCATCTTCTACACTTTTTCCATTACTTATTGTTATATAGTATGCTAGACTATTGTCTGTATAATATATATATTTTATACTTGTACATGTTCCACTTTCATTTAAACAGGTATAATGCGCATTACTTAAAGTATTATAATTATTTTTCCAGTCATAGAAAGTTTTACTTACAGTTACTGGTTCTCCACCTACCTCTTCTGTGTCATTTAATACATAATTTCCATTTTCATATCTAAAACTCTTGGAATACTTATAATTTTTAGTTTTTATATTAGTGTATGTTGTGTTTGTAGCACTTGTTGCTGTTATATAATATGGTTCACTACATGACGTTGTTCCATCACTACAATAATAATATTTTGTCGCCCCCGAACTTACATAATTTGAATAAGCACTATACCAATTCTTTTTATAAACTTCGGTTGTATTTCCTACATTAAAATTTGTACCATTTGGAGTTACACTTGTTCCTATATAGATTTTTTCATTTTCTTTATTTGTAATATTCGTGTCTCCACTTTGAAATCTATACATATAATATGTTGTTCCAGATACTGCATATACATAATAGGCATAGGTTCCAGTTCCTGTCGCACTGCTTGAATTTTGTATCGTCCATTTTCCAACTAAACTACTATCTACTTGGCTTACCTTTTCTGGGGTTCCAGTTAAGGTATATTTACTACTGGCGTAACTTACTCCATCAGAAAAATAATAATTTTTTGATGTACTTGAATATGTAATTGTATCTGCTCTTGTATAACTTTCACTTGAATAATTATACAAGGTTCCATTACTATATCCTACTCTAGCTGGACTACCTGAACTACTTGCAAAATTAGTATTTCCAGATAACATTGTATCGGCTCCTGTTGTTGCTAAACACTCCCTATGATCGTCAACCGTTGTTGGTGTTCCGTTATAGATTAACTTTGTTCCACCAGTCTCAGTAGTTCTTACTATCTTCCAACAGAAATTGGCAAAGATTATATTGTTATTATCTATATTTCCTCGATAGAAATAGATTGGATAATCATCATTTTCCGTTCCACTTCGTAAATATAAACCATTACCGTTAGTTGTTCCATTTACTTGATAGAACTTTATTCCCGTATCTAGTTCTGAATTATAAGCCATTATCTTAGTTAAATTTGTTTCATCATTTTGACATACTAAATTATTATCTTTAGTTATTGTTACATCTTTATCAAATGCATAACACGATAGATAAGTTACTGTGTTTGGAATTGTTACTGAAGTTATATTATTATCATTAAAACTATTCTTTTCTATTTTAGTTATTGTATTTGGTATTTCTACATTAGTTAATAAACTATTTGAAAAAGCTCCTTCTTTTATCTCTGTTACATTTTTATTATCTAAAGTTGATGGTATTGGTACTACTGTTCCACAATATCTATCATATCCAGTTATTATGATGTTATTATTTGATTCTTCTCTTTCAAAACATAGATCATCTATTGTTAATTCTTTTTCTGTGAAATCTCCTGTTACTTTTATTTTTATAGACGCAAAGATATTTGCCCATTCTGTTGGAGTAAAATTCGCTTCTTCTACATTTCCAACTAATACATTATCCCCTATCCACATATATAGTCTATAAGTATGTACTATTTCTGTTGTTGTATTCTTTAATATTGTATTTACATAAATCCTTTTATTTGTTAAATCACTATAACTTCTATTGGTAAATATTTCTACTTCATTATTATTATCTAATTCTACTAATCTAAATTTTAAATATTTATCATCTAATCTATTACTTTCTGTTTTTCCATTTGGAACATTTCCATGTTCTAATACTATTTCATACCATATATCATACTTAGTATTAGTATTCTTTCCATCTACTGTGAATTCAAAATATTTTCCTTCTTGATAATTACTACTTGGTATTGCATTAGATAATGCTACTTCTTCTGAACCACTATAATGCATATAGATATCCCCTGCTATTTGTTTTAAATTCTCTGTACCTATTCTTCTTGTTTGATATAATGCATATGTTGTTCCAAATAATCCTATACATACCATAAATAATATTATTATTAATATATATCTTTTCTTATTCATATTTACCTTCTACTTTCATATTAATTATATATTATTTTAAAATTATTGTAAATAAAAAAAGTGATATAAAATCACTTCTTTTCATTATCTTCTAAATATTTTTTTAATTCTATAGCAGTTTCCTTCGGTATAATAGTTGCTAATTCCTCTACACTAGCCTCTTTAATCTTTTTTAACGAGCTAAATTTCTTTAATAACTCTTCTCTTCTTTTAACACCAATTCCTGATACCATTTCAAGTACACTTGATAAAGTTCCTTTATTTTTAATATGTCTATGATATGTTATGGCATAACGATGCACTTCATCTTGAATATTAGTTAAAAAATGAAATAAATGCCCATGATTATCTAGTTCTATTTCTTTTAAATCTTTTGTTACTATTAAACTAGTCCTATGATGATTATCTTTTTTTAATCCAATTAAGTTTATATTTAAATTTAAATCATTTAATACTTTCTTAGCAGCATTAACTTGTGTTTCTCCACCATCAACAATTATTAAATCTGGGAATCTTCCTTTTTCCATTAATAATCGATAATATCTTCTATATATTACTTCTTCCATAGCTTTTAAATCATCTTTTGTATTAGTATCTATTTTATATTTACGATATTCATTTTTAAGTGGTAAAAAGTTTTCAAACACTACCATTCCTGAAACATAATAAGTACCAAATAAATGTGAATTATCAAATATTTCAATTCTATTAACTTTTGTTTTTCCTAATATTCCTGATAATTCTCTAATTGCTTCCATCCTAATTTTTTCATTTTGAGTTATTGTTTTAAATTCTTCTTCTAAGATTATTTTAGCATTATCAAACGCTAAATTCATTAAATTTTTCATATCTCCACGATATGGTATTCTAACATTAGTTTTTAAATAATTACTAAGTATTTCTGAATCAATAGAATCTGGAACTAATATTTCATTTGGAATTTTTTCTTTTTCATAAAATCTAATTATATATTCAATAAAAGCATCTTCCGGAGTATCAGAAAAATTAATTATTTTTTTACTTCTACCAAATAAAGTACCTCCTCTTATAAAAAATACTTGTACTGATAAATAATTTTCTTCACTATAATAATTAAATAAATCTAAGTTAATATTTCTATTTAATACAATTAATTGACTCTTTAAAGTTATATTAATATCATTAATCATATTTTTATATTCTAATGCTTTTTCAAAATTCATTTTGGAACTTTCTTCATTCATTTTATCATTTAATTCTTTTAAAACATGAGAAGAATCTCCATTTAAGAATACTATTATTTCATGTTTCATATTTTCTAACTTTTCTAAATCAACATTATTTTTACAATATCCTAAACATTCTCCAATATGATAATATAAACAATAATCTTTTTTTAATTTTTCACATTTTCTAAGGGGATAAATTCTATTAAGCATCTCTACTACTCTTCTTGCAGCACCTACATTAGGATATGGTCCATATAAATTATTTTTATTTTTTTTATTTTTAGTATTTCTAACTACTTTTAATATAGGATATTTATCTTTAGTAAATTCTATATAGGGATAACTTTTATCATCTTTTAATAATATATTATATTTAGGATTATATTTTTTTATTAAAGTTATTTCTAATATTAAACTTTCAAGTTCTGATGATGTAACTATATATTCAAAATCTACTATTTCACTAACTAATTTTTTAGTTTTACCAGTTACTCTACCAGTAAAATAACTTTTTAATCTCTTTTTTAAATTTTTAGCTTTACCGACATAAATAATAATTCCATCTTTATCTTTCATTTGATAACTTCCTGGAAGATTTGGAACAAGCGCTAATTTTTCTTTAAACATAAAAATCACCAAGATAATTATACAAAAAAAAACTAACTAAGTCTAGTTAGTTAATTTATTCATTTGTCCATGGAGTATTTCTTGAAACTGTTAGTATTGATCTACTTCCGTAATATTGGTTAGCAGCACCATTTAAATAGTAAGATGCAAATACACCACCATTTCCAGTTTGTGAATAATATCCACCTCTAGCAAACCAAGCATAAGTTGTTCCGTATATCATATAGTTATAATCACCATTCCATCTACCGCTTGATGACCATGCTTTCACAACTTCTTTGGTTGCATCACCAAGTTTACCTCTAGTAATAGGAGCTCCTGTATAGGTTGTAGAATTTGAGTTATAGGAATATACGTCATAATATTTAGATACTGGATATACAGTTGTTGACCATGTTCCAGCACTTGCTGCTACAAATTGATTACTTGAATTAACATGATTTCCCATTGCAAATTCTCCAACTCCACCATTCATATCATATACTCCATAAATATTACCGGTTGTTGAAGCTCCAGCTCCTTTATATCCTTTACCACTTCCTTGATCTGTTAAATCATTATAAGGAAAAGTATTAGTAGTACTACTTGATGTATTAAAAGTGCCTCCAGAATATCCAGTGAAATAACTAGAATGATTATTATTGTATACCTCTTTATAAGTTCCAGTATATAAATTATTTCCGTATTTTCCATATTTTGATTGAGATAGGTAAGCAACGGCTCCCCATTCCATATTTTTAATAATATGAGTATCTAGTGTATTAGAATCATTTAGAATATCTCCTGTTAATTGATTACTTGCATCCAAGAATGTTGTAGCATCTTTATTTTGACTAAATCCATGAATATTATTAAATGATTCCATTCTTCTTGTATTTGCAAACATATTAGATACAGTTATATATCTTAGTGGCTTTTCTCCAGGTTTAATAATAATATTTAAATCTGTCTTACTACAATTAGCAGCACTTGCTGTTCCATTACATGTTGCATCATCTGTTCCATTTTCAAATTTACCTATCCAAAATCCAGTTAATTTTTCATTTCCAAAATTAAAAGCTGGATGAGTATAAGAACTTTTATTATTAGTTACTGTTGTATATTTAGAATCAGTACAATCTTCACTTGATGCTGAAGAGGTTGTTACTAAAATATTATTTTGACATGTGACTGTTCCTAGAGTTTCAAGTCCGTGTTCAAATGTAACATTTATCATCTGTTCGTTAGCAAGACCATTATTACCATTAAATATTTCATATTTATATCTTGGAATCCATACCCACATACTAGTAATATCTGTCATTGGAATCTCAGTTCCTTTTGCAGCATTTAAATATGTTTGTCTTGTATCAGTTTCTTGAAATCCATTTCTTTCAATTAATAAATTATCTTTTGGATAATCTGTTATTGCTCCAGTAAAATATCTATCTATTTCATCAAAAGTTAAAGCATCTTTATATATTAAGGTAGTTGCAACTGTAACATTGGAATAATCAGAAACAGTACTTGTACCCTTATTTGCTCCAACAACTATAGGTAATGTTGATACATTTATATTACCTGACTTAACAACTGGTGTTAATCCCGTACCATCAACATACATATTAATAGTAGAACCATCATAAATAAGAACAACTGTATACCAAGTATCAGCACTTATAGATTGTGTTCCACCTAAAGTACTATCACTATCACCATTAAAATATAAATAACCTTTTAAAGATGAATCAACTTCAATTGAAAAGCCACCGCTCTCTAAATTTTCTAATATAACATGTTTATTTGAATCAAGAGTATTCATTTTAAATCTTACAACTGCACTAAAATTATTACCAAAATTATAATTATCGTAGCCTAAATCAATATAATCATCTACCCCATCAAATAAAACACTTCTATCACTTTGCAAATTTCCATTAGTTTCCTTAACTGTTACTGCATTTGCCCACATTAATTCATCATAATCGAACCATTTATAATTAGTATCTATATTTTTAGAATCAGCAACTCTCCATGTTCCAGTTGTTGCATCAGTTTGATCATAATATACTGGAATCATATTATCAGTTTTTTCTGGAAAATTAGCTCCACTTTTATCTAAACTAGCAATTTGTTTACCTTCAACTGAAACATATTTAGAAAACGTTTGATTGTTAGGATTAGCATTTATATCTATCCACATTATAAGACTATAAGTAATAGTTTGATTAACTTCAATCGTACCATCATCTATTAATCCATCACCATCTAAATTAGCTATTGGTAATACTTCTGGGTCTCCAGTACCAACTGTCTTAGTTAATTGATATCTAACACTATTATTAGACATTGTACTAACTGTTTCTTTATCAACTAAATTAACTTTATAACTTGATATAGTGGTTCCATTATTTCTAATTTGAAATACAACTGGAGAATTAGTAAGCCCCACTGAATCACTGACAGGTACTAAAGTATTTAAAGTAACTGCACTTATATCAGTTAATAAATCCACTTGAACATTAGATAAAGTTATATTACTATTATTCTCACTAGCTTCTATCGCTCTTAAATAAGCTAAACTAGAACCTAATGCTAAAATTAAAACAACTGCAATTATTAATATAAAATATTTTTTTCTCATACAATCACCTATTCTATAAAAAGTATATCATACTTTCAAAAAAAAACAAGTAAAAACTTGTTTTAATTGTCATTTTCTAAACACTTTTTTAAAATTTTATTATTTTCTTCCAAATTAATACTCCTATAATAATTGCAATTAATAAGATTATACCAATTATTATAAATATTACTTTTTTCTTATTAGATTTTGATTCACTTTCTAAATTATCATCTTTTTTAGTTTTCTTTTTAAATAATACTTCATCATCATCTTCTTTCATACTTTCAATCATATCATTACTCATTTCATCTTGATGAATAACACTAGTATCAACATTAGAAGTATCAACAATAGCTTCTCCAAGTCCTGATACTACTGTTGTAGTATCAGAATCAGGTAATAAATCACTTAATAATTCATCACTTTCTTCTTTTTCTTCATGACTTTCATTTATACTTTCAATAATATTATCAATTTCTAATTCATCATCCATACTTCTTTTGATATTATCATTACCATTCTTTATAATTGCTTCTTCAATTAAAGAATTAATATCATAATTCTTTTTTACATAAGAATAAGCAACAACTTCTTCAGATTTAGGAATAGTTTTAGAATTATCTTCTTCTTCCTCTTCATCATGAACAACTTCATTAATTTCACTTATATCAACAAAAGCATTATTTAAATAAACATCTGTATATAACTCTTGATTTTTATTTGTCCTGGTCTTTGTGCTATCATTTTTCTCTTCTTCATCATAACGATCCATTCTCATATAATCACCCACTAGTATTATAATATCATAAAAAAAAGATTAAGTAAATTACTTAACCTCATTTAATTCTCTAAGTTTTTCAAAAGTCTTACGAACTTCTAAATCATATTTCAAATTATCAAGTCCACCAAACTCTTTTTCTACTTCTTCTTTTGTTACTTTATATTCATCTGTTATTTTCTTTATTTCTGCTTCTACTTCTTTATCAGTAACCTTAATATCTTCCAATTTAATAACTTCTTCAAGTATTAAACGATACATTACGTTTTTAAAGGCTTCAGGTTCCATTTGTTTCTTCATATCTTCTTCTGTAGTCTTAGTAAATTGATAATATAAATCTAAAGTAATACCTTGATATTTAAGATTTTCTTCAGCACGTTTAATTAATCTATCTACTTCTTCTGCAACCATTTCATCAGGAATCTCAACTTCTGTATTTTTAGCAATTTCACTCATTAAATCTTCTACAAATTTGTTTTCTATATCACTTTTCTTATGAGTTTCTAAATGTTCTTTAATACTTTTTCTTAAAGATTCTTCAGAATCTACTCCTTCCATTGCTAAATCTTCAAAGAATTCCTTATCTAATTCTCTTTTTTCTTTTGTTTTTATTTCATGTACTGTTACTTTAAATATAGCATCTTTTCCCTTTAAATTTTCTGCATGATAATCTTCTGGAAACTTAACTTTTATATCTTTAGTTTCTTCTTTTTTCATTCCAATTAATTGTTCTTCAAATCCAGGAATAAAAGTATTAGAACCAATTTCTAAGCTATAATTTTCAGCCTTACCACCATCAAATTCTTTTCCATCTACAGAACCAACATAATCAATTATAGCAGTATCTCCATTTTCTACTTTACCATCTTTAATTACTAATTCTGTATAATGCTCAAGAAGATGTTCTATTTCATGATTTATTTCTTCTTCGGTTACTTCTAATTCATCTTTTTTAACTTTTAAACCTTTATATTTTTTTATTTTTAATTCAGGTTTTGTAACTATTTTAAAAATAAATACTATTTTATCTTCTGATAAATCTTTTATATCATAACTTGGCATTGCTGCTGGAACAATTTTATTTTCTTCTAAAACTTTTAGATAAGTATCAGTAATAATACTATCGATAGCATCTAATGCAAGTGGTTCTATTCCATTTTTCTTTACATACACATCATATGGAACTTTTCCAGGACGAAAACCATCCATTTTTATTTTTTTACTATTCTTTTCAAATGATTTTTTTAAAGCTTTCTTCCATTCGTCTCCAACGATTTCTTTTGTTACTTCAATAATATTCTTTTTATTTTTTTCCTTTTTTTCCATAATACACCTCACGATTTCATATTATATCAAATTTTCAAAACATTTCAACTATTAATTTATAGTTGCAATAAAATTATCAAGGGTTGATGTATTAATTATTCCAAATCTCGATAACTTCATTTTATCTTGTCCAACTTTAATCTTTTTTCTGCCTCCTGCAAAGGCCATTTCAAAGCCAGCTTCTTTTAATATTTTTATAGCATAATCATTATATTCAAAGAATGGATAACAAAATACTGTTGTTCCATTTAATTGTTCTCGACTTTTTTTTAAATCGTCAAGAAGCATTTGCTTATCACCACATTTAAGAATACTTCCTTGTCCCCCTTCGCATTTACCCGGATTATGCATATTATAAGTATGTGAATGAAGTTCTATATTTTTAGAATACCATGATTCAGTTTTCCATTCATCAAGATTAGCAAGTTCTCCTATTAAAAATATTGTTGCATGTAAATCATATTTTTCTAATACTTTAACAGCTGCATCTGCAAAATATCCATCATCAATAGTTATTGCAACCGTTTTCTTTGGTAATTGAACTTTTCCATCAACGAACATTGAAACATCTTTCATAGTAGCCGTATAATAATTATTATCTTTTAAATATTTCATTTGTTTATCAAATTCAATATCACTTAAACAAATTGTAGAATTAGCTTTAATACATTTAGCTTTTTCAGTACTATTTGTATGATCATAAGTTGCATGATAAACTAACGTTGAAAACTCATTAGTATGTTTTAAATCTGTATTAATATTTTTTATAACATTACCTGTATCTTTTTTTACATAAAATAACTTATCTTTATATATAACTCCATAATAATCATCATCTTTTATAATAATTGGTAAAGTTAAAGAACTATTAATTGTATATGCTAATTCTTTATCTAAATATAAATCAACTTTATCTGTTATTTCAATACTTTCATTATATGGAATATAATTTTTCCAATAATCATCAAATTCTTTTAATTCACTTTTTTCAACATTTTTATAATCTATATAATAATCTGTATCTTTAATATTGTAATAACCTTTTTCGATATTATCATCTTTAGTTAAAGATAATATTTGTTTATTATAGACAGTTCCAATTTCTTCAATATTATTATCTATAATAGTATATATTTTTTTATCTTTATTGACCTTAACAACATTATAAAAGTAATCTTCATAATTTATTTTTAATTCTGGAATAATTTTTTTAATTCCAGGAAGATTTTTATTATCTCCAAAATAAATACCTAAACCTACCAATATAATTAAAATTACCGCAAATATTTTAAATTTCATTTGATCCTCATTCATTAACAGTTTCTTGCATTCTATTTTTTATCCATTTCTCACATTCTTCAATATCATTAAAATAGATGGTTTTATCTTTTAATTTTTCATATGTTTCATTACCTTTTCCAAGTACTAAAACTATATCATTATCTTCTGCAATATCAATTGCTCTTTTAATTGCAAGACTTCTATCAACTACTATTTCATATTTAGTTTTATCTTCTATTTGAGATACTATTTGATTTATAATTTCTTTTGGATCTTCTGATCTAGGATCTTCATATGTAAATATAGCATAATCAGCATTTTCAATAACTGTACGCCCCATAAGTGGTCTTTTTTTATAATCACGTTCTCCTGCAGAACCTATAACGACAATTGCTTTATTAACATGTAATACTCTAACAAATTCTAGTATTGCTTTTATTCCATTAGGAGTATGAGCATAATCTACCATAACTTTAAATGGTTGCCCTAAATCAATCATATCAATGCGTCCTGATACATCAATATCCATTGTTCTATCAATTAATGTTTCAATATCACAACCAAGAGATAAACAAATTAAATAGGCACATGCTAAATTATAAACATTAAATTTACCAAGTAATGGTGACATAAATTCATAGTCTTCATTGTTATAACTAAATTTAACAATTGTATACTTTGGAGTTATATCATATTTTTTTATTATTAGGTCATTATCTGAAGATACCCCATATGATAAAGAACTCATTGATTTTTCAACAAATTTATCATGATATGGATCATCACTATTTACAATAAATTTACCATTTGTTTGACTGGCACATCTAAGTTTACAATCTAAATAATCATCAAATGTACCATGAATATTAATATGTTCCCATGTTACATTAGTATAACCAGCTACGCTAAATTCTAAATCATCAAGTCTACCTCTTAAGAATCCTTCACTTGATGCTTCGATAACAACATAACGACAGCCTGCTTCATAAAAATCTTTAAAATACTTATATAATAAAGTTGGATCCGGAGTAGTGTTTGGAGAATCAACTGTAAATTTATCACAAATTACACCATTAGTACCAATATATCCACATTTATCCTTACCTATTAAATATTGTATACATGTTGCCGTTGTTGTTTTTCCATCAGTTCCAGTAACACCAATTATTTTCAAATTTAATTTATCAAAATCATAAAACTTTCGACATAAATCAGGTAAAATGTAATTAGTATCAAGAACTTTAACATGTGGAATACTACATTCTATATCTTTATCAACTATGATACAACTAGCTCCATTACTAATTGCTTCTTCAATAAAATCATGTCTATCCGTATTAACACCATGAATACAAACAAACATATCTCCTTCTAATATTTCTTTAGAATTTATTTTAATTCCAGTAACATTCACATCTAAATTAGTGTCAATTAGTTCATTTAATTTCTTCATAATAACCTCTTCCTCTTTTATTATAACTTATTTTGTGCTAAAATAACAGAGATAATTAAAAAAAGAGGTAAAAAATGAAAAAAATTATTATTGGAGCAGGATCAGATTTGGGAGTTAATATTGATGGTGCAAGATTTGGTCCAAAAGAAATACTAAAAAACATAAAAAAAGAAACAAAAATTATTTTAGAACAAGATTGTAATATTATTAAGGAATTAGATAAATTAAACTTAAAAAAGAATTTGTTAGAATTAAATAAATTTAATAAAGAATTATATAATAAAATATTAAAAGAAAGAAAATTCTGTATAACTGTTGGTGGTGATCATAGTATTTCTATTGCATCAGCATTTGCTAGTTTAAAAAAACATCAAAATTTAGGATTAATATGGATAGATGCTCATTTAGATTATAATACATTTAATACTACTATAACTGGAAATTTACATGGTTTGCCTCTTGCAACTTTAAATGGATTAAACGAAGATTTAAGACCATTTCATAAAGATAATTATTTTAATCCTAAAAATACTGTTGTTATTGGTTATAGAGCATTTGAGGATAATGCATTAGATGAAATAAATAATATTAAAACTATGGGAGTAACAGTTTTCACTACTAAAGATATAAAAGAATATGGGGTTGAAAAAATAATGGAACAAGCTTTTTCAATAGCAAATAAAAATACAAATGGAGTTCATGTTAGTTTTGATTTAGATGTAATAGACCCTGAAATTGCTAAAGGAGTAACTGTTAAGGAAAAAGATGGAATAAATTTAAAGGAAGTAAATGAAATAATAAACTATTTAGAAAAACAAAATAATATTAAATCTTTTGATTTAGTAGAATATAATCCTTTAAATGATACGGATTTAAAAACTTTAGAAATAGCAAATAGTATTATAGATAAGATTATAAATATATAAAAAATATGTAATAAAAAATCAAGTTTATTTTTAAAACTTGATTTTTGTTTCAATATAATTTTCTATTTCGTCTACTTTTAAAGTTATTTGTTCCATAGTATCTCTATCTCTTAAAGTAACAGTATTATTATTAAGAGTTTCATCATCTATTGTTATACAATAAGGTGTTCCTATTGCGTCACATCTTCTATAACGTTTTCCTATATTACCAGTTTCATCATAAGATGTCATAAAACATTTTGATAACATTTCATGTATTTCATGTGCTTTTTCACTATGATTCTTTTTGATAAGAGGTAACACAGCAACTTTATATGGTGCTAAAGATGGTTTTAATTTTAATACTTCTCTTTCTGAACCATCTTCTAATTTTTCTTTACAATAAGATTCAAATAAAAGTGCTAGTACTGTTCTATCAAGTCCATAAGTTGATTCAATTATATATGGAATATATTTTTCATTAGTTTCAGGATCTAAGTATTTCATAGACTCTCCACTATATTCTTCATGTCTTGTTAAATCATAGTCAGTACGATTATGAGTACCATTTATTTCACCCCATCCAAATGGAAATAAATATTCTATATCACATGCTGCTGCTGCATAATGAGCAAGTTTTTCATGATCGTGAAATCTTAATTTATCTTCAGGAAGTCCTAAATCCATATAAAACTTTTTCCCATATTCTTTAAAATAATCATAAAGATTAGGAGCATCATCTTTCTTACAAAATGTTTGATATTCCATTTGCTCGAATTCAATTGTTCTAAACGTAAAATTTCCTGGAGTTATTTCATTACGAAATGCCTTACCTATTTGTCCAATTGAAAAAGGAAGTTTTGCTCTCATACTACGATAAACATTTAAGAAGTTCACATATTCTCCTTGAGCATTTTCAGGACGAAGATATACAACACTTTTATTATCTTTAGTAACTCCTCTATATGTTTCAAACATTAATTTAAACTGACGAATATCAGTAAAATCACATTTACCACACTTTGGACATGGTACTTTATTTTCACGAATATACTCTATCAATTCTTCATTAGACATTTTATCACCAATACTAGAATTAGTATAATCATTTACTAAATTATCTGCACGATGTCTTGTTTTACAATGTTTACAGTCTGTTAATGGGTCTGCAAAAGAATCAACATGACCTGATGCTTCCCATACTCTTGGATGCATTAAAATATCTGCATCTAGCTCATAAGCATTTTGTCTTTCTTGAATAAATCTTTTTCTCCAAGCATCCTTAACATTATTTTTTAATCTTGTACCAAGAGGTCCATAATCCCAAGTATTCGCAAGACCTCCATATATTTCACTACCTTGAAATATAAATCCATATTGTTTACAATAATTCACTAAATCTTCCATTTTCATAATTATTCCTCCTTATATAAAAAGATTCTTAAGATGTAAAGACGAATAATCGCGGTTCCACTTTACTTATTCCTAAGAATCCCTCATTTCATATAACTGCTAGGTTTCCAAGCCCGTCATCGTTTTTTTCAAATAGTATTATATATTTATTTTATACTTTTTGCAAGTATTATAAATCATTTTCTATAATTTTATTTAAATCTTTATCTAAATTAGATAAAATAATATAGTCTTTAAATCCATCTTCAAGATAATTATCTTTAATACTTTCTTTATCTTTTTGTAACATAATTACACACGGTGTATTAAAGTTATTAATTTTCTTAAGTTCTTGCATAGTTACAAAACCATTTATTGTATTCATTTCATCTTCAATAAGAATTAAATCATATTTAGTTCCAGATTTAACTTTATCAATTGCATCATATCCATTTAAAAAATGAGAATAAATAATATTATTATCTTTTAGTTTTTTCTTAATTATATTAACTATATCTTTAGTTTGAGCGATAATCAATACTTTTTGATAATTAGCTATTTGATTAGCATATTTATTAATAATACTCTCTTCATTTTCATGATATACCCTTTGATCAATTGTAAGAATTATTTCTGTACCACTTTTTTCATTAGATTTAATCATTAAATTACCACCCATTATTTTAATAACTTTTTGACATAATTTAATATTAAATTCCTTTTTATCTAAAGCTTCAATTTCTGATTGACTAAGTTCTCCAGTTGAACTTAATATTTCATTTATTTCTTCAATTGGAATACCATGACCTGTATCAATTATATTAAATACTACACGACATACGTCATATTTTTCTATAACATTTACTCTAAATATAACTGTTCCATCTTCAGCATATTTACAGGCATTATTTAATAAAGAATAAAGAATTTGTCTAAGTTTTAATGAATCTCCATATAATACAGGTAATTGTTTTGGTATTTCTTCAATATATTCAACTTTATTTTTTATTTCTGATTTTATTATAGTTGATAAATTATTACAAAATTGACCTAAATCATATTTATTTTCTATTATTTTTAGTTTTTGAACATCAAAAGAAGATATATTTAAAATATTATTTATTGAAAAATCTAATTGTCTCGTTAAATTATTTATTGCACTTAATCCATCTTTAATTATTTTAGGATTAGTTTCATCTTTAATTTCATTATAAACTCTATTAATATTAATAAGTGGATTACGTGCTTCTTGAGTCATTTCAAATAAGAAATTATATTTATCTTCATATGTTTGTTCCATCAGTTCTTTATTTTTATAAACTTCATTTAACATATTAACATCTGGATTTTCAATTGTAAAATACATTAAAATTGTAACAAAAGTTTCTATTGGAGTTATAATTATCATTTGTGGATTATAAAATTGAAACAACGATGTAGCAGCTCCTAAAGTCATATAAGCATACATTGGATAAAACTTTTTCTTAACAACGTTTTTATGATTTCTAAGCATTAAATATATCCAAAATAATATGAGAACTAAGCTGGTAACATAAATAACATATGTGGCTGGACCAGTTGAATAAAAATTTTCTGAAAATGACACTATTTTTAATGGCAATAGTAAACTAATTAAACAAATTAGTATCTCAGAAAAAATTATAATTTTTTTAAATACAGAATATTTTTTCCACAAATCATTGTTATTATCTCTATCATTATATGATACTCTGTTTGAAATAGCATAAATATAAACAGTCATTGTGAATACCCATAAAATTAAATATATTAAAATACTACGACATATCATAATAGTAAAAATACTATTTAATCCAAAGAGTATTACACCAAAGTATGCCAAAATATCAAGTATTAAGCCACAAAAATTACCAATTATAAGCATACCAAAAAGTCTATTTTCTATAGAAATAATCTTTTTTTTAAAAAAGAAAGAAAGTATAATTAATAAACTATACAAAAAACTTACTATCTGCGGAAAAATATTAGTATTAAACATTTATCATCACCTACTTTATTATAACACACAACTATAAAAAAAAGAAATATTTTATCAAATATATTTTATCAAATATATCTTTTTCTTTACAATGTTTTCATTTTTTTTCTATCAATTTTACCACTACTTGTTAAATTTAAACTATCCACATATCTTATATCAATTCTTAATCCTGTTGAATCTAATATATTTAAATAAATATTTAATATATTTTCATTCCAATTTTTTTCTGGAACAATAAATAATCTTCCATCATAATAATCATCTTTAATTGGAACAATACTACACATTTTAACCATACCTGACTTCATAACTAAATTTTCAATATCAACAGGCCAAATATACTTATCTTCTTTAAAAAAAGCATTATCATACCTTCCTTTAATAAATATATTTCCATCTTTATCCACATACCCAGCATCTTCTAATCTTATTCCTATTCTACCATCTGGCAACCTAATCATCACAT
>Ga0247611_10004111_pt1 | contig 20549 bp, 12 predicted proteins | sample 177DNAGHGhighgp2_FD_192422 | JGI IMG/M metagenome (GOLD analysis project Ga0247611, IMG submission 192422) | Sheep rumen microbial communities from Palmerston North, Manawatu-Wanganui, New Zealand - 1770 DNA GHGhigh gp2 | ecosystem: Host-associated > Mammals > Digestive system > Stomach > Rumen...
ATTGCTCTTCGTTGTTGTTTTGTTGATGCAAACCCTACCATCGGCGCATCAGTCTTGAACCTTCTGTACTATAGTTCTTCAACATCGAAACCATTATTTAGTTTTGCGGGTAACAGAGGACTCGAACCTCCTGTAATAATCTTAATTATCTGCAGTTTTAAGATTACACACCACCCAATTTTAAATTCAACTAATGTACACTCATTGAATACAAATTTGTGTAGAAACCCATGTTTAAAAGTTGCGTGGGGTCAGATTCGAACTGACGACCTTCTGCTTATGAGACAGACGAGCTGACCACTGCTCCACCCCGCAATATGTAAATAGAAGCAGTAGCATTTAGACCGATTTCAATCGCAACATCCAATTATCCTACTACGGACTTATGTTCCTTTGTACTTCTATTTTTCTTTAAAAGAAAGGTTAAGCTCTATGCATTTAAGCTACTCTCCGTACGCCGTCATCGAGATTGGATTTCAACCAATATCACCTTTCTTCTTAGATGCCACCGAAGGATTCGAACCTCCTCCCGAATCACCAGGGATGTACCTGCGGGTTCCATATATGCAGCTAACATACGGTGGCAATGTAAAGTTGAAATTCTTGCAAGATTGAATGCTTACCTTGGAATGACCTCCTGTCATCTCTGAGGTTGATTTCCCCATAACCATTATCAGTGTTCTACTTCCACACCCAAAATTTCAACTTTGTTTTTTAGCATCTGGACTATGAATTGCACATCTTCTCCTCGTCAGGTGCTTTACTGAATAAGCTATGTCCAGACTACAATGCATAGGAATCGAACCTATCTTTTACACGTGAATCCTCCCCAGATTTAAGCATTGTTTGTACTGCCAACGGGACTCGAACCCGTAATCTCCGCCGTGAAAGGGCGACGTCCTGACCTATTAGACGATGACAGCATATTTGAGCAATTTGATATGGAGTGTACTGCTCATTGATTCATGTTGTGATCTTCAACAATCTTCTCTCCTTAACTCAGAAATTCTCCGGATAAATTCTGAATCCGTAGCATCATACTCAGGCTTGACGAAGGCCTCTCGGAACTCTTGCTCGGCTAATTTACAGAAAACTAGCAAAAATAAATGGATTCTTCTTATAAATCTATGTGGACAATCAAATGCAAAAAAGGAGGTGTCCATGGAAATCTATCAGAATCTTACACATTTGGCGAGAATCCACGATCGTGATAGACTTGTTATTTGCGCTCCCTCTTGGACTCGAACCAAGGACCCTCTGATTAACAGTCAGATGCTCTAACCAACTGAGCTAAGGAAGCTATCAAATTTTCTAATTTATTACCCACTATGTCAATGAGCTCTGCTTTAAAATCACTCTACAAAGTTATATCAAAATAATGACATAAAAAAATTTTTTTGAGTGATTAACTTTAATTTAACATTTAAATTAAATTTTGTTTAAGTACCCGGAGCCGGGGTCGAACCGGCACGGCCGCAATGGCCAAGGGATTTTAAGTCCCTCATGTCTACCCAATTCCATCATCCGGGCATTTATTCAATATATCAAAGAACATTTGTGACCCCGGTGGGACTTGAACCCACGACCCCTTGATTAAAAGTCAAGTGCATCTACCAACTGAGCTACGAAGTCAACTTGTGGTCCTTCTAGGGCTTGAACCTAGGACCTCTTGATTATGAGTCAATTGCTCTAACCAACTGAGCTAAAGGACCAATATTGCGGAAAGAGAGGGATTCGAACCCCCGATACGCTATTAACGCATGCCGGTTTTCAAGACCGGTGTATTCAACCGCTCTACCATCTTTCCGAATTTATCTCCACTATGTCAATGAGCTCCGTTTTAAAAATACTTTACAAAGATATATCAAATCAATGATATAAAAAAATATTTTCAAATATTTAACTTTAATTTAACATTTAAGTTAAATTTTGTTTAAGTATCCCGGGAAGGAATCGAACCTTCATTTACGGTTTAGAAGACCGTCATTCTATCCGTTGAATTACCGAGACCCGTAAAAAATCAAATCCCGAGACTCGCATAGTCCGGGATTCATATTCTTCATCTGTTAATTGTCTTTACATTATATACCCGGAACTGTATATGCACCATGAATCGGCATTTCTTTTTATTAAAGAAACGCTTTCTGGATTTGTTTGATATGTTCCGAAAATATATTGCATTTAATTATTTATCTATTAAAAATAAATTTAAAATTTAATTTTCATAATTTTTTTATTGGCAAGAGAAAGCATCCTCGCCAATCGAGGTCACTGAGCTTGGGATTTCAATCTTGGTCAAACCACTGCAACCATAGAAGGCCTGGTCGCCAATCGAAGTCACCGAGTTGCCTATAGTCACCGAGGTCAAGCCTTCGCAATAAGCGAAGGCATAGTCGCCAATCGAAGTCACCGAGTTGGGGATGGTCACCGAGGTCAAACCTCTGCAATTATAGAAGGCCTCTTCGCCAATCGAGGTCACCGATTTTGGGATGGTAACAGACGTCAAGCCTCTGCAATTATTGAAGGCACTGTTATATATTTTTTTAACTTTATCAAAATCTTCTATGTATATATGGTATTCACCTGGTTCATATTCATTTACCGTATATCCATTCCGATCTAATTTAATATGTTCACCGTTTATATAAACTTTATCTTTATATTTTTTATAACCATTATTTATAGGATTAAATATTTTTATTCTTCCGCGTCTATTCACTTTATAGACAAGCTGATATTGTATATATTTTTTTACATCAGACGCTTTAATGATTCCGGAATCTTCAATATCAGAATTATCCCATTCGATTAATATCCTATTTAATATATTATCCATAATTTTATTTGAAGTTTAATTAAGGAAATGATACAAACCAATAGCCTTTATTACAATCTTTAAAATATTCTTTTGCCTCATTTATTTCTTCTGTTCCTTCGTCTTTATATAAACCCGAATTGACGGTTATACCGCCGATAAGGTTTGTCGTGAATGTTCCTATCAATCTTGAAACCTCTACTTTGCATTTGCCGCATATATATTTTCTTACCATACCATCATTCCATAAATCCTGCTCGGGTATACGGACCATCATCTCAACCACTACATTCGTCTTGGGATCATGTCCTAAAACCTGCAGCCTGTGAGTATTGGGATTCCAGCTGTGACGAATATCAACCAAAGAGAATGTTTTCATTTGATCCCAAGAAAGCCAGGCTATCTGCATGGAAGCTATCCATTCATTATTGAATTGTGATCCGAAATAAATTCCTGAATTGACTGCTTTCTGGAATGACATGTCCGGATCATTGAACCCGTAAAAATTATACATCTTGTGAGCTTCTTGAAATTTAGTCACTGATGTAACACAATCCGCGAATTCTATAACTCTGTCTTTTCTGAATTCGGGCCGGTAAAATAATTCCTTTGGCAGCATCATAAACCTTTGCTCTAAACTGTCAGGATACAGCTGATAAATCTCAAGCGTCGATTTCTCTATTACACGCTTGATTTCCTTTTTGGGAAGGTTTATTTCTATCGAACCTCCCAGTGTTATTTCATTCTCTATCCAGTTGGCTAATTCGTCTTTTGTCATTTTTAATAAGAATTAATTTTATATAGTATGGGTAAGTTGTATTTTTGTGTTATTATCATCCCAGTATTCTGATAATTTAAATCCATCTATGCATAAATCTGTATCAAACGGAAGATCAAATTTAATCATATTACTTGGTTCGGATTTTTCGACAGCGAACATCCGCCCTAATTCGTGAAGATCTAAAAATCCTTTTCCTTTCTTCCAATAAATGTCATTAATATTAATAAACACCTTTTTAATATATTTAAATTCAAAGGGAGAATCAAAAGTATAATCGGGGTTTTTAGTATCTGTTTTCTCAAAATGTACAGATATTCCTATATTCTCATTCAAAAATGATATCATATAACCTATAAAATCCCCGTAATAGAATTTATATTTTTTATATAATATCCCTAATCCGTCAATTTTTTTAAGTAATCCATTTATAATATTTTCAATATCAGCCCTTAATGAACGGTATTCATCTGAATATATTCCTCTTGCCAAGCTGCTTGGTTCAAAAAATATATCATTCATAGTAAAATTGACATTTATTTCATAAGCATCTTTTCCTACCATTCCTATATCACTCACCGCGTCATATGAAAGCCATGTATCAAGTACTTCTTTACTGTGAGTAATAAACGTTAATTTATTCCCCGGATTCATTAAAATATGGGATGCGCAGAAATATATATAATCATAAATTCTTGTATATACATCTATAATATTATTCTTAAGATATTCCTGTACTTCTTCAATATGATCATTAAGATCATAAAAAGAATTTTGAGATAATATTCCATTAGAATCCTGAACTGTATCAGAATTCCATTCAATTAAAATCCTATTTAATATCTTTTTATTCATACTTTACCATTTCTTTTCTGGACATCCTTCTATTGATATCCCGTTTTTGTCAAGATAATAATTGACATTTACTTTCGCGCTTATATAACATCCGCATCTTTCACAGAAACCGCCCTTCCTGTATTTGCACTTATTACAAATAGCAAGCCTTTTTACAGCAACATCGCTTCTATAAAACTTAATGGTGGATAAAATATATTTGCCCCATCCCTGTAATATATAATAAATCTTTTTTAAACTGTTAATCATACCTTAATTAAGTCCAAGGTACAAACGGAAATATCCAATACCAAGGATGATATTCCCACATGCACTTGTTTATATTTGTAAATAAATTTAATTTTCCAGGATCTTCTATATAAAAAGCATCTTTATTTGTCGGTATAGATACTAGATACATGGAATAATCATCTTCCCATACTTTTAATGCTTTAACGCTGATAGGCGTATTTATATTATTAAGAGTAATTTGACCGAGGGTTTTAAAATTTCCATATTGTATATTCCTGCTGCCTGATTCCCATTCGTTTTTTGTATTAATAATATCTTCTATTATTGATAAATCTTCACCAAAAATTTCATTTTCTGCATATTCAAGATATTTTTTTACAGTATCCTGTATTCCGTTTTTTCTTATCATTGCCCTAACATTATTCCCTCTAATATCAAATCCTGCTATATAACACCATGGAATATATTCATTTGAGGTACTATAAGATAATATATAATTTTCTGTTCTGGTTACCCAATTTAAAAACGGATCAGCGGAAAAATAATCAATATTTCCTTTTTTAACTTTTGCATTAAGATTGCATATAGTATTATTACTTAATCCTTTATAGACATTTAATAACGATCCTAATTCTGACGAATTAATTTCTATATTTGGAGTATTTATATCTATTTCTAAAACATCTGTATCCACTGAGCCGAACGGCCATTCAGCAGAATCTGTAAAATTTTCTGATTGTAAACCTTTAAACAAAAAATTAAATGTATCTATTGCCCATTTAACATTCTTTATATATTCTGGAGAATCCCATTCATAAACACCTTTAAGCCGATTATTTATAAAATCAGTAGATATAATTTCATTGGTGCCTGTCAGAGAGTTTCCCCAATCAATCAAAACTTCATTTAAATATTTTATATTTTTTATACCCATTTTAAACTTTTTTTACATTTATCGTTTATATAATTGTATGCAATTAAGAAAAAGAAATATTTAAAGAAATATATAAAGAAAAAATTTAGTTAAATATTTAAAATATTTATTTTTATTCCTATGAATAAGAATATATCTGATTATAAAAGAAGGAATAAACCCCATATGAATGAGAATTCTAAATTCTATCAGGGATATTTTATTCCTAAACATCCAGAAAAATGTCTTACAAAAAATAATATATGCCGCAGTGGATGGGAATTCAGGTTCTGTAACTGGTTGGATAACAATTCAAATGTTATCGAATGGGGATCAGAACCTATTGCTGTGCAATATAGAAATCCCGTCGCTAATTTAAAGTATTGTAAAGAGAATGGTCTGAATCCTAAAGATCCGTCAAACTGGAAAATATGTAACTATTATGTCGATTTCTGGTTTCGTTTAAGACAACGGGACGGCTCATATAAAAAAATATTTGTAGAAGTAAAACCATTATCCCAATGCAAGCCACCGAAGCCATTGGAGCCTAATGCAAAACTTAAAGAAGTGCGGGCATATAACAAGGCTGCAGAAACATGGTTAGTGAATTCTGCGAAATGGGCAGCGGCTAAACAATTATTTGAATCAAAAGGATGTGAATTTTGGATAGTTACTGAGAAGACTTTAAGTAATTTAGGTCTCTTATAATAAAGAGTAAATATAAAAATCGTAGTTTAACAGATAAATGATTACAGCATTAAAAAATATTACAGTCAACAGCATGATCGGCATGCTTCCTTCTGTTATTAATTATAATAATCAAAGTATAGAATCTGACTTTGCATATATTTTTGATTATGATAAAGGATGTTATATACATGATTTAATAAACCCCAAAGGACTTGTAAAAGCCCACTGGGGAGAATTTGTCAATCTTACAATCGATACATTAAGAATTAAAGATCCATCTAGTCTTTTTAATTCAACATTTAGGGGAATCAGCCATAATCAATGGACTGAAAGATTTGTTAATGAAGATATATTGACTGAAGATGATAAAGAAAAGTATTGTCATGATATAGCATCTATTAAAGGACTTGAAGAACGCCTTCAAGAATTAGAAAATAAAATAGCTGAATTCGGAGAAATCTATAAGCGATTAACCGCGACCGATCCATTTGATAATGTATGGGAAGCTTATGGTTCACAAGAGGCATCTGGTCCATGGACTGTAGGCCCAACATCGCAAGAAAATTCAACTGAAGAATCATCAGAAAATAATACAGATCCTCAGGAAGAACGACCTTCTAATGGAGATAATCAAGGAAGCAGAACAGATTCTGATACACTCAATACAGAAGAAACTGAACCTGCAGGTGAAAGATTTGGTGCGAGTTCTCCTACAAAAAGCGTAAAAAGAAATAAAAAGAAATCAGCCGCCAATAAAAATATAGTTAATGAAAAAGGTAATGAAACAGAATATACATATCCTAAATCTTTATTAACTGAATCAAAAGCTGTTATAAAGAAACAATCTTTATATCCCGGTGACTACAGAGATTTACAGGCATGCAAGACATATCATTATATTGATACTAAAAAAGGTGATGTTGAATTTGTAAAAATAAGTAATACTTATCAATATGCATTTAACAATGCCGAAATTAATCAGGAAATATATCTCTTATGCCGTAAAGCTAATAATAATGATTCTGATTTTGTGATTAAACTTGATGGATGTCTTGATAAGCATTTATATATATCATCACATATTCAGCCAGAACAATCTGTTAAACTGATATGCTATAAAGTTGATCGTTCTCTTGGAGCATGCTGGAAACTTGATCCAGATGAAATTGAATCATTACCTATCGAAATAAAATAATCTTCTAAGAATATAAATGAGTAACAAGAATAAAACACCATTATTAAGACCATTAAGAAAAGAAGGAGGAACTTTATATATTTTCCCTTCTGCTACTGAAGATATTGGATTAAATATTAATTCAAGGGCCAATAGAGTAGCATTATCTTATTATGCGTTATTGGATATTCCAAACTGTGAAACTTATGATGATATTATATCCGAACAGGATCCAGATATATGGGTAGATTCATCATCACGAGAAGATTATCTGAATAAAAACAGGTTTATGCCTGGACTTATTCCAGGTAGATTTACAAATACCGGTCAGGATCAAATAGACAGAAGCGAAACAGGTATAGGATCTTGGGAAATCGCCGCGTCTTTACAGAATTACGCAATGAATTTTGAGACCGTACTTAGGAACCAGGATTCATATAATTACCAGTTAAGTAAAACCGTATCTGAAAGAGTATTTTGGAAATGGCTTAAAGAGACAGGAGCTATCAGATGGGAATATATAAAAGATTTAAAGACTAATCCCGATGGATCTGAAATAAAGAAAGGGTATTATAGAGAAGTCTCAGATTCTGCTTCATACGAAAGAGTTGTAAAATGTTTCGGAGAAATTGCAGCGGGAAATTCATTATCGACAGAATTCGGAATGTTTAATGAAATCTATATTACTGTTCCATCTTCTTATGGTGAATCTCCTATATATTTTCAAATCGATGAAGATGATAATTATCAATTAGGTAAAGCTTATACTTCCAATGAACTTCAGAATAATATTCTTGAAGGACGTAGGGAATATATGAATAACAATGTTATAGATTTTCAATATACATTAAATCGCGCGTGGTCAGATGTATATCAAGAATCTGCTAATATGGTTGATCCCACCAGAGGAAAAATAGAGACAGAAAATGGCCTGCCTTGGTATAAAGATTTATATAATAATGAAGGAGATATTAATTCTTATATAACAGATGATGCCATAACTGATTATACAAAACCATTGGATGTTTCATTATATGTTACTCCTCCAGGTGAAAACATTGAATCAAGTTTTATAATCAAAAGATCCAAACTTGATGCAGTTTCTCTTGTGAAAAGTATACCTGTTTATGAGGATATTATGAAATCTCAATTAGCAGATAATATAACTGAAAATACTGAAAGTGAATTTTCAAGTCTCGATTATCCTACTGAATATATTGAAGACGGGTTGTTAGATTGGGATAAACTAGCTATAGATTTTCATAAAAATATAGATTCTAAATTTACATTTAATACTGTACTTCTTTATTATACTGTATATGATGCAAATAATCAAACTGAATTAGCAACTAATTTATTTGGTATATTATTTTTAGATGGCGTAAAAGATGAACAAGGATCTGAATCTTCTGATTTTTCAGGAGCGAATATGCAGTTCTCTTTCAATGAAATAATAAAACGGCAGTCTAATGAAAATGGATTCGGTACAGGTTATTCATTCAGGGTTAATATAAAGACTTCCTCTATATTTGACAATACAGATGCACTTATATCTGATAATACAACCGCGAATTCAATTATAACTGATAATTTTAATGATGTTATATATTCTTTGCATCAATCTCTTAATTTAATGCAGGGAAATACATATATTACACAATCGTTAATTGACAAATATAATGAACTGCATTCGCATATCCAGAATAATGATTTAGATATACGTAAATTAAAAACAGATTTAAATACTTATCTTATGTATAAGTATGAAAATATTGTTGCCGATACAGTAGACAGCGATTTAATATCTGTTCGAACGATTGTTCCGAATTCATTAAATGACGTTAAAAGCGCAGGCTCGACATTAAACAGTATTGATTTTAATTTTTACAGAAATAATCCCGATACAAGTGATTATATTCTTTCAGATACTCCTATTATGTCTGTAGGAATTAATAATGTAAACATTAAACACAGCACAGCGGAGAAATTAAAAGTTCATAATTTATATCAATCTATTCCTTGGGTTTATGGTAATACTATGAATGAGGATTATATAGAAATAAGCGATCCAGCGCTTGATAACGCACTAACAATTCTTGAAGCCATAGATATTAAACTTTTACAAGATACAAATACATGGGTTACAGAAGATTGGGATAACACATTATCTGAATGGGTAAGAACCGTACATGATGGTACAGAACAATATTATATTATTGATCCAAGCTCTTCATTATTCACTGAAAGAAATACTTGGGGATATAAATCAGATATGATATATACTGATTATACATCTGGAATTACTTGGGTGAATTATCAGAAATTTATTCCTCTTATTATATTAACATTGAAAAAACTGTTAACATATCATAAAACTGGTGTTTCTGCTGAAACAGAATTATCTTCTAAGATGGAGCAGAAATTTAGTGAATGGGTTAAAAAGGGAGAAGCAACATTATCTAATATAACAGAAGAAGCTCAAAATATAGTTAATGAGCATTCAGAAAGACTTACACAATATTCTAATATTATTAATCAAAGCCGTGCAAATATAATAAATCAGACTGTAAATGATATAACAGCTGATGTAAGCGCTATGATAGAAAGAGATGTAAGTATAGCTGTAAGTCGAATCGTCGATTCTTCCGTGCCTGATAATTTATGGAATTTTGTAATTAGTGATAAAGTTTCTGAACTTGTTGATAATAAAATAGATCAAAAATTCCCAAGAACATCAGAAACTACACAAGCTGTAGATCTAGAAACTATGTCTAATAACCTTACTAATTTAAATAATGCGCTTTCAATTTTACAAAGTACATTTAATACATTCTCTAATAATTTAGCTAATATGAATGTACATGACAGCGGTACAGCTATATCAACTATAGTAAATGCCGGGGCAGAGGCATCTGGACAACTTGAGAATATTCAACAATATATGCAGCAGTTACCAAAAAATTATTCTGATGCATCTACAGCTATAGATGCTTCCCAAGGAGAACAATTTGAACCATAAAAAATAAAAATAATTCATAATTATTTAACATATGTCTAATAATATCAATAGTTTTGCAGAAAATATGAATGCCCTTGTAAGGACATCTAACAATCAAATGCAAATTTTAAATGCCTTACAAAATAGTCTTATAAATAATTCTGCCACAACATATATTAATATAACAGACCCTAATACAGGAAATATGCTTAGTTATCAAATTCCTGCATTTCAAGGAGTTATTAATAGACTTGAAGGAGTAGAAAATTCCATAAAAGCTTTATTATCTGGAAATGGCATCGCTGAATTAAATGATGGAACATCAAGAGAGATTCAAATAACGCCATTGGCTAAAATACCTACCAGTATATATATGTCAAGCTCTCCAACTACATTTAATATAGACAGTAATTGGTTTTTCGAGGACTTAATGTTTCCTGGAATAACTGTTAAAGTAGATTTAAAAGGGCAAGTAAACCTTAAATCTGACAGAATAAGAGTAAAACGAGTTATACTCGATTCAAGAGTTACAGCAAATCAGAATATATGGTATAATAACATTGAAAATTCTTCTATGTCCTATTTGGATCTTATCTCATTATTGAATAATTCAAATATAGAATATTCAGAAGATGAAGAGACATTAGAATTTCCATTAGTAAATCGTTCATATCAAGGAGAATTTACAATTCAATCAAGTACAATTATTAATAACCGAATCTGGTATACATTAGACACATTTAATTATTATGAAATAACTATTAATGGTACAGGTACATCTACCTCAAAAACATTAGCTATAGGAGATTTATTGTCATATAATAACACAGTTCTCCAGATTGAAAATATCAATTATGCAGAAAACAGGGTATTGTTTAAATATAATATCGGTGCAGAACAACCAGGCATTAATTCATATCTTGAATTTTATGAAGAGCCATTTCCAACTAAAGAACTAGATATACGAGTAGGCATTCATGAATTCAATATAATATACTTTAAGCCTATTAATGAAACATTCAATTTATTGGCGAGCAGCTGGGGGTATCCAATGACATTTTATACAGATGATTTAACAAATTCTGACGGAGTGTCTTTGGCGACATATTATGCAAATAATATAGTTGACTGGGGCTCTATGATGATTGCTGAAGCTAAAGAAAAGACTATCAGTGCATTTGAAGGCGTTACTCCTAATGCTCCTGTATTATCACAGGATAATTTCAGTGTTGTTAAAATCAATACTCAAATTAATGCTGCATTAGATTTAACAGAATTCAAAAATATAGTATCATCTATTGATAATGTTAAATCAGATATTAATTCTTTGAGATCAACTATTGCAGCACAAAAATCCGATTTACAGAATATTAATAATTTAGTTGAATATAAAAATGTTCAAGAACAAATTAACATAAACACTCTTGAACTTACTCAAACACAAAATAGTTATAGATCATTATTAGCACAAGCCCAAGATTTATTAAAAAATAATAATTCTGTAACAACACCTCCTAAATATCATATCCGTGGATTCTTTCCAATTCCCGCTCCTAAGATGAATATTTCATCTTCAAGCATTAAAACAACTCAACAGATTATAGGATTTGAAATTCAATACAGATATATCAAGGAAGATGAGACAGGTGTAGATTTGAAAGCCTATACTTATATGGATATGGACGGTTTCTCAGAGGTTACCGGTATATATTCTGATTGGAATATAATGCGAACAGCTGTATTAGAAAAAGCATATAATGAAAATACAGCCGCATATGAATGGGTAAATGAATCTATTGCAGACGGTACAAAGATTAATATCAACCAAGTAGATATTCCTATATCAAAAGGTGAAAAAGTAGAATTCAGAATTAGATCTATTTCTGAAGCCGGATGGCCTGGAAATCCACTTAAATCCTCATGGTCGAATTCTATTATTATGGAATTCCCTTCAAATCTTGTCACATCATCAGAAGCAGAAAACCTCATAGAATCAATTAATAATGAAAATGGCACAGCTACAGTTGATAATGTTCTTAATTCATTAGGTGTATATACACACTTAAATGATTCTATGCCGAATATTAATTCTGTTAACGGAATATATTATAAACACCAAGCTGCCAATATATCGTATGAATTAACCAAAATGGCGGATGGTGTGAATAAAACTATCGAGACTATAAGTGTTCAAGATGCCATTGACAGGGTTATTGATGATAAGTACAGTAATGTCTATACTAAATCAGAAATTACAAACCTCGCCAAAGAATGGGGAACTGTTTATATTAAAACAACTACATCTGCTGATGGATATCCAATTCCCGTATATGAAAAAGATACAAGAAAAGTTTATTATAATAAAATATACTTAACAGAATTACGAGACGCAAGTAATAACTTCACAGCATATGAGGCATGGATTCTTGATTTAGAGTCAATAGATTTAAATGGTGATGGTTATATTACAGCGGCTGATGTAACTAAAGCTATTGAAATAATGAATAGCGATTTAACTATGGCAAATGTCATGAAAGTCCATAGTATTGAAGACTTTATTCTCGGACGTACAACTGTTAAGGATTACTGGAAAAAGATAAAATTTGAATCATCTGCCCAAAGTGATTTAGAATATAAGATAAATGCTTTGACTGATGAATTTAATAATATTAAAAACTTATTGAATAATATTATTGATAATATTAATACTGGAACCCTTCCAACACAATCATAAAATTTTATTACTGAAATATGCCTTCTGATAATTCAAACTTATATGAAAATATATGCAATAAATTAAACAGTATTATCTCTTTTAAAAATAATATAAAGGGATATATGGAAACATATATCACAGACGGAAATCCTACAGGAATACATGATTTATCAGAAATATCAGAAGATAAACCGGATAATGAATTATTAAATAAGGGTTATTTACCAGATTATAATATCCTTTTAAAAGATTATTTAAATGCAAAATATATTCCGGATCCAAGTTTACTCAGTAAAGCTAAATTAAATACTGATAATTTAGAAGTTATATCGAGAAGTTTGGAATATCTAATAAATTTTAAAGGAGATTCCAGCGCCTATATAAATGGCATAGAACCAAATTTATTAAAAGGATCTAAACTTTTATCTGATTATGATTTTGCCATAAATGATTTATTATTAGGAGACAGTACAGAATTCGGAGATGAATTGAAACATCAATTAATGATGGTCGGAGGACCTGGATTTATAAATTCAGAAGATATAACAATAGAAGGGTTTTCAAGTTTCAGTGAATATAAAAATTATATTTTCAATTATTCAGATCCAAATAATGACGGATTATACAGAAAAATTGAAAATATTAAGAATTTAGATCTTTTAAATGGACAAGGACTATTAAATATCATAAATGGAACTATAGGGTTAAAACCTGTAAAAAAAGAAAATGAAAAAAAATATAGATATATTTTTGTAGATTATATTAATCATGAAGCTGAAAAGATTATAGAAGAAACAAATAATAATATAATTAAACAAAAATATTCTATTACTAGCCGCACTCCTAACAACTATACAACATCATATACATATAATTTCGAAGATACAGGATTATATTACGGGAATAATATATTAGAACTGAGAAACGGAAAATATGTATGGAAGTCCGAAAGTTTTAAATGGAAGGCAATTCCTGTAAAATATTATAATGAAACTATATTTGATGAAAATAATCAATTAATAAATTATGAACAAGATAGGTGTGCTATATCATACGGTTCTAATAAATCTAATACTAATTTTGATGTTAAACTTGGAGAGACAGATATGAAATTCAGGAATGATTTATTATCTTTTATAAATACACATCCAGAACTCGCAAGTGAACATACACAATATAAATTAATAAAAATAGCGGAAACACATGAATTCAGAAAAGTATCGATGCTGTCTCAATCATTTACACATAGTGATGCATCCACAACTAAAACGATAGATAATGTTTCTTTTTCATTTCCTACTCAATTACATTATAGCACAGGATCTAATTTTTATGTAGATGTATCCACAAAATATAAAACTACATCTAAAAATTGGGTGACTGCCATTAACGGTACAGTTTGTAATTTTCATTATGGAGATGTTTCTATTTTAAATGTTACAGCTTTAACAGGATATACGTTGTCTTTATCAAATTCTTCATTAAATCCGAATAATATTAATACTACAAGTATTGATATATCTGTTAATCTTAATCCTTCTAATGCAAATGATTTAATATCTGAATATGAATGGGATGTTTCTATATTAACTCCTCAATATATTTCATTAAAGAAAAAAGAATCAAAAAAATTTACAATTAATATTTTATCATCTTCAGAAGAACATACAGCGTCATTATTTGTATATAATACACATAATCCATCAATAAAATCTAGTCCATTCAATCTTAATGTCCAAAGTGATTTATGGAGTGGAAATAATGGTCTTATACATCTTAAATTCAGAATTATTCTAGACGGATTTTTTGGAAATTCTACTGATGGTAAATATGGTTCTTTTGATTGGGGAAGAGATGGAGGCTCATCTGCACAATGGAAAGAAATAAAATTATTTTTCGGAAACGGAACAGCGTCATCAGTATCTAATAGACCTATATATAGATGTAAAATGCAAGAACCTAATGGAGAACAGAGAATATTTGAATTATCATTTAAACAATTATATGAAATGTGGCATAAAACTGCATATACAGGTTCAACTGCATTAAATTTATATTTTAATACCGGAAACAGTACTACTCCATCACGTATTATAATAGCTCCATCTCAAACTACAGGAAATATAAATCTAGGGAATGAGCCTAAATTAGGTATAGGTTATATAACTTATCCTAATATTACTAATAATTCTGAAATTGAATATAATAATTTCGAAAATAGATATACACCTTCAAAAATTATCGTTCCATTTAAACCTCATGATAGTTATAAAACATCATTATTTATAATAGATCCATCTGTATTTGAAAAATCAAGTCTTCAACCATATAATTATGTTATTGGTTCTAATGGATCATCTGTTTCAGACCCTACAGGATTTCATATACCTGTTCCATCAACCGCAACAGCTACTAATAATGTAATCTTTATTCCTACAGGATCAGATTTAAATTTAAATGAAATTCAAATACGAACAGAAAGATATTCTTCGACTAGCAGTAATCCGGTTAAACAAGAATATAGACTCAGTTATATATTATATAAAGTAAGAAAACATGGAGGACCATGGAATGGACATAAAATAATTCCGACAAATAAATTTAACAGTGAATCTGATTATAATTATACATTTACTGGAATTAAAAATGATTATAGTCCCGAAATATGTATAGATTTAGTTTTTAACCATCAATATAATACTGGAGGATATGAAGGAGCATAGTAAATGAATACTATATAAAATTCCAAAAATTAACATTTTAAATATATTGTGGCAGCAGAAGATAATAAGATATTAAATATGACTAATCTTTCAGAGAAAGATTGTATAATAGATGAATACCTTCCTGAAAAAGGACGAACATTAGTAACACAATATGCAGAAATATTTGATCAGGATAATGACGGGCTTTTAGATTTATTAGACGGAGAAATATTTAATAATTCAACAGGAACAATTAATAGTAATTCATATTATTTAAATTTACTTAGAATATTATTTTCATGTTTTAATGAAGGTGATAATGTATATATTAATACAATAACCACTTTAATAGGGCAATATGCATATGATATTGATACTATAGAAAATGATATAAGTCAAATATTTGGAAATAATAATTCTTGGCATGACTGGTATCCTGCTAATTATTGGGACGCGACAGGTTGGGACGGAAATAAATGGTTTAAAATCTGTACAACAAAAGATATGTGGGATAAAGCTTTTCCTCCACAAGGGACCGAATCTGCATTTGAAGATACAAGATTAAGAATATTATACCATTTAAAAACCGATGAAGACGGCTATATTCATATTCATCAAACATTAGGTAAACGTACAAATGATAATGATGATCCTTATTATTCACGCTCACTTAAATGGACAACTGAATGGTTTCCAGAACAAACTCAATATTTGCATTCAGGAGGACATCCATATGCAGCCGGATTAGAAAAATTAAAAAAAGAATTTTTCTGGAAAGATAAAATGGATGCTTATATGAATTGGTATAATAGTTATATAGGCACAGGAAATATAGAAGAAGATTTAGAAGCTTTAACCGAATTTTGGGCGTATTGTCCTCCAAAAGAAGAAATCATAAGTGGAGGATCAACTGAAAAAACAGTAAAATTAGTTTCTGATGAAGAAATAGATAATGTTACATTAGACGATATCAATATATTATTAATAGAGGATATACGTTATGATACATATAGATTGCCTAGATGGAATGAATATAATTATGGTATCACTGATCAACTGAGTTGGGATCTTAATATAAATGAGCCATACCAAAAGAGATGTGACGGAGAAAAAAATTGGAATTATGATTCTGTTTATTTTCCTGAAAACGCTGTATATGGACTAACAGCTGATCAACAGCAGGGAACAACAGGAGGCAGCGGCGGAACAGTTAATACCGGTGGTAGTACAACAGGAACAACTGTTCCTGTTGATCCCGATCCACCAGAAATGACATCAACGCCGATTTCTTATTGTATAGGATATATTATATCATTAGGAGATTTATTTAAAGCTAAGTATTATACTCAATATGGTACCGGTGCTAATATTACTCATGAATTACTTCCACAATTAAATGGATATTATCAATATAAAGATCCTCCAGTTATAAAAAATGACGGAAGCAGATCTGTATCTGTATGGCCCGGAGATGCTGTTAATCCACCTGGCGATACAGGTCCAATTACATCAGAATATGCTTCATATCCGGCATTTCATAAAAAATGGGATCCAGACATATTGTTAAATAATTTTAAATGGATTTATAAAAAATTATTAAATGAACTTGTTATACATGGAATGGGTATAGATTTCATTGATTATTGGAATGGTTCAAGCTGGGAACATCCAGATGCTGAATATTACTTATATGAAGGAAAAACTCCTTCTGGAAATTCAGGAACATATACACCATATAAAAATAATCAACTTGTAAAAATAATAGATATTCGAAAAAAATAAAAAGACCGAATTTAAATTCGGTCTTAATTTTTAAATAAATGTAAATTTTATATTTTTCTTTTCTTCTAATAGTTCTATTATATCATCAATTGTTCCTGTAAAATCTTTAGGTGGAAACCAACCTTTATAATAAGGATAAAATATATCTAATATACGTTTTTTGAATTTCTCAGGAATTGTAATATGACATACATGCTCTTTACATGGGACCTGAGCTAATCTTAATGCACCTGATTCAATACTTGTCACTGATTTAGGAATATATATTTCTGGCACAGTCGCACCATCTAATATACCTTTCTTTAATTTTTTAGTTCCTTCTGGGAATTTTAAAGGAATTTTTAAATTAATATATCCAAAAGCGCTTGTAGAAAATATTTTAAATTTTCCTGTATTATAAAATTTAATTCCTTGAGTCCAAGGCATTCTATAAAACATTTCTGAAGGAAAAACTTCTACTCCGTCTTTAACATAAAAATTAACATTAAATAATTCATTTGGGCAATACTCCAGCATCTCCTCATATGAAAATGGAGCTCGATATGGTACATCACCTCTTGTTGTCTGGATTAAATTAACATATCCGTTATTTTTTTCTGCTGATTCTATCAACTGATCAAATGTATAACCGAAATTATATTTATAATTAAGATCTGAATCTTTTGGGGCTTTATCATAATCAGTAGTAAACTTAATATATGCTACGGGTTTAAAATCCGGGAATGTAATATAATCTAACCATTGATCCCATTTTCCTGCGGGATATTTAGTTCTGATACTCCAATTTTCCTCAGGCAAAATTCCTGTATATGTTCCATGTAATACTTTACCGTCAACAGGATAACTTATTTTTTCCTTAATAGAAAACTTTTGAAGAACTGAAAAATCCGGTTGAGATATAAGTTTAGAATTTATATCATCTGATTTTAAAAATGTATTTTCAGAATCAGACGCATTAGCATTATCCCAGTTAATTAATATTTCATTTAATATATTATAATTCATTTATTGGAGTTAGTTTAAATATTTTAGAAGGCCCAGCCACAGAATCTTTCATAGAGCCTAAAGATGTTCCTATTTTCTGAAGATTTGCACTTGCTACATCACGATACCATATATCAAAATAATTATATGAAAATGACATTGTAAATGTATTATATTGAGATACTCTTGCTGCATAACTTAATGATATATCAGAAATAGCCGTAGGCGTGATCTGATTAAATGAATAAATGATATTTTCTAATCCTGTATCATCTAATAATGCCATTTTTATAGGACCCCAATATAAATCCTGGACAGAATAATACTTCAGATATAAATCAAACTGATGTCGGAGGACAAAATATGATATATAAGATTCTGTTAATTTAAATGTTATAGTTATATTTTTGTCCATCGCGGCATCCATTTCAAATCCTGTGCGCTTAGTTACTTTATAATGGCCAAGATTCTGATTTATATTTTGAGCATTAAAAGAAGGAAAAGTAATGCTCTGTATACAGGATCCTATAAAATCCTCCATACTTAAAAATGGAAATGCATTGCGTTTAACAATAGGCATCCAAACTTCCTCTACCTCAGGATATATTGTATTATAATCAAAATAGATTACAAACTGTTGGGCTAAATTATTCAGTATCATAATAAATTATTTAGGAATAACTTCGTAATATATATTTCCTTCATTATCTGTCTTAGGTCCTTCTACTATATAACCTTCATCTACAAAATTACCGTCATTTGAATTACTTGGATCAAAGTTATAGAATTTACCGCCTCTTACAATTATTTTGGCTGAACCGCTTGCATAAGCAGAATCATAACAATTCAACAGATATTTGTCTGAACCTTCAGCAGAATTCTTGAATGTTCCGCCATTTATAATTATAGTACCTCCTTGATTATAAATACATTCACCTGAACCATCATCTGAAATATATTCACCATCATTTATAGTTAATGAGCAAGAGGCTGAATTTGTCCAAAGTAATGGTTTTGTAGTAGTAGCGCTCGATATTGTTCCGCAATTACTTATACTATATTGCGAAGATCCACGGATAAGAATTGCCGGACGTCCTGTATCACTTGAATGATATGAATGTCCTCCCATATCTATTATTGTACTTCCAGTCGCCGCTACTCCTTGTGCTATAACACCTTTTGATACATCTTCTGTCAAATGAATATTACCACCATATGATCTTTGTGCAGCTGAACAGAATGTCGCAGCTGTACAATCTTCTTCTATCATTACGGTTAAAGTCTTTTGTTCAGTGACTGTTTCTACTCCTTCTTCTATATATTTGTTACATGAAATAACTTTCCATGCTACATCAGTTCCAGGATAAACGACTATAGCTTTAGCTGAAGATTCAATATCATTAATATAAACTACAGTATTGCCAGAAGTTGGACGGATTGTAAGTTTAACTAGATCTTCAATATTTGTATTATCAGGTTGATTTATCAATATACCTGCTTTTTCATATTGCCATTTAATTACTGTACGTATATATTCTACATCAACATTATCTATTTGTCCATCTTCATTAAGATCAAAAATAGCATTTGATGCATCTATAGTTTCTCCTATATGACTTGTTACAGCTTCAACTTCTTGTCTGTCTATTGTAGAATGAACTTTACCTAATAATTTGGCATTCTTTACTTTCTGAAGCATTTCTTCTTTTTCTTCATCTATTAATTCTGAACTTGGGGCTGGAGCCGGAGATGGATCAGGATTTACTGAAGAATTATCTGGTGTTTCAGTATTTGAATGATTTTTAGGAGTATTCTCTACATGTAATTCTATAGTTGATTCATATCTTGCAGCCCGTTCTTCTTGTGCTTCCTGAAGATTTTCTAACTGCTCATGGACAATTTCTTGAT
>Ga0247611_10004112_pt1 | contig 20549 bp, 35 predicted proteins | sample 177DNAGHGhighgp2_FD_192422 | JGI IMG/M metagenome (GOLD analysis project Ga0247611, IMG submission 192422) | Sheep rumen microbial communities from Palmerston North, Manawatu-Wanganui, New Zealand - 1770 DNA GHGhigh gp2 | ecosystem: Host-associated > Mammals > Digestive system > Stomach > Rumen...
CGTCACTCGGAGTCACCGAAGAATCTTCAGATATAGGCTGAAGATAGTATTTTACTTTAATTTGTGTAATAGAACTGACACTAGGATCGTTTGCACATGTAGCTTTTATAATAACATCCCTGTAAATAGTTGCTGTTGGAAGAACCGTTAGTTTTCCAGAAGAAGTAATTTCCGCATACTTATTACCAGAGACAATTTGAAAAATAACGTCGGAATAATTGCCGCTGCTACTGTATGAAGTAGATGTAAACAGCGAATAATTGTCGGTATTATATATACTGTTTTTGCCGGAAATCGGGTTTATATACCACTGCTCTTCTGGTGTCGGAATAACAGTCTGTCCAGAATCGTCGTTGTCGGCCGCCGTAAATGCAAATTTTGCAGGATATTTTATATAAGTAATCCTAAAATCAAGTGATTCTAATGGACGAATTAATTTATAACTATCTACCAAAACACTCAACGTGTTTGATTCTTCATAAACAACAGGTTCTGGAATCCAAGGTAGATTGTTGTTAGTAGCATAAAAACGCATAGCGTTGTCATGCGAAATTAAATGTACCGGTAAATTGACGTGTCCTTCTCTATCTATAGCATTTGTTATTTTATCGGTTTTAAGTAAACCGTTTATAAAATATAGAACATCATCTGGTCTATTGTAATCATATTGATTATCTATAAATGCATTGTGAACAGGTGTTGTCAATACCTTTGTTGTAACCAACGGTTGAATATCTTCTATTGCTTTTATGTCCCACTCAAACCCAGCCTATCTAGGATTATTACCAGTCAACTTCTAAGCTATCAATGCTAAATATGCTTTGTCTAAAATGGTAGCAATTTCATAAGGTGTTAGCGACGGATATGACGAAGTAACATTAGCTTTGTCATATTCTATCATAAATTTAGTATAAATATCACTATGCGTCATACGTCGTTATTTTTTACTTATTTTCTATTTGATTTATAATAGAAAGCTTAAGGTCTTGATTCTTCTTACTGTCAAGATATGCAATCGCCTCTTTAAGACTGTCTGCAAACATTTCACTACCGTAATAATATTGAGTACGATCCTTACGGATTATACCTTTTGCAATAGCTGTTTCAAGTATAAATTCCGTTTCTTTGGATTTGTTGTTTACCCACTTCTCAAAGAATTGACTAGGTTTCTTATCAACAAGATCAAACAATTGCGATTCAACTAATTCGTTGGAAAGAGTGTCTGATTTAATACCAAATAACCTAAGAGCTTTACGCATCTAGTCAAGGGTAAGCTTATCGAATTCTTTAATTGCATCTCTACGTATTTTATTGATGCGGTTCTTCTCTTCAGCTTCGGCCTGTTGATTAATCAACAAATAGTCTTTATTTGCAGTAAGTTTATCCAACGTTGTTGCAACACGTTTATGATTACTCAAAAACTTTATAATAAGTCTATCGTGGGGATACTCATCATTGAGAATAAGACCACGAGCACCAACACGTACACAAAACGTTGTCCAAAAAGGACTTGTCTTAGCAAGACGTCCTTCCTCATAACCCAAAAGCTTTTCAAACTCTCTTTCTTCCTGGGGAGTTAAGCCCGTATAAATTGACCCAGACCGTGTAAAATAAGGAGCTATATAATCCTAACATGACTTATATTTTATAAGTCCGGCCCAGGGATGTTTCTTCTTAATTTTTAATTCAACTACCATAATATTTTAATTAGAGTTGTAATACAAAAAGAGGGATAGGGTTAATTAATATTAACCCTGACCTCCTTCGCCACCTTCACCGCCTTCGCCAGCAGCGGCAGCAGCACCATAGTTGGACGTACCGATCGTCTCGATGTCTTCTGCATCACAATACAGAACACCACAAGACAGCGGGTTGCGCAACATGATTCCTTCCTCACCGAGGAAATGAACACTGTAACCATCGCGGCTATTAGAACGCAGCGTGTTAATACTGTTACCGTAACCACTAGGAATTACAGAACCACCAGTAGTCCACTGTACAAATTCACGACCCTTACGACATACTTTAACAACGTTGGCCTGACCGTCACGCTGACCAAGATCAACAAACAGGAAAGTATAAGACATCAGCGGCTTACCAGAAATCGGGTGAAGCTGACGGAACATTTCCATATTGTCAAACATTGCACAACGCTTAACAGTAAGCTCAATACCGTTAACCATCTTATAAGTTGTGAACTGACCACCGAGAGTAAGTTCCTGACCAGAACCAGTGATGAACTTAGTATCAATCAGCTGGAAGCTAGCAGCCTTCTCCTTCAGAATCTTATCGAACTCGCGAATACCCATCTCACCAGTAAGAGCAATAAACTTACGCTCATTGGTACCAAGGATATTATAACAGAGATCAAACAGATAATCCTCAAGCAGTTCAGTTGTAAGAGTTGTATAATAACGTACATTAGCAGGAGCGATCTGCTCGAACAGACCAGCACTGATGGGCACAGGACGACCATTGGTTCCCTTCAGATTGTACGTACCATCGGCGTTACGGTTGCTGTGAGAGAACAGTAAGAACTTCTCCTCACGCTTCTTCCACTCACGAAGAGCAATCCAATACTGATAATCAGCCCAAAGATAAGAACTCTTACCAGTCTCGGGATCCTTCAGAGCAATAGCGAGAACGGTGCTATAAGCATCACCAGTGATATCATAGGTCAGACGCAGCGTAGTAAGATTGTTACGCATCTTAAACGGAGTCTGATAGTTGATGATATCTGCCTCATCGCTGTACTCCTCATAAGCAGAACCAATACGGTTTACCTGACGACCAGGAAGGAGATACTCAACAGGAACATAAGAGTTCTGGAAGCCTTCGGCTACATAACACTCATACACCCAAGTGCTACCATCCTGATAAGGTACACCGTTTACACGTACCTGGAAGTTAATATTATCGAATGCAAGTACGGCACCGGGGCCAAACCACCTTTCCTCCAGACCGAGGTAAATGGGAGTACCATTTACACCAGGAGCAACACCGTTGTCGATATCGGCAGGAGTAAGCTCCTTGCCATTCCACTTAGCCCAGCGAATATTTACAGCATGATCATTATCGACCATAACTGACCACTCATACTCACGGTTCTCAATAATCATGGTCTTACCGAGACCACCAGTAATAAGGTCAATGGCTGTTGAAACACCATCGTCCTTTGTACCGAATACAAGCGACAACAGACCTGCTACCTCATGAGGATGCGTCAGCAGTGCATTCGAAATCATGTTTTCGTCTACGAGGTCAGAGAAACGACGACCCCTATAAAGTTGAAGATTGTTTAAAAGTGAATTATTCATAATTTATATAAATATACCCGTTAGAAAAGCCCTGACGCAAGTTCTACTAATGGGCGTTGTTTATCATCATTAAAACTCCGCATGCTTGTTTTTCTATCGGAGTGTCTTAACATTGTTCTAAGCTTATTTGCAGCAGAAGTTTGTCCGCCGCGTCTTGCTTCACCAAGAAGAGTATCTCCCTTCATAGTAAAATATGCAGATTCAATTAGGTTGTTTATCATATTACTATTGAAATCCTTTTGATATTGAGTATAACCATCTGCATCAACTTTAGTAATATAATTAAGTAGGGCTACTCTGTCCTCCTTTGGAACAGCAATACCCCTAATGTCCTTAAGATTACTAATGCTGCTGTTAAGCTTTGTCATAAACTCTTTTGATTGTCTTTCTTGTTCTTGCTGATACAACTGCTGTTGCCTCTGCATTTCTTCAAGTTGCTGTTGCTTAACCGTCTTTAGGCGTTCAATAGCATCTGCGGCTTCATCTTCAAGCATGTCTGCATCTTCGTAACGTTCTATTTTTCTAGAAATAGATTCATCACTATATCCAGACATTTTAAGATAATCCCTAACTACTGCTTTCTGATTAGATTCATCCTCCATATCTAAAGAATCATATTCAATTTCTTGAGACATGTTGCCGTAAAAGTCTTCAAATCTCCCTCCGTTCTTTACATACTGATCTAATTGTGCTATACGATCATCAGCATATTCAGGAACAGAGTTCTGATCTACTACGGCTTTTATATAGTCAACAATGTCATCTACAGATTCTGGACGTTCATCTTCAGATACATCCCAGCCAAGTGATTCGGCGAATGCGTCAAAGAATGCACCAACCTGTGCAGCTTCATGCGGATCTACCGCATCGTCTACATCGTCTGGTTCGTCATTCAATCCACCTGGTTCACTTGTCTACTGTGGAGTTTTATTAATTGTGTCTAAAATATTATCCGGAATTGGACTATTATCTTCACGAGGAGTCGGATCCGGTTTCTTTGGTTCCTCAACTTTGGGGTCTTCGCCTTCAGTTGGTTCTTCATTAACATCATCTAAGTTGTCAATATCACTACCATCGAGTACATGTGTAACATCTACTACCTCTTCATGATGATCAGGGTTAGTATAACCACCGTCTTCAAGAGCTTTTGTAAATAGTGATAGACTATCTTTTTTCTTTCTCATATATTATTAATTAATAATACGTTATACTTAATTATTTGTTTCGCAGTTCATTCTGCGTATTTCTTCTTGTATAAGTTTTTCTATTTCCATCCACGCTTTATTTGTACACGGAATTATAATTTCTCTAGGCCTTCCGAAGTCTTTGAATATCTACTATAGACAGGCTTCAATGTCGTTTATCGTTATTTTCGATGGTTCCATTTCTTGGCATTTTGTGCAAATATTGCGCGTTTTCTAGTTAATGGATTTTTACTATGTGTCAACTGTTCTGTGGTTTTACCAGTACGTCTCTTTAGGGCATTAAATTTACCACGGTTTGCAGGATTTATATGAATCGGCTCTTTGCCATGCTTATAGTGTATAAGGGGATCAAATATCAGCATGTTTCCAAAGTCATCAAATCCTACATTACTAGGGCCCAAGTCTCCAATTTTATATGGAAACCCTGACACTTTATAAAATCCATCCGATGTACGATTGTATCCTAAATATTCTAATTGTCGATACCAATCATTAGACGGTTCCCAAACACTACCTTCTTTACGCACGGTGTGCCAAGGATCTGCAATTTTATTTGCTGGCGTTATTCGTTTTTGACTATATACAGGTCTAAAGATGTCAAAATGTTGCTTTAATATAGCACCCTAAACAGGTTCGTGAGTATACCCTTCGTATTTTAACGGCAATGTATTTGGTAATTTATTTTGAAGAAGATCTTTTCCAATTCGTTCTTCGAGTTCTTCAAAATTTTGTACAGATTGCAATCCTTCTTTTTCTTTTATCACTTTGTTCGGAAATCTGATATTTTCAAATACTGTACTTTCTACACCTTCATCTAAATATTTACCCAAATTACTTCTTTCTACTATATCTGTATATTTTGGTTGAATTGGAATAAAATTGTTTGTATTAATTATATTCGGAGTAACATTTGAAAAATTTTCTGTGACAACTGGTTTTCCAAACGGAGGATTTATGTCATATAATATTTTTGCAAATCTATCTTTTGCTTCGTCTGCTATGTTTTTAAAAATTCTACTGCCGGTTTTCGTAGCAAACTTTAACGGCTTCTCCAATGCGTTTGGTAAAAATAATCCAGCACCTAATAAAGCGGCTTGAGAATAATCTCTATTTTTTAAAGCTATTCCTGCATTTATTCCGTCATTTACATCTCCTACTACTGGGACAAAACTAACTAAATCATCCAAATACTATGTATAACCATCAAAAGCACTTTTAGTAAGTTTTGGTTCTGGACGTACTGATACTTCAGGCAATATTATGGATCCAGTTGTATTATCAGACATCAATGCTTCTCCAGTAATTGGATTTACCCTAACCTAATCTACATATTCTATTTTAGGCTCGCTACCGTCATCCATCTTTGGAAGTTTACGTTTAAGCTGTTTTTCAGCTATCTTCTACATCTATTCAGCTTTACGCTGTTGACGTTTTTTTATTCTACGTAAAACTTTATGTCTTTGATATTCTTTTTGTTTCTAATATTTACGTATAGGACTTTCCATAATCATTTAATCATCGGTGCCCACATAGGCTTATTTTGATTAGACCATAATAAATCATTAATTGTCTGAATCGGGACTACTGGAATCATACGAGGACCAGTTGATACGTTTCTAACATCTGGCAGCATTGGTTCTTGATTCATCATTTCTTCAAAAGCCTCATTACCAGCCCATGTTCTAGAGAACATATCACCGCTTTTATCAATACTTGGTATATACCCCATTGACATATCCGCTAACATTGATTTTAACATAGTTGGATGTCCTGGTTTCTTTAGATATGTTCCATCTGCTTCATCTCTACTTGGCAAACGCCCGCTTTCATCTCGAGAGTATCCACGCTTTGCTGCAAGTGTATAATTGTAGTTATCACCAGTACGTTCTGGATAAGGAATCGGATTTGGGTCACTTAGAAGTTCTATTTGTTTTACCTTCTTATCAAGATCATTCGCAGCATCTTTTCGTTCTGGCCATTTTTGATACTACCCTTTTATTATATTTCCGTTTTTATCTCTAACTACAGCTCTTTCGTACAATTCAACAAACTTTCTAGCAGCTTCTTCTGGAGTTTTATAACCACGTTTTAAGAATCTACCAGCATTTGTTGTAGTATAACCGTTTCGTGTAATCCACTTAGCTTTGTCTGCCCAATCAGAGATATACCGCAACTGTGAATCTACACCGTAGTTACCATACTGCTTTATTATTGCATTTCTTATATCTGTACTATTTTGTGCAAGCCCATGATACAACCCTTTTGGATGTCTTGCGTTTACATCAAAACCGGATTCTGCCATCATGTTTCCCATTATACCTACAGAACTATTGTGGTCAAAACCAAGTCGTCTTAGCTTTTCATATAAAGTTTGTGCACTTAATACAGACTTGCCGTCTTTATATTCAGGGAGGTTGAGGCCATTTTCATACACCTACTCCTCGTCACTCCCCGATATAATTCTACCATTTTTGTAAGGAAGTTTACCTGTTTGTTTCCACTACATGTATCTTTGTCTAAATGCGTCAACGTTCCCCATATTACTTCTCTCCACTTACTTTATTGCGTATGGCATAGCGACCTTTAACTTTTTCTCTTTCAAGCGCAGCATCATCTTTCTACTTTTGTAATGCCATTTCGTGATCCATCTTATCACGTTCAAGCTTAATCTTCTGTTCTTCTATATCACGCTTCTGACGTTGCTCATAACGCTTAGTATAAGCTTCTCTATCGATCTTCTGTTGTTCAAGAGCTTGTTTACCTATTTCAATTGGATCAGGTATACCATTCATATCAGAATCCTTCTCTTCAGTACCACGATATGCACTGATTTCAGCTACAGCAATCTTAGTAGCATTGTCTTGGTCTATCTGATAACGTTGAAGATCCATTTGTGCTTCTTGAAGCATAAGTTCTTGTTCACGAGCTTCGTTTTGCATTTGTTGCAACATTTGCTGCTGTTGAGCTTCTGCTTCTTGTGCCTGCTGCTGTATTTGTTCTTGACGTGTTTGCATATCCTTAAGTTTTTGTTTAAGAATATTGAAATTGTCATTTGTAAGTATTTCTGCAGCTTCTAACAATGATGCACCATTCTACATAGCTGGTTGTATAAGTTGTTGAAGTTTTTGTATATTTTCAACATCTTTAGAAGTATCACTTACAAATACATCCATGTCCTCATAGTAGAACTTTTTATTTATATCAAGGAATGCACGTTCGCCGTTATCAAATATATATTGCAATTTCGTTTTACCTGTTTCCTCCCAAGCCCCTTTTGCTGTATTAAGAAGCATGTTCATTACATGACGCTTTACTTGATTATGTACCCAGAATAAAGGTTCTGTAATATGAGAAGACTGTACTACAGATCTTTCTACGTTACCAACTAATTCAGAAGCAGATACGGCACCTTGTCGCTATTCTGTAATTCCAGATATAGTTCCAGCAAGTTGTTCAACTTTGTCCATCAATTGAATATACTCTCCAATGACTTGTGACATAGTAAGATCCAAAGCTGTTATCTGGTTAAAACTTGCCGGCTTACCTCCTTCTCGTCCAGGAATATTCCAACCCTCTTCATAAGGATTTATAAAGTTTACACCAACGCTAGATAAGTAATGCATCCAACGATCTGGAGTTATATTCATAGACTTAGGAATCTGAGTAATATCCATATTTACAATCTTTCCTTTATCTCGAGCCAAAGCCAATTCAAGTCTATACCATAATACAATATACATATATTGTAACGGTTTTAATATACTAACTAAGGATCTAGGTTTGCTGTTTGTATTACTATATATAGCTCCACAATATGGAAGTTTTTGACTATTGGGGTTATCAATACTTACATGTTGATATTCTATTGGTTTAATGCCAAAGAATAAATCGTTTCCACATCTATACCCTTCCCACACTTCAACAATCCAATCTTCTTCTATCGAAAGCTCTGTACCAAATGGAGTATAGAGTTCGTCAACTATATCTATTTGTGGAACACCGGCCTCGTCTAATGTAGTAACGTAATATATCTTTTTGAATGACTTCCAACAACAATGCCAAACGTTTACACAATGTGCACTTTTTTCGTCATATAATGGATTGTCGTAAAAATGTAATTGTATTCCTTTGAAATCATCTCTTGGACTATGTTCACCCATATTGTTTGCAGGTACAGCATTCATCATTTCGTCAAGCTTTTCTAAGTCTTTCTTTTCAAGTTTGTCGTAATAACGATCGTATACTTCCGTTATAGGAAGTCTCATTCTTCTACAGCACCAAGAACCATCTTCTATAAATTCAAGATCTGGACTTTTATCATATGAGAAATACATTGGGTTTACTCGCTCCATGTATGGTTCGGCATTTAATACACCAACGTAATATATTTCTTGACCTGCAATAAGGGCGTCTTTCCATCCTTTGATGAATTCGTTATCCATATTTAGTTTTTCGCGCAAATATGTCAAAGTATGATATGCTGTGTTCTCTATGACATCTTTATAGTCTTTGTCCATATATTTGGCAATTTGTTCTGGTGGCATTATTTCTCCAGACTGTAACTGCTATTGAAACTACTATTGTTCTTCTGGACCCAACTTTGACATAAATTGAGCTTCTAAATACTACATCAACAATTCCTTTTCTTTATCTTGTAATTCTGATGTAGCTTCTTGTGAAGTTCTTACAACCCTAAAATTAAGAGGTCTCTTACTTTCTTCACCAATAAGTAAGTCTATTTTAGGGCGTATTATATTGAAATCCTAAGGAGTTGCAGGAAATCCATCTTTTACTTTGAACGGATTCGTAACTCTCTTAAAATCTTTTTCATCGAAGATGCTGTTGTATAAGTTATAATAAGTCTACAACTCTCCGTATTTGGTGTAAGTTTGTCCCCCAGAAACAATGTTTCCTTCACCAATAATATAATTTACACAGTCGTGTTGCCATTTTTCATCTTTACGTTTTAAAGGCAACTTCTGCTGGGGAAATCTCGAATTATATAAATTATCTTCTACCATATTTAAAATGAGAATACTGGTATATCGTCTTCGTATTTTGATTCATCTTGCCACCATTCTTGACTAAATAACGGCATTTCGAAGAGTTCAACCTATTTATTTTTTTCTTTTGCAGCAGATACTTTTACCTGATACAATTCTTCTCTGTATATCATGACCATGCATAATGCTATCACACGGTCTACATTTCGTTCACCGTTATTTAATATTAATTCTTCAATCAACGGTTCACTATAAATTCTTTCTAAGTTTGGATGTCCTGGTTCATATTCTTCCAACAACCATTCTAATATTAGACCTTCTCCATACTATCGTATTTGTTTAGTCATATGACATCCTTTTCTACGAGAAACTTTACTGTCTCTAAATATTTCAGATATAACCTTGTCTGGCTAATCTGCCAATAAGTAATCACAATGTTTATTTGTAAAATAAGGATAGATACCTTTACGTTCATTCTCAAACAAAAGTCTTGCATTATAAAACGTCAACAGTTTTCTTACGTTTTCATAGTATTCTTCTGCCGTAGGTGGTCTACCTGAATATTCTGCAACAATAACATCTGTCCACGCTTCTCCGGCTTTAAATCGTTTATATATAAAAGTAGAACCTAAAGAATTAGTAAAAGAATCATCATGGTCATATGGATCTGCACCAGCTATGTATAGCCCGAATGGAGGATCTTTTATTGGGTATTCCCATATTACGACAGATCCGTCTGGCTTATGATCTTTTGGCAACGGATAATCTACAATATCACCTGTTTTCTTTTCTACAGCTTTTACTTGTCCATTACCGTCCCACATAAGATCCACAATATGTTTCATACTTTGCAGCTTCTTATTTGTACGTATCTTCGCAAGCTGCTCTGTTAATAATTTTTTAGGGAATATATTACCACCTATTTCTAATATAGATTCTTGTGGGGTTAAACAATTTTCTGCAACATATCTATCGACAGTTACTTGTTCTGATGCACCATCTCTAACTTTATTTCGTTCGTCCATCTAAAACTTAATAGCAACTTCTTTTAAGGAATTTCCAAACTAGTCCATGTATAGACGTTTACCATTTTCATCCTTAGCCGATAAGTTTGTCCAAGATGGTACAAAAAATGCACAGTTGTTATCTGCAGCTTTATCGTCCCATATATTTGGCATCGATAGTATATTATAACCATCTGGGTGATAAAACATTTCTTTTAGTCCGTCAAAATCAGCTCCTTCTGAACCACCAGTACCATAGGCAACCATAAGTCCAAATGCAACACCAGCTTCTTCTACAGCAGGTCTTGCTATTTGCCAAGCCTACAATATATCTTTAAATTTACCAGACTCTTCCCATAAAATAAGCCTACCACGAGTACCACGAATACGATCTGGGTTATTTTTCAAGGTTATCCCTATTATGCTAGATTTATATCCTTGTTCTACTTGTTTACCAAATTCATCTGTTATTTTATAACCAGATGTTCTTTTAAGTTTAGTATCTACCAACCTCTATTTAGCCCAAGCTGTATTTTTGTCTATAAAATCCATACCGTCCCAGGCTTTAGTTAACAAACCATCATTAGTTAAGAATGACTACTCTGAAGCTACTGCAAAGTTTTGTGAACCTTTTATTAGTTCATAGTTCCTAACTAACATAGAAGCACCTTTGAAAGAGTATCCTTTGTTTCGGGCTTTAAGCACAGCCATGTGCTTACCGGTCTACTCCGCTTCTTCTATTGCATTGAAATAATAATAATCGTAATCGTAGAAATCGGCAAATTCTGTTTTTCTAACTCTCCTTACTCTTTCATTTCCGTGCTTATCTTTATATTTTTCTTCAACTAGTCTTAAGATTGGAAAGTAGTTTAAATAAAAATAATGATACCCACTAATTGCATCCCCATCGTCTGCAACAAATCCATTTAAACACCTTTCTGTTTCTCTGTCCCAGTATTGGATGTAATCAGTAGTACCTCTAGGTGCAAGAGTGTATACACCATGTTTCTAAAAGTGTATTGCTGCTTGACGGAATTTATCAGTGTTTAAAATCTTTTTATTAAAGTCTACCATATTTTCTTATAGCACTATACATTTGCTGTATTATATATCCAATCAAATATGCGGCCGGTTCACTATTTTCTTCAATTTGATAGTATGCGCATATATGAGACTAAACGTGTTTTACTTCATGAACTAATGTATTCATGAACTATTTACCAGAAGTGACTTTACTAATGCAGACAACACTAATACGATAATCTGCATTAGTAAACGTCATTCCTGTGTTGAATCGTTTTGTAACGATATTCAACGATTTTTTTATGTCGGATTTGGGACACCCTAATTCATATAATGTGTCGGCAATGTCAGTTAAGTCGGATTCACTGACATCATAATGAACTAGTATATCCCACTTGTTATTCCCAATTCGAATATACTGCGTTGTCATATCATCTCGGTCCAATTAATAACAATACCCTTTCTACACATATCAGCGTACCATCTATTAAATACAATTCCATCATACGCATCGTCATCGTCAATTACATCTTTGATGTATTTAGCCAAATGAAATACGTCTGCGATACTTGAATTTAAAAAGTCCGCCTTACACATATTTGCAACAAACACGTAATCGTATAGCTGGTTGTTTTTTAATTGTATACCGTTGTCGGAAATGATTTTATCAACTTCCTATATTGAATAAGGAACGATAGGAACTAGCTAAGTTCCCATTCGCTTCGTCATTTTGCTAACAGCAAAATCAAGAAGCTTTTTATTAAAGTGCGGGCCATTATACCTAAGATAGTTGATCATCTCTTCAGGCTTGACGTCGTACTGTGTTAAATCAGTGTTTTGCATAATTAAACTATTTGGGAGTCTGAGGGGGTTTCCCCCCTCTCCTCCAATTGATTAATAAGAATATCTTCCGGAACGATTTCTACGCATACGCATCGCATTCCGCATACGCATTGCGTGCATATTTGAGCCATCCCTCATGGGATTTCTCATATTGCTTCTATAATCAATTTCCCCTATCTCAACCTTGTCAATGTTGGCGTAATTTTCATCACCGCTAACACTTTCCTCAGTCTCGATCGGATCACTGTCAACTTCGGATTCATAACAATCCATAAGACAATCATAAAGCTCGCAGAGAGCATTTTTGGTCATCTTCTGTCCCTTTTTAGCTTCTTCAATCAAATCAAAAGCTTTGTCGTAAACAGACTGACGCATTTCGTATATAATCATAATAATGCCATTATTTGGTTTCCGCTTTACTCAAGAGCTCCGTCATTTTTGCAATCTGTTTATGCAAAGATTCTACTTCACTCTTAAGGTCATCGATGGCGCTATCCCGCTCTTGCTCTTTTGCATATACCGGGTTTAATTGTTTTAGTATTGTTTCGCATGCACTTATCACATTGCGATGATAATCAACACTTTCTATAATTGATTTACTAGACTGAAGCATACCATCGACTTCGGAAATCATTGCTTCTTTATTCTCACTAATTACTACATCGCCGTAACCGTGAATAGAAAGATTACTTGGGATTCCAATATATTCTTTTTTATCGTTTCCAAATCGAACTATAATGTCGACTATTGTTTCTATATTGCCGAATCCTAATGTTGGATTATACGTATTATACTTCGGACGAGGTTGCGATACACTCTCTACCTACCCTATTTTCAAATTAAGTATGTCTCCTTTTTCTAATACATATATCGGAGACCCTTGACGTAAAGCTGAAAACATAGTTAATACTTATTTAATTACTCACGCAACAGTAGCACCACCAGTAGCACCAGAAGTAGCCTGGCTTGTACGATTTGCCCAATAACTTGCAATAAAGTCTGCACCTGCATTTGCAATTAATGTAGGAACAGCAGTATATACATTGTTCGGCAGTGTGATCGTAGCTGGCTGACAACGCTTAATAGATTCAACGTCATTGCTAAGGTTAGCAAGCTGACCAAGAATAGGAGCAACGGCCTGCTGTAAAGCTGCAGTGGTAAAGTTCTGCGACTTAAGCTGTGCAACTTCGGCAGTAAGAGCCGTAATCTCACGATCCTTACGACTGTCTTCTACAGCATCAATCTTACTCAAAATAGCCTGCGTATTTGCAGATGCACCGTTCTGCAGGGCATTTGTCTGCTGACAAATTGCGAGCTGATCGGCAGCTGCATTCTGTGCAAGCTGGTTCTGGATGTTGCAGCAGCAAGAACATAACTGGCTCTGTGCAGCAGCATTTCCACTCTGAATAGCATTGATTATCTGTAATGCACTAACACCTTGCTGGTTGGCAATTGTGTTAATACCCTGGTTAATAGTCTGGATTGCAGAATTAACCAAGTTGAAATCCTGACCAAGGTTTGTTGACAGCTGCTGGATTGCTGCTGTGCTGCGTTCGCCACTATTGTTGATTGCCTGCATTAACAGATCACGGCCATTGTCGTTGTTGATCATGTTGCCAAGGTATGCTGTACCTGCAGCACCATTACCACCGAATCCGCCAAAACCGCCGAATCCACCATTTCCGAACATAAGTCCGAGCAAGAAACCAAGAATACCACCGCCCCAGCCACCGAAGCCAAGACCATTGTTGTTGTAACCCCCTTCGGGGAACATGAATACTTTACTATCCGACATATATTAAAGTAATTTAAAAGTTAATAATTATTTTTCATAGAGGCCTAAAATACCTCCACCCTTAATTCTACCTGTTTCAAGCTATTCAGCTTTAGCTTGCTTCATAGCTATATCCAGTGATTTTACGATATTGCCTACGTCTTTTAAGATTCTCGTAACCTTAATAGCTGTATCAATATCCATGTTGCCCGACGAATATTCATTCAGAGCAACGATTAGACCTTCTGCAGCAGTCTAAGAAGCAGCTAACAGTCTAGTTCCAGGAGTTTCCTAAAACTCATTAAACCGTTTAACTAATTCTTGAACTTCTGCAGAAGGCTAATATCCTTCGTCTTTAAACACATCTTTAGCAACCCGCCGAGTTCTTTCGTTCTCGGGATACGCTTCATATGGAGTATTCCACTTGTATCTCCATATTATAAATTCTATTTCTTTTAATGCTTGTGATTTATTTTTAGCATTGTTAAAATAGTCTTTAAAAGGAGGAATTGCTAAATCTTCAACATTTAAAGATATTTCGTCTCCTTTTATATCAAACATAATTAACTAACTGGTTCTGCTTTAAGTGCACCGCCTGAATCGATTACAAGTTTGTAAATATTACCGCCCTTGTTCAAAAATATTCCTTTTGATGCATTTCCTGGTGTAGCATCTGTTGTTAGCGTACCAGCTAATACCAACGTTGTTCCATCTGTAACCCACAAGTTATTGAATATACTTAGGGTTTCCATCTAAACAATGCCATCTTTATTCCACGTAATGTTTCCGTTTGCAAGTTTACCACTACCGTCTGAAGCAATTACATTTTTTGCATCCCATCCGTCACCAATGTGCTAGGAATTTCCACCTACAGCAGCACCTATATTTACTGTTTGTACACCGCCATGATATACACGCATTTCTGGAGATGTAACTGTCTGACTACTAGAACTGTCTGAATATTCATGTGTATCAATTTCCACACGATCACTGTTTGACTCTCCTACAACGAGTTTATTCGGAACACTAACTTCATCTGCAATTAATTGAATCACTGACTTATCACCAGTAATAGCTGCAATTACTGCACTATAAGAATCAGTATTTTTTGCAAACATTTTAGCAAAAGCACTGTCTAAATTAGATTCACTGATAAACCCAGCAATGTTCTGATCCTCAATTACACGCTGATCGAGAGAATGTCCTTCTGCAAGAACGTTGTTGTTTTTGTCAAGATATATCACAGTATAAGGACCAACTCCACCGTAATTTCCATTAGCATCTGCATATTGGTTATCACCATTAGAATCTCTCAATACTGGACGGCCCTGTGGGTCACGAAGAATCTTATATATAGTAGTACTTGCGGAAATACTTGCAGTAGCTTTTCCAGATGCATTGTTTACTGCACTATCAACACCACTGTTTGTAGCAAATCCACCACCCTACATATTATTCTGTCCGAGTGTCTTTAATGACTGCCAAGCCTGTGCTAAAGAGTTATCATCAAAGTCTGCGTACTGCTGATAACCAACTAATGCAAAGTTAAGCAACCTCTTGAGTTTCTCTCCATCGCCAGCTCCGTTTGTAGTAACGTCGAACAAAGCAGCAAGTGATGTCAAATCTACACCTACCTCTTGTTCATTAGCCCACTGTGAAAAACGAGAATCAAAAATCTCTCTAAGCTCTGTAGCCTGTCCTTCTTCATCAAGTATGTTTACAAGTGCAGTAACCGACTGGAACATCTTGTCAAACTTCTGTAACCACTCAGACCACTTATACGAAACAATATTACCATTAGAGTCTGTAGTAACAAGACCAGTTTCACGCATGTACTGTTTCAGAGTATTGTCCCAAGCATCCTCATCACCAATATGATATATCTTATCAAGAGTAGTGTTATTCTTCATCCAGTTTGCATGAGACAATGCATTTGAAATAATACTACGAACATATGCGTCTGCCCAAGAATTCTGCTGGTTTATATTAGCTTTAAGATTTTCAATAGCTTCATTTACCTTTTCGGTAATGACAGTGATTGTTTCACTGCTTACGCCATCTGTACCATCCGTGCCGTCAGAACCACTTGAACCAGAACCGCTACCTTGATTGTCCTTACCATATACTGCATATTTCTTACCAGCAAGATAAAGGTCTCCAATCTTATATCTACCAGTAGCAGTTTCAACACCTGGATCTGGAACCCAATTGAAGTCTCCAATACCAGGAACGTCTGATATATTAGGAATTTTACCTTCAAGCTGCCTTAACAATGCATCAACGGCAGCTTTATCATAATAGTTTCCAAACATGCTATCTATCTACGCTTTTGTATAATAGTTAGCAAGTTCTGGACGAGTTACATAATTAGCAAGATAGTTGCTAAGATTCTGCTCAATCCACCTACGTATATATTCAGGGAGATCGGCTTTCTTTACATAATCGTCCAAAATACGCTGAAGCTCTCTATTCCAGCCATCTCCAAAAAGATTCTTAAGTATCTCTTTAAGCTCATCTTCTGTAAGATAATAATCAGGAATAGCTTTCAAATAACCCTGAGCTTCAATCCATCTCTTATACTCCTCAAACTCGTCATCTGTAACGCATTTGTTAACTATATCTTTGAGGAGTGAAATCAATGCATTCTGCATTGAACAGCAACAGTTGCAATCACAACCACCTTTGCTGTTATTTGCCGAGTTCATCTCGGCCTGTAAATCTTCTATCTAAGATAACTTAGCTTTGATGGCACACAGTTGCTGTGTATAAGCGCTTATGTGTGGACCATCACAACATGTATAACAATTCATATATTATTTGATTTTTATTAATATCAGGCCTGATCAAGAAAATAAGAGTTGGTCTCGCTGTCAAACTACACACTCACAATACCTTGATTGCGCAAAAAGTAAGAATCTCCATCGTTAAAGGTGTCGAGTAATAACATATCTCCTGAACCAAGAGCCGTTATATCGCAAATCATTACAACTGAACCTTTATTATCTTGCGAATACTCAGAAAACAAGTTTTTAGCTTCATCAGGCGATTCCGGTACACTACCTTTAAATACTGCGTTGTTAAGAAATTCTTTATCGGTCTTATAAATACCTACAACATTTAAAGGCGTTTTACTTTCAATTGAACTAACTCTACTATCAAGATCATTCAATGCAGATGCAGTAACCTCTTCATTATCCTCTATAGTCTATGTTAAACTTTGTGTAGCTTCATTTATAAGATCACTCTTTGAAATAGTACCCCCAGAAGTTAACAGATAGTCTGTACCTTTGGAACCAATCTTTAACCCATTTGTATCAAGAACGTGTGTTACGTCACCTGATTTCCATATCTAAACGTTAAACGTTCCATCACCAGTATAAAAATGTACCTTATTATTCGAGGCAGTTGCACTAAAGTTCTCTATCATGTTAAATGTAACATGATCATTGCTTATGGTATTAGCAGCTACATTTAGAGTTGGACCTATGCTTTTATTACTCTCAAAATGATTAGTTCCATACATACTAATCCCACCTAACTGTATAAAAGGCGTATATATTGTATTGTTAGCATTTCTTTCTGAATACCCAGCCTATATCTAAACCGGGGGAAGACTCATATTTTCTTTTTGTGCATTTAATACAATTTTACCAGTTTCTCCATTGGCAATATAGTCTGTACCAATTCCAACATACGTTCTGCTAGTAGATGTACTATTAAACATAATCTAACCATTGTTACCATATGCTGTAGTTACATCACCTAATATTTCAATACCACCACCGTGAATTTGTGTCAACTTCCACATTTTTTCACTTTGGCCAATTGTAGTAGAAGAATCATCGTTAAATGCAACATTTATTGAAGCAGGTCCACCAGATACACCAGAGCCACCCACACCAGGAATATACGAGTTATAATTTGCATCAACTTGAACTACCTTATTCGCACTTACAGATTTAAGAAACGATCCTTTTATTTCTAAAAATGGCTAATACGGTGAAGTGATTGAACTAGAATATGTTGATATAACATTTCCAGTAAGAATCTAATCTACTCCTGTTTTTGTAAGTACATTGTTGGTTACTGATATAAGTCCATCAACTCTAGCATCTTGTATATCAATCAAATCAGAGTTTATTTGTACTTGTGATATCGATGGTTTGATTTTTAAGAAAGCGCGAACTAGGCCATAGTTCCCTGTATTCACGTAGCCACTACTCGGATACAAGGAGCAAGCGTTTAGCCTGTTATACTTGGTAGACGACAAATAATAACCGGTGGAGTTAAACTGAACTCCATTACCGTTACCAGCTGCTGCAATTTTAGCATTTATATCATCATATAATGCTATTGCATATCCAAGTTCACCCATTGCTGGAAGATACCACTCGCCATCGTGAGTTCCAGGGGCAAATTTGTGGCAAACATTTGCTGCCGAAAACGTATCACCAAAACCCACAAGATAGGTTGTATTTGCTGCACCATTAACATCAGCCAACATATTAACAATAGTTGAACCGTTATATTCAGTTGCTGCATAATTAGGATTTAATGATCCATCTTCCAAGAACGGATACGCACACGGATTATCGGGATCTCCACCACCAACATAATAGACACCACTGACTGGTGTTCTTGCCTTAACAGCTGTATTTCTACTCCAATCAGCTCTCTTTTCTGGAAAAAAACCGTATGAGTTAACTCCTTTTACAACTCCTTCTTCATCAACCACTGCTACAGTTGTAAAACTAGTTAAACTGGGATCAATACCACTACTCACATTATTCCAATAAATAGCTGAATGTGTTATAGTTCCTTTTGTCGAGCCAGTTGTCATTTCCTTCAATGACATAAATCTTGCACACCCGTCTTCAAAGTGCGACGCAGGAGCAACACATATTGCAACAGGAGTTTTATCTCCAATCTCCTTACCAATAGATCCATCCGAAAACAAATAGTCCAGCAATTCGATTGTACCTGTTCCTTCTGGAGCAATAAGTGCCTGAGTGTTCAACATTGATGATGTTGTTTTAATCAACTCGGGATCATCATTAAGAGCCTCAGAAATCTCTTTTAATGTATCAAGAACTTCCGGAGCACCCCCAATGACTGCTTCAACCTTCTAATCTATATAGTCGGTTAGAGTATTACGTAAGCTGTCGACGTCATCGTCATGGTCTTGGGTAGCATCTGTAATAAGCTAGGCTACTGCATTAGCATCCATTAAATCACCTTTGTTATAGCCGTTAGCTACATCACCAACAAGGAGATCTGGTCGTCTTTTATAGCGAAGGCCATCGCCGGAAACAACTGCACCCAAGATATTTGCTTTATTTAATATCTTTTTCATCTCTATTTTTTAAAACGTTAATAAACACAATAAGGTGTTAACCTACTCGGTTAACACCTTTTAGACGTTTTGCCACCCTCTGACGCCACGTCACACTGCTTTGTTACGCGTCACTCAGCAGTCTCAGGGATGTTTGTTTCCCCGCCGCTGGCTTGTGTTTCGGTCTGACCATCACCCTGGGTCACACTTTCTGTATCATTCGAAGTGCTTTCTGTTTGATCAGATCCCTCAGCTGCGCTACCTTCTTTATTATCAGTTGAACCATAACCGCCTTCACCACGCTCTGTCTTGCTAAGCTCTTCAGCCTCAACTATATCGTATATGGCGATTGGTACAATAACCAACTGAACAAATCTATCTCCTTCATGATAAACAGCAGGAGCTACATCTGTCGTAACACGGAATACTGCCTTTATCTCTCCACGATAATCACTATCAATAACGCCTACAGAATTAGTAAGTGCGAGTGATTTACCACAGACGCTGCTTCGTGGGAAAAGCAATCCTACATAACCTTCCGGTATTTCTACAGCAAGATCAGTGTGGTATACAAGCATCAACTGTTTGATCTCATTCCACGCCGTCTCTATGTGTGTACATACCAAATCAATTCCTGCGGAACCTTTAGTACCGCGTATAGGCATAACAGCCTTATCACTAAGTTTCTTAAATTTAATTTCCATGTAGTAATTTTTAATAAAATGAGTTGCGGGGCTGGGAGTCGAACCCAGAACTTAAGGCTATGACCCTTAAATGATACCTTTTCACTACCCCGCGATGTTGGCTCTTTTAACGACTGAGCCAGAAGATGTCACTCAAATTACAATGATAAAAAAGTTTTCAGTCTCACACTCGCAGCAGTGAGCGCTGTATTGGCATCCAGCCTTACTTTTCACATCACGTTGTAACCAGCTACTTAAAAATCCCTTATGTATTGGGAGAGCACTTGAAAACGGAGAGGAGTCTCAGGAGTGTGTAGGCCTTTTAAGTATAAGTATCACCCTGTATTGTATCCGGTGTTTATACA
>Ga0247611_10004114_pt1 | contig 20546 bp, 6 predicted proteins | sample 177DNAGHGhighgp2_FD_192422 | JGI IMG/M metagenome (GOLD analysis project Ga0247611, IMG submission 192422) | Sheep rumen microbial communities from Palmerston North, Manawatu-Wanganui, New Zealand - 1770 DNA GHGhigh gp2 | ecosystem: Host-associated > Mammals > Digestive system > Stomach > Rumen ...
CCGGGGCCGCCGCTGCCGCCGCGCCTGCGCCTGTGCCGGACGCCGCCGCACCGGTTCCCGCTGCCGTACCGGCTGCGCCCGGTACGGACATTTGAATCGCAAACGGCGCGGAAACGGTTTTGCCCGATGCGCGGAGGAAGTAGCCGAGGAAGGGGAGCGGCGACAGACCGTAGAGCTTGATGCCCTGCTTTTCGTAAGCCTGCACGCCTTCCCGGATCGATTTGCGCGCATAGTTCAGACGGCTTTTGACCGTGCCTTCGGACACGCCGAGCGCTTGTGCGATCTCGCGCGTTTTCATTTCATCATAGTAATAGAGCATGACGCACATGCGCTGTTCGTCCGGCAGTCGGTCAATGAGTTCAACGATCATGCGGCGCGTCTCCGCGTTGTCGATCGCCTTGTCCGGAATGCGCTGTTCGTCCGTATCCTCAAACGAGGCGAACGGATCTTCACCGTCCTCATTTTCGGACAGCAGGAATTCTTTGTTTACTTTACACAGCCGGTTTTTGCAATGATTGGCGGTGATCCGCTTGACCCAGCCGACGTACGCGGTCGGATCGGAGAGCGTGCCCAGCTTCCGGTAAACGGTGATCAGGATCTCCTGCGAGGCGTCGAGCGCATCCGGTTCATTCCGGAGCATGCGAAGACAGTTGTAATAAACCATATCCTGCACGTCGGTAAGGATACGGTTCATCGCGTCGCTGCTCCCGCTTTGTGCCGCGCGCACGTCCGCGGCGATCGATGCGAAATTTCGTTGTATTTCCATATCATTCTCCTTAATTTGCTATTATACCCGAATCCGTCGCTCGTTTCAAGAGTCGATCCCGCGTCCGAAGATTGTCCGAAGGCGGCGGATTTCTCGGAAAAGACGGCGCTCCAACCGTTTCGGCATCAGGTGTTTCTTTGCGTCCCATCGAAGACAGGACCGGATCCATTCGAAAAACGTCATTTTGATTCCCTCCTTCCGCCATACAGGACAGATCAGGGGACGGTACGGTTTTATCGGACCGAAAAAAACGCGGGTTTTCCGAAAAGCGGTATTTGTCGAAAAATACTTGCAATATTGCTGGGATTGTTATAGAATCAAGGATGCTTTTCAGGCAAACTGTATTTTCATAGTATTGGGGTGCAGATCATGACATTCGGTCATGCGGTTTCGCAGCTTTTGATCGGACCGCTGAAATTACTATATGAGTTTATCTTCTTCTATGCGCGGATGTTTGCGAAGAGCGCAGGTCTTTCCATTATCGTTTTAAGCCTTGCCGTAAACTTTCTGCTGCTGCCGATGTACCGGCAGGCGGACGCGATCCAGAACAAGGAACGCGAACAGCAGAAGCGCATGCAGCATTGGGTCAAGCACATCAAAAAGAACTTCTCCGGCAACGAGCGGTTCATGATGCTGCAGACCTACTATCGCCAGAATAACTATAAGCCGTACTACACGCTTCGCGGCATGCTGCCGCTGGTGCTCGAAATTCCGTTCTTCATTGCGGCATATCAGTTCCTGTCGGGACTTTCGATCCTGCAGGGCTTGTCGTTCGGACCGATTCGCGATCTGAGTCTGCCCGACGCGCTGCTTTCGATCGGGAGCTGGAAGATCAACGTGCTTCCGATCCTGATGACCGCTATCAATCTCGTCTCGGGCTATATTTATACGAAGGGGCTGCCGTGGAAGGACAAGCTGCAGCTGTACGGCATGGCGGCGCTGTTCCTCGTGCTGCTGTACGACTCTCCGTCCGGACTCGTCGTTTACTGGACGATGAACAATCTGTTCTCGCTGGTCAAGAATCTGATCGGCACGTTCCGGGACCCGAAAAAGGCGCGAAACATCACGCTTTCCGCGCTCGGCCTTTTGACGTTCATATGGCTGATCCTCATCCCGAAGGGCGGCTGGCTTGATTTCGTGCCGCTGATCGTCATCGGGCTTGCGCTGCAGGCGCCGCTCATTCTGGCGTTGCTTCCCAAGCGGGAACCGAAAAAGAAGACCGAGAAGGCGCAGAAGGAATACAAGCCGAGCCTTCGGCTGTTTTTCAGTGGCTGCGCATTCCTTTCGATTCTGACCGGCGTGCTGATCCCGTCCGCGGTGATCGCGTCCTCGCCGATCGAATTCGTCGATCTGACCGATTTCCATAACCCGCTGATCCATATCGCAAACGCGCTTCTGCTGGCGATCGGTCTGTTCGTGATCTGGTTCGGACTGTTCTACTACCTGTCCTCAAAAAAAGGACGCACGCGCTTCGGCTGTATTGTGTGGATCCTTTCGGGATTTGCGATCGTCGATTATATGTTCTTCGGCACAAATCTCGGCACGCTTTCGGCACAGCTGACCCTGGATCAGCCGCTGACGGTCCACGTCCTCGAAACGGTGATTAACGTCGCCGTGCTCGCGGCGATCGCGGTGCTGTTCCGCTTCGTCTGGAAGAAAAACCGCATGATCGTGCAGATCGGATATATCGTTCTGGGCGTCGCGGTGCTCGGGCTTTCCGTGATGAATATTTCCCGCATCCGCGCCGCAGAACCCGAGATGCAGACGGCGCTGATCAACAATCAGGCCGCGTCTTCCGAAAAGGACAAGGGCGTGGGACAGATCATTCGGCTGAGCAAAAACAAGCGGAACGTCATCGTTCTGATGATGGACCGCGCGATCGGAAGTTATATCCCGTATCTGTTCGCGGAGCGACCGGAACTTGAAACACAGTTCTCCGGCTTCACGTATTACCCGAATACGCTGTCGTTCGGCGGCAGCACGAACTTCGGTGCTTCTGCGCTGTACGGCGGTTATGAATACACGCCGAAGGCGATGAACGAGCGGCCGGATCAGAAACTCGGCGAAAAGCACAACGAAGCGATGAAGGTCATGCCGGCGATCTTCGATGAAAACGGCTACGCCGTCACCGTGATCGAGCCGACCTACGCCGGCTATACGTGGATCCCGGACCTTTCGATTTACGCCGATTATCCGAACGTGAAGGCGTACAACATCGAACACGGGCAGATGCACACCGCATTGATGGATCAGCAGCGCACGACGCTGAACGAGGTCTGGCAGCGCAATTTCTTCTGCTTCAGTCTCATGAAGATCTCGCCGATTCTGCTGCAGTATCCGATCTATATGGACGGAACGTACTGCGTGCAGAAGGACAACGTGCAGTACACGATCGGTCTGTCCGAGTCCTACGGCATCAGCACGGCGTTCCTGAATTCCTACGCGGTGCTGGAAGGTCTGAACGGCATCACCGTCGGAGAAGAGACCGACGCGGGCGTATTCATCATGATGAGCAACAGCATGACGCACGAGCCGCAGCTTTTGCAGGAACCGGCGTACGTGCCCGCACAGCACGTCGACAACATTGAATACGATGAGAAGAACAAGGATCGGTTCCTCGTAAACGGGCGCGAACTGCGCGTCGAGACCACCGAACAGATGCAGCACTACGAGATCAATATGGCGGCGATGATCCTGCTCGGGAACTGGTTCGACTATTTGCGCGAGAACGGGGTATACGACAATACGCGTATCATCATCGTCGCGGATCACGGACACTTTCTGCATCAGTACGACGATCTGCTGCTCGGCAGCGGTCCGCGCGAGGACATCATGGGATACAATCCTCTGCTGATGGTCAAGGATTTCGACAGCGAGGGGTTCACGACCGACGGCGGATTCATGACCAACGCCGACGTTCCGACGCTGGCTCTGTCCGGCCTGGTCGACGATCCCGTCAATCCGTTTACGGGAAAAGCGATCGACAGCAGCGCGAAGGAAGGGGATCAGTACGTAACGATCTCGAGCGACTGGGACATCGCTGTTAACAACGGAACGACGTTCAAGCCTTCGCAATGGTATTCCGTACACGACGACATCTTCGATAAAAACAACTGGAAGAACGAAGGACGGCATTGACGCAGAGACAATAAGACCCGAAGCAATTGCTTCGGGTCTTTTCATTCGGCTTGTCAGCGGAAGAATCCGAGAGAATCGAGTGCCCAGATGGATTTTTCGAGGTATGAATCGTCGATAATCGGCCACTTAAAACCGCAGCGGTACAGCGCATTGACCGTAAAACGGTGGTCTGCGCCGACCTCGCGGATGCTGGCGCCTTCTTTGTTGAGATAGGCGACGAGGCTGATGACCGCTTCGCTTTCGGAATCCCGCTTGGCAGCTTCGGCAAGCGTCGATTCGAAACGCGCCTCCGACACCGTGTCGATTTTGAATCCGTGCCGGCGCATGGCTTCAATTACGTCCGCCATCGTGACCAAATGATCATTGTTGGCATGGAAGACGGAGAACGGTCCTTTCACACCAGCGAGCGTCAGGACGGCGGTCGCGGTGGAGTCGATCGGCGAGAACTCGACCGGATGGTCCAGCACGGTGATGGGACATTGTCCAAGCTTCGTATACGCCCAGAGCGAGCGCATAAACGCGTTTGTCAGGAAGTTGATCTGGAACTCGCCGTCGGTATAACGGCTCATCAGATTGCCGACGCGGATGATGACGGCGTCGAGCCTGCGCGATTGCACCGATTCGAGGATTGCACGCTCCGCAAGGAACTTGGTGCGCACGTAATCGTTGTCAACGCGTTGTCCGAAGTACAGTTCATTCTCGTGCAGCATGCGCATTTCGCTGACGTCCATTTCGCCGCCGACGGAAAGTGTGGACACGTGTACGAGCCGTTTTCCGCTGCGCAGGCACATCTCTACAAGATTTTCCACACCGTGGAAGTTGATGCGGTCGAGAATGTCGTCGTTGACGAAGTGCTTGACGCACGCCGCGCAGTTAATGACGGTCGCCGCTTTTTCGGCGTCGAGTGCTTCAAGCGACTTCAGATCGGTGATGTCGCCCTCGACACAGAAGATCCGCGTTCCGAACAGATTCTCGAAGGTGTCTCCGAAATAGTACATGAGCATATTCATCATACGCCGTTCGGGCGAACGGAACCGGCCGCGACGCACGAGGCAGGTGATTTTGCCGACGGTGCGGTCGAGGTACGCCTTGAGCACGTGAATGCCGAGGAAGCCCGTTGCGCCGGTAAGAATCACGTCGCCCACCGGCCCTGGAACGATTTCGTCCACGCGTTCCATACAGTTCACGCGCAGCAGTTCGTTCAATGCGGTATAGTCGTAATCCGATGCCGCGGTGGAACGGTCGAGTTCGCGGATGCCGCTGATGATGCGGGCAAGCTCGCGCGGGGAGGGATTGTCGAATACGTCCTTATAGACGATCGAGTAGCCCTTGTTCATGGCGAACATAACGACTTTCGCCGCGCTGATGGACGTGCCGCCGATTTCAAAAAAACTGTCGGTCGCACTGACTTTTTCAAGACCCAAAATGGATGCGTATTCGTCGCACAGTTCCCGCTCGAGCGGCGTGCGCGGCGCTTCATATGCGCGGGATTCTTCGATCCGTTCTGGTTTCGGCAGCGCACGCCGGTTGACTTTCTGGTTCTGCGTCAGAGGGATGGCGTCGAGCTGCATCGTGACCGATGGGACCATGTATGGCGGCTTCTTGCTGCGGATGAACGCATTGAGCGAAGCCGTTTCGATGGCTGCATCGGAGACAACGTACGCAGCGATGAACTTGCCGCCGAACGTCTCGTCGTCGAACGCCTGCACCGTTACGTCCTTGATGCCAGGATAGTCGCGGATCACGCCCTCGACTTCGGCAAGTTCGATGCGGAAGCCGCGGATCTTCACCTGGCCATCGTTTCTGCCGATGAAGTCGAGTTTGCCGTCGGGAAGCCGACGGACGACGTCGCCGGTGCGGAACGCACGCTCGTAACCGGGCTCTGCGCAGAACGGGTTTTTGACGAAACTCTGTTGGGTGCGCTCAGGCTGGTTCAGATACCCCTTCGATACGCCGTGACCGGAGATATAGAGTTCACCCATTGCGCCGACCGGCAGTTCGTTGCCTGCGGAATCGGCAACGAAGAGCTTATAGTTATCCAGCGCGTCTCCGATGGGAATGCGGTCATAAAGCCGGTCGACTGCTTGCGTGGTCGCGCAGACGGTGCACTCCGTCGGACCGTAAATGTTGGTGAGCACGTACCCCTCGGGAGGGGCGATCGGAACCAGTTTTTCACCGCCGACTGAAAGATGACGCAGGTGCGCTTTGGGAAGCGCGTCCGCAAACATTCTGCCCATTTGCGTCGTCATGAACACGTGCGTGACGTGATTCGCTTCATAATAATCGTTCAGAACCGGAAGGTCGATGCGGATCTCTTCGGGAACAATGCAGACCGCAGCGCCCGTGGTGAGCGGCGCGTACAGGTCCATCATGCAGGCGTCGAACCCGTAGCTTGCGTATGCGCCGACGATGCTTTCCGCCGTCAGATCGTAATGCCTGCGGTACCAGTCGCAGAAGTTCACGAGATTCCCGTGCGTCAGCATAACGCCCTTGGGAACGCCCGTCGTGCCGGAGGTATAGAGCAGAATCAGCAGGTCGTCCGGCGTGAGCCCCGAAGCCGCGGGAACGGCGTCGGGTAGGGATGCGATCTCGCTGCATTTCAGCACCGGACCGTCGTAGTCGGGCAAAAGATGCAGGAGCGATTCATCCGCAATCAGAAGCTTCGCATTCGCGTCGCGGATCATATAGCTGAGTCGCTCGGACGGATAACTGGGATCAAGCGGCTGATACGCCGCGCCGGATTTCATCACGCCGAACGTCGCCGTGACCATGAATTCGCTGCGCGGGATCAAGATCGAAACGACGTCGCCGCAGCCGATGCCGAGGCTTTGCGCGTATGCAGCGATTCGATCGGAGATGGCATCGACCTCGCCGTAGGTGAGGCGCACGTCGCGATAGATCGCCGCGATACGTTCGGGCGCTTTTTTTGCGATTCTGCGGAACAGCGTCACGAGATCCGTGCGTTCGTAATCGACGGCGGTATCGTTGAACCGATCCAGCATGGCCCGCTGCTCGGGCGTAACAAGCGAGATGGAATCGACCGTTTCGTTTGCAACGATGCCATTGAATGCAAGCGCCATGGCTTCCGCGATCGACCGAACGTGCCACTGCTCGTAATGCTGTGCTTCGTATTCACAGTCAATGCGATAACCTTCGGGCGTATCGAAGATGAAGAACGTAAACGGTGCTTTCACGGTATCCGGCGGCATCATGACGGTTTCGGCGGGTTTGCCGCCGAGCACGGTATCGCCCGCGATCGCGCCCTCGTAAACGAGCAGGATATCGGCCTTCACGCCGAACTCGCGCGCGATCTCCGCAAAGGAGAATACGTCGTTCGACATGCCCGACCGAAGCTGCGAGCCTACGCGCTGCGCGTAAGCTGCGCCCGTTTCATCGGGAACGGCGGCAAGCACGACGGGCAGAGTGTGCACGAACATACCGACCGATTCCGAAAGACGGCTGTCGCTGCGGCCGTTGTAGACCGTGGTATAGACGCAGTTGCTCCGGGCGAGAAATTTGCGAAGCACGAGCCCGAATGCTGCGTTCCAGACGGCGTTAATCGTTGTTTTGTGATCCGACAGGAACCGCTGCACAAGGTCGCGGTTTGCGCGGACTTCATAGGATAGCAGCCCGACGTCAGCGACCGCGCCGTTTTTGTCTCGAACGGGCAGGCAGTCGACGTCCAATCCGTCGAGCAGCTTCGCCCAGTAGGCGTGTGCCGCCTCATATGCGGGCGATTCGCGCAGCTCCTCTTCGGCGAGCGCGGCTTCGAAGCCCGTAAACCGTTCTTTCTCGAGCGTTTCACCGCGGAACGCGCGTTCAACGTCGGCTGTGAAAATGGTCAGCGATTCTCCGTCGAACAGAATGTGATGCGCGTCGATAAACAGATACGGCGCGTCGCCGCCGGTGATCAGCAGCGCACGGTAAAGCCGTTCCTCCGTCAATTTGAACGGGCGAACGAGCCCGGCAAAGCCCATTACGAGGGATGAAGCATCAATCTGCTCGATGATGGGCGCTTCGTCGTCACGTCGCAGCGCGGACACGTTGCCGTTCTCGTCCGAAACAAGCCGCATTTTGAGGTAGGGGTGCGCATCGATCGCAGCAGCCAGAGCCGCTTTGAGCCGTTTCAGATCCACTGCGGGATCGAGCTTCAGAAGCAGCGGAATGTTGTAAATCGTCGAGTTGGGATTTGCCATGCATTCGACGAGGATACCCTGCTGCACGCCCGAAAGCGGATAACGGTCGCGCAGTCCGTAGTCCTTTGCGGTTTCCGCCGCGCCGGACAGGTACGCGGCAAGCTCGCGGACCGTATGCAGATCCTTGACGTCGCTCGTGCGAACGATGCAGTTGAACGCCTTGGAAAGCAGCACGTTCAGACGCATGAGCCCGATCGAGGAAAGCCCCGCATTCTCAAGGTCGGTGTCGATGCCGAAATCATGGTGACCAATCGCATCCGCTGCGCAGTCGAACGCTTTTTGCTGTGCCTCGTTTTCGGGAGCGGTGCGGTCGGTCTCTTCACGCTTCGGCAGAGGCAGGGCGCGCTTATTGACCTTTTGGTTTTGGGTGAGTGGGATTGCATCCAACTGCATGGTGGCGGATGGAACCATATATGCGGGCTTGCGTGCGCGGATAAACGCGTTCAGCTCGTCGACCGATACCGTCTGATCCGAAACGACGTAAGCGACCAGATATTTCATGCCATTCCGCTCGTCGGAAAACGCCTGCACCGTCGCGTCCCGGATGCCGGGATATTCGCGAATGACACCTTCCACTTCGGACAGTTCAATGCGGAAGCCGCGAATTTTGACCTGCCCGTCGTTTCTTCCGATAAAGTCGACGGTGCCGTCGGGCAGCATGCGTACGACGTCACCGGTGCGGTAGACACGGTCATATCCGTCCGCATCGTCGAATGGATTTTTGAGAAACGATTCCGCGGTCTTGTCGGGACGGTTCAGATATCCCTTGCCGACACGTTTGCCTGCAATCCACAGTTCGCCGGGCGCGTAAGGCGGCAGACGGCGGCCGAATCGGTCCGTAACGTACAACTTCACGTTTTCGCACGCCTTTCCGATCGGTACGCGATGATAGAGCCGATCGACGTCCTGAACGGTCACGAGGATCGTGCATTCGGTCGGACCATACGCGTTATGCAGCGTAAAGCGGAAGGAAGAGGGATCGACGGGGACCAACGTTTCGCCGCCGACGGAAAGATGTTTGAGAGACGCGCCCTCGTACAGCATTGCAAACTGCCTGCCCACCTGCGTGGTGATGAGCGAGTTCGTAATGCCGTTTTCCTCGTAATACCTTGCAATCGCACCGAGGTCAAGTCGGATATCCTCCGGAACGATGTAGAGCGTCGCGCCGGCAGTCAGCGTCGGATACAGATCCAGCATATGCGCGTCAAATCCGTAGCTCGCGTACGCAGCGACACGGCTTTCGCTCGTGATTTCATAATAGTCGTGCGCCCAGCCGACGAACGCGGCGATGTTGCGGTGCATCAGCATCACGCCCTTTGGCGTGCCGGTCGTGCCGGAGGTGTACAGAAGGATATAGGTATCGCCGGGTTTGATGTCCGCGTCAAACGGCTCGCAAGAAGGCAGCGAAGGAATCGTGTCGGTAAACAGCACTGGGCAGGTGCGCGCCGGTACTTTCCCGACCAGCGCACGGTCCGCGATGAGCAGACACGCCGACGCATCTTCCATCATAAACCGAAGACGCGATTCCGGATAATTGGGATCAAGCGGCTGATATGCCGCGCCGGTCTTCAGTACGCCGAGCGTTGCAAGGACCATATATTCATCGCGGGGAATCAAAACGGAGACCACACTTCCGCGTTTTACGCCCATCCGGCGCAGCCGTCCCGCCAGCGCGTCGGTAATGCGGTCGACTTCGGCGTAGGTGTAACGGGTGCCTCCGGCAACGACGGCGACGTTTTCGGGGTACTGCTTTGCCGCTCTGCGGAACTGCTCAACGACGTTTGCCGTATCGCGCGCAACGTCCGTTTCGTTGGCGGCATTCAACAGCATCCGATCCTCGGGAGAAACGAGATCGATCTGATCGAGCGCATCGTTCGACGCCCATTCGGCAGCCAACAGCAGATACGTTCGCAGAAAGCTCTGCGCCCAGGCGTCGCTGTAGTATGAACCGTCATATCGGACCTCGACGGAATAATTGCCCTCCGAGACAGCGCGCACGCAAAGCGCGAGCGGAAGCGTGTCGCAGGGTGCGGCGTTTCCAAACACAAAGCGTGGTTCCGCGCTGAGGTCAAATCCCTCTGGGAGCACGGGGCGCGCATCACCACACGATGAAAGACCGTTCCGGTACTGCGCTTGTGCGTCGTCAAGCAACGCCTTGATTCCGTTCTCCCCGTTCGGCTGAAAGCGGAAGGGAAAGGGACCGTTTGGGGATTCGACGCCGAACACGATGTCGTCGCGCGCGGTGAACAGCGTGAGCGCACAACCGAAAACGGTGGCGAAGAACACGTCCGCGGCGCAATCCGTAAGCTGCAGCGCAACCGCCGATTCGTGAACGGAGACGTCGTACGCATTTACAGCGTCCCAAACGTCGCGTTCCGGAAGACATCCGGGTTCGCAGTCCGTGAGGAGCCGACACCAGTAATCGGGATTATCTTTCATAAAAACTCCTTTCATTCGGAAAGCGTCTGTGCGAAAGCGGTCTGCCGCAAATATACACGTTCCGATTTTATATCTTATTTATTATACAATATCACAGTCGGACATGCAAGAATCTGATCCGGAATCGTTCCGATGTTTTATGGGATAGGAAAATCCCGATGCAATCGATAACCGGCGGATCCACACGAACCGAGCCGAAAAAGGGCTTGCTTTCCGAAACGGTATCTGCTATGATTGCACTGAAATAGTTCAATATCATAGCAAATGCAGTCTGTTTTGGAACAAAAGAGTGATCCGATCAATCGGAAGAAAATCACAAAAGTTGGCATTTTAAGCCGATTTTTATGAAAATCAAAGAAAATGGAAGAGCGATTTTTGGTTTTTCGAAATCGCACAAAAGCGCTTGTTATGAACAAAAAGGAGAAACAGTCTTGGAAGGGAAATTGACGAGAAAACAGTTTGATCTGCTCGTGACGCTTTCTGAAGCGGATGGTCCGCTGACGCAGCGGGAACTGAAAGAACGCACGGGGCATTCCCTCGGTATGATCAACCGCACGATGAAGGAACTGAAGGACCGCGGTTTTGCGGATGGCGGCGTTATCCTGGAAAAAGGATTTGAAGCGCTTGAGCCGTACGCAGCGAAACGCGCCGTGTTCATTGCGGCGGGATTTGGTTCGCGCCTTGCGCCGATCACGCTGAATACGCCGAAGCCGCTTGTGCGTGTACACGGTGAGCGCATCATCGATGGACTGATCGACGCTTGCTTAAGAGCCGGCATTACCGAGATCTATATCGTTCGCGGATACCTTGCGGAGCAGTTCGATCAGCTTCTGTATAAGTACCCGATGATCCGCTTTCTGGAGAACCCGCATTACAACGAAGCAAACAACATCTCGAGCGCGCTGGTTGCAAAGGACCTTCTTTCCAATGCGTACGTGTTCGAAGCGGATCTGCTGCTCAGCAATCCCGACGTGATCAAAAAATATCACTACGCATCCGATTTTCTTGCGATCAAGAAGGACCGCACGGACGACTGGTGCTTCACGGTCCGGGACGGATACATCGTTGAGGAAAAGGTGGGCGGTCTCGATTGCTGGCAGATGGTCGGCATTTCCTACTGGGACGAGGAGGACGGGAAGAAACTTGCGCACGACATCCCCGACGTTTACGTTTCGCCGGGCGGCAGGGAACGTTACTGGGAACAGGTCCCGCTCGTTTTCCGCAATCGGAACTATGCGGTCGAGGTGCGCGCGTGCTTCGACGAGGATATCGTTGAAATCGACACGTTCCGCGAACTCAAGACGATTGATCCGTCGTATGACGTTTGATTTTGAAAAGACGGAGGTAGGCATATGCGCAAACAGGAGCGTAACAAGAACAATCAAAACGAGGGCAAAGAAACGCTGAAACGTTCACTTTCGCCGATGCACGTATGGGCGATCGCGTTCGGCTGCGTCATCGGCTGGGGCTCGTTCATCAATCCGGGCAAGAAATTTTTGCCCAATTCCGGCGTTGCGGGAACGGCGATTGCCATGTTCCTCGGCGCGCTCGTCATGATCGTCATCGCATTCAGTTACGCGTACATGGTGCCGAAGCACCCGAAGGCGGGCGGCGAGTTCACCTTCACAAAAGCGTGCTTTGGAAAAAGTCTCGCGTTCGTCTGCGGCTGGTTTCTCGTCGCAGCGTATTTGACCAACGTCCCGATGAACAGCACGGCAATCGGCATGATCGTCGACGGTCTAGACGGAAGCGCGGATATCCTGAAATTCGGATTTCACTACAGCGTCGCCGGGTTCGATATCTATCTGGGTGAGATGCTGCTTGCCATGTTCATCCTGATTCTGTTCGGCTGGCTCAATATCATCGGTGTCAAAAAGGCAGCGATCGTGCAGACGATCCTCGCTTCGATGCTTGTGATCTGCGTATTCACGCTGTGCATCGCGGGCGTCGTCAGCGCAAAGGCGAAGGGCATCAATCTGCAGCCGATCTGGGGCTTCGATAAGAAAGCGGCGATGGATGCAAACGCAACGACCTCGGAGATCGGCGCCTTCGCACATAAGGGCACGGCGGGCATTCTGTCCGCGATCCTTGCGACGTTCGCGATCGCGCCGTGGGCGTATGTCGGATTCGACGCGATCCCGCAGGCGGCGGAGGAGTTCAAGTTCTCCTATAAAAAGGTCAGCATCATCATGATCGTCGCGATCGCGTTCGGCTGCTTCGTGTACGTTTCCAACAACACCGTCGCCGCGGCGGCGCTCGAGAACTGGCCGGACCGCGTGATGGCCGGCGAATGGGTGCTGCTCGTTGCGGCGGAAGAACTGCTGGGCACGTTCGGCAAAGTACTGATCGGTCTCGGCGTTTCCTGCGCGGTGCTTTCCGGCATCATGGGATTCTATCTTGCTTCAAGCCGACTGATGTATTCGATGAGCCGCGATGGATATCTTCCGAAGTGGTTCGGCAAGGTCGATAAAACGTACGGCACGCCGAAAAACGCGATGCTGTTCTGCATTCTCATCAGTCTGTCCGGTCCGATCCTCGGAAGAGAAGCGCTTGGCTGGTTTGTCGACATGAGCGCGATCGGTGCTTCGATCGGATATTTCTTTACCTGTGCGAGCACGCTGATCACAGCAAAGCGCGACGGCGACGCAAAGCCGTTTTTGAAGATCTTGGCGGCGGTCGGTGTATGCTTCTCCGTTGCGTTTATGATTCTGCAACTCGTTCCGATCCCGGGACTGTCCGGCGTTCACTTCGGAAGAGAATCCTACATTATGCTCGGCGCATGGGTCGTGATCGGCGCAATCTTTTATGCGACGCAATGGAAACACTTCCGTGCGAACGAATGAGCGAAAACCAAACGGATCTTTTTTCGATCTCCTTCTCCGGGAATCGGGGAGGGAGATTTGCGCTTGATCGGGAAACGGTACGATTGACAAGAAATCGTTGGATTGGTATAATAATCTGTCTGTCGCGCGGACGATCGCTGCTCGCAAAGGAACAAGGGCTTTTGCGAACGATCGGCAGCCTATGCCGATAACGGAGGAGAGAAAATGCGACTTTACATCGACCCCGGAACGGGGAGCATGCTGTTTACCATCGTGGTGGGACTCTTAGGTACCGCCATCTTTGCATTTCGCAAGGTTTTTATGAAGCTTCGGTTCTATTTTTCCGTTGGCAAGCAGAAAAAGAGCGACGAGGAACGCCTGAAACTTGCGATTTTTTCGGACAGCAAGCGCTACTGGAACGTCTTTGAATCGATCTGCGACGAGCTCGATCGCCGAGGCATCGACGCGGTATACATGACCGCATCGGAGGACGACCCCGCGCTTTCGACCAAGTACGAGCATGTTCGCAGCGAGTTCATCGGCAGCAGCAACAAGGGGTTTGCAAAGCTGAACATGCTGAAGGCGGACGTGCTTCTGTCCACTACGCCCGGATTGGACGTGTACCAGTGGAAACGCTCACGCGACGTCAAGTGGTACGTCCATATCCCGCATGCGTCGAGCGACATCGTTCTGTATCGCATGTTCGGCATCGACTACTACGATGCTGTTCTGCTTTCGGGCGAATATCAGAAGGAGCAGATCCGCAAATTGGAATCGCTGCGTGACCTGCCCGAAAAGGAACTGAAGATCGTCGGCATGACATACATGGACGCGATGAAAGCGCGGCTCGACTGTGCCGAACCGCTCAGAGAGCATCCGACCACGGTCCTGCTCGCACCGTCCTGGGGACAGAGCGCGATTCTTTCCCGCTACGGCGCACGCATCATCGAAGCACTGATGAAAACGGGGTATCACGTGATCGTCCGTCCCCATCCGCAGTCCTTCACTTCCGAAAAGGAAATGCTCGACGCGCTCATGAAGCAGTTTCCGGACAGCGAACAGCTCGAGTGGAATCGCGACAACGACAACTTTGAGGTGCTGCGCCGTTCCGATATCATGATCTCGGATTTTTCCGGCGTCATCTTCGACTTCGCGCTCGTGTTTGACAAACCGATCATTTATGCGGACACGTCGTTCGATAAATCGCCGTACGACGCGTGCTGGTTAGAAGAAGAACTCTGGACATTCTCTACGCTCCCGAAGATCGGTGAACAGCTGAGCGAGGAAAAACTGGACACGCTGAAGGATGTAATCGACGGCTGTCTTTCCGAACGGAAGCGGCAGGATGCAAGAGATGCGGCGCGCGCGCAAACCTGGCAGTTCCCGGGCGAAGCGGCAAAGCGTACGGTCGATTATCTGGAAGAAAAGCTGAACGCGCTTCACGCAATGGAAGCCGAGGCGAACGCCTCGAAAGATAAAGCATCGAAAAAACGGAAAAAAGAAAAGAAAGCATAAAAAAGCGCGGCGCTGCCGCGCTTTTGTTTACGCTTTGAGCCGTTTCTTTTTGAGAATTACGGTATAAGCGGTGGCGATCAGGATCTGCGCCGCAGTCAGAACAAGCAGCCGCGTGACGGAGGGATCCGGCGCGAATGCGCCGCACAGATTGAACGCAGCGTGCGTTACAATGCATGGAAGAAGGCTGTCGCATTTTGCAAAGACCGTCACGAACAGATATCCAACTGCGACGGACAAAACGGCCTGACAGAGTACGAATATCGGCGCCGCGCCGTCGAACAGACGGATGAAATGGAACAGACCAAACAAAACGGAGGAAACGACCGCCGCGTTTTCGACGTTTTTCGATTCGAGCGATCGGAACAGAAACCCGCGGAACAGTAATTCCTCCAGAATGCCGATCGAAACGGCAAGCACGATCGCAGACAGGATTTTTAACGCCGAATCCGGCAATGAAACGCCGTAACAAAGATTGCTGAGCGCAAACAGTCCGAGCGGAACGAACCAGAGAAGTCCGGCGACGCGTTCCGGCTTTCGAAGCCCGTATCGCTCTGCGTTTCCGGTCCACGCGACGAACCGCAGCAAAAGCAGCGCCGCAGCGAGCAAAAGCACCGTGCGGGGCAGTTCGCCGAAGTTTGCGATCCGAGTGAGGTATGCGCCGAGAACGCCCGCCGCCGTATACAGAACGATCAAAGCAAGCGCAAGGGCGGGTTCGGTTTTTTCGTACGGTCTTTTCAAAGCTCTCCTTTTCGTTCGTCCCTTTCTGTTTGACCCAGTATACCATAAAGGGCACGTTTTCGCTACAGGGAAATCAGCGTATCTATTGCAATGAGAAGGCAGAAATGATAGGATATATCAGAATGCTGCAGGCATTGATCAACAACCGAAAGGGGAACCATACGCATGCTGAAACGGAACAGATTCCTGTCCTTGCTGGTTGCCGTGCTGATGCTGACGTCCACGGTGCTGACCGGCGTTTCATCCGCATTTGCGGACGGCGAAACGGAACCGGAAGAACCGGCAGCGTCGACGAAAACGACGGATGTCGAAACCGGCGGCGCGGAATCCGAAGCAGATCTGCCCGATCCCGAAGCGGACGATGACGGCGACGGATTGAAAAACGGCGACGAAACGGGCGTTTATGAAACCGATCCGAACAATGCGGACACCGACGGCGACGGGCTTTCGGACGGGGACGAGGTCAACGTGTACAAAACCGTTCCGACCGTGGCGGACACCGACGGCGACGGGATCGTCGACGGCGAGGAGATCCGCATCGGAACCGATCCGAATCAAGCCGATACCGACGGCGACGGCATCATCGACGGCGAAGAACTCGTTCTCGGGACCGACGTTCTGAACGCGGATACCGACGGCGACGGAATCGTTGACGGCGATGAATGGATGCTCGGCACCGATCCATTCGTCAAAGAGCGACTTTCGGACGTGTTCCAGTCGATCGGCAAAGGCGCGATCGACGGCGCCCTGACGGCGGACAACGCCGCAATCCCCACGATCGAGGGGTATGCGCCGTACGTGCTGGTGCGCGAGGCGTCCGTGACGCACTTCGATTCGGAATCCTTCCGGCACAACCGCGCGCTCGTCGGCAAAGCGGTGCGCGTCATGCTGCCGGAGGGCGGAAATCTGACCCTTTCCTTCACGCTCGATACCGCGGCGAAAAACATCGCGCTGTTCTGCATGACGGACGAAGGCACGGTTCTTCTGGATGCGGAACGGAACGGAACAACTATGTCCGTGCCGCTTACGGAAAACGGTGTTTACTTCGTTGTCGATCTTGAAAAACTGTACGGCGTCATCGAACCGGACGGCGCAATGTCGCAGGGCGCAAAAGATACCGTGATTCTGCTGGATGATTTCCACTACGTCACCCTTGCCGCACCGCTGACGGCGGGAAGCGACGTCGACACCGACGGCGACGGCGTGCCTGACTGCAAGGAAATCACCGCGCCGTATACGATCGACCTCAGCAACGGCAGAACGGCGACGGTCTATGGCTTCCGCTCCGATCCGACGCTGCCCGATACCGATTTCGACGGCATTCCGGATCAGTACGACAACGCGCCGAACCGCAACGTCTTTACCGGCAAGCTCAAGAGCGGTCATGACGGCACGACGAGCGTCAGCTTTACCGTTGATTATCGGAGCTTTTTTACCGACAACACGGCGTATCAGCCGAATCTTGCGACGTATTCCGTGATGGGAGCCGCGCTCGCGTACTACGACGTTTCCTCCGCGTATGACAACGCGTATCTGACCCTCGACGCCGCGCAGACGTGGGAAAACGGCACAATCTCCACGACGAAGAAACTGAACGGCGTCGAAATCATGCAGCTGTTCGGTTTCGAGGATGTCGTCGACTACAAGTTCAACACGCACGGCTATACAGACGACGATCAGTGCGAAGCGGTCATCGGACACAGGACCGTGACGTACAACGGACAGACCAAGGTTGTCGTTGCAATCTGGGCGCGCGGTACGGATGCCAAGTCCGAGGAGGAGTGGTGCAGCAACTTTGATATGGGCGATCTCGAACGGTTCTTCGACGAATACGATTCCGTTTCCGGCAAGAACCCGCGGCAGAGAAACGACGACTGGACGCGCAAGACGAACCATCGCGGCTTCGATGTGTGCGCCACGCGCATCCTGAACTATTACAAAAATGAGTATTATCCGGCGTACGTCAAGCCGGTCCTCGATGCAAATCCGACCTACACCCTCACGTACTGGATCACCGGTCACTCGCGCGGCGCTGCGGTCGGCAATCTGATGGCATCGTATCTGATCGACGAAGGAAACGAGCTCTACGCGTATACGTTCGCCGCACCGAACAGCACGGCGAACACGGAAGCATCGGCGGCAAAGTACGACTGTATCTTTAACCTCGTCAACAGCAACGACTTCGTGCCGATGCTGCCGATGGTGGATTGGGGCTTCACCCGCTACGGCAAGACCGCGTTCGTGGACGCTTCGGCGTATTCCGCCGAGATCAAGTCGGCGACCGGATCGACGTACAGCGGCAATTTCCTCTCGTCGGGCGATATGAGCACGCTGCTCGGAAAGTTCATCTGCATTACCGGCGAGAATGCGGATCGCAACAATCCGGGCAAGCTTCTCGGATGGCGCGAAGTGTACGTATATCACTGCGGACACACGCACGCAGGGGAAACGATGGGCAACTACCAGAGCACGACGTTCCGCGCGTCCAATTTCTTCGGAAACGTACGCGAGAGTTCGTATAATACGTACAATAATCATCTGAAGAAACACAGTTACTGGACAGACGGCATCTGCGAAACGCCGGCGTACTGTCTCATGGTCCTTTGCGTGCTGATGCCGAAAATCGCGGATGGATCCTACGTCTCGGCCGCCTACGAATACGAGATGCGAAACAAGCTTGCCGATAAATTCGACTTTGGCAAGAACGATATCATCGGCTACGCCACGAAACTCACTGAGCCGCACTTCATGGATACCTACTCGGTCGTTCAGGCGCAGATCAATGCAGCGGGCAATCCCGGAAGCCGGTTCACGACGCTGCGGTATTACACCGCGACCGATACGAACGGCGGACGGCCCGCGCATACGCATACCTATACCTACGTGCCGTATGACGGACAGGCGCCGACTTGTGAAGAACCTGGTTTCGGCTATCGATACTGCCCGTGCAGCAACGTCAATGCAGACTGGTATGACGATTATCAGAAGAATGTTACGATCCCCGCGCTCGGACACGACTGGAACGCGCCGACCTGGAGCTGGAACGGCACGACCGCGGCGACGGCGACCTTCGTCTGCAGCCGTGACGCAAGCCACATCGAATCGGTCGAAGCCGTGATCACCGCTGCGGCCGGTACCGGAGCGGATGCGGGATACATGGTTTACACCGCGACGGTTGAACTCGGCGGCGTGACCTATACGGACACGATCCGCGAAGCGATGTCGGCTTATTACCTCGTGGGGAGCGTAAACGGCTGGGCAATCGATGAAGCGTTCGCCTTTGCACCGTTCGGCGATGCGGGCGAATACGTGCTGCAGACGACGCTTTCCGAGGGCGACGAAATCAAGGTCGTGTTCGGAAAGACCGGCGAACCGATCGCAAACGAAAACTGGTTCCCGGGCAGCGCGCACAACGCGTACGGAATGGATGGAAATTATCGCGTCGACGCCGATCATGCGGGAAGCGTCACCGTCTATTTTAAGCCGGAAGGCAATCCGGCGTGGGCTGGCTTCGGCGGCTACTTCTATATCGAAAAGGATCATTCGATCGAGATCGAGATCCCGAACGGACACGGCACGGCGCGTATGCTGAACGGTGATGGCCTTGAGATCGCGACGGCGTCCGTCGGGAGACCAATCTCCGTGGAAACGACGCCGGATGCGGGGTACGAACTCGATCGGATCGAGCTTTGGAAGAAACACGGCGGTACGGCGGCGTCCGATACGCTTACCGATACGGACTTTTTGATGCCGGACTATGACGTGATCGTCAAGGTCTATTATCGGGCGATTCCATACTCGGTCACGTGGAAGAACTACGACGGCACGATACTCAAAACGGATATCGTGTTTTACGGCGACGTACCGACCTACGTCGGTGAAACGCCCGAACGCGCGCAGACCGATCAGTATTCCTATACGTTCGCGGGATGGACGCCTGAAATCGTTTCAGTCACCGGCGACGCGACCTATACCGCGACCTATACCGCCGAGACACGGACGTACGTCGTGACGTTCCAAAACTGGGACGGTTCGCTTCTGCGCGAAGTCGTAACGGCATACGGCATCACACCGGCGTGGACGGGCGAGGCGCCGACGAGACCCGCCGACGCGCAGTACACGTACGTCTTCGATCACTGGGATCCGGAGCTTACGGCGGTCACCGGTCCTGCGACCTATACCGCTGTGTTCACGGCGTCCGACCGCGAGTTTGACGGACCGGAGTGGACGTGGAACGGAACGGAAAGCGCGACGGCGACGTTTACTGCAAAGGACGATCCGACGTATTCGGAAACGCTCGATGCGGCCGTCACGAGCGCCGTTACCTCGCAGCCGACCTGCGAAGAGAAAGGCGAGCGCACCTATACGGCGACGGCGACCTTCCGCGGACAGACGTATACTGACGTGAAGACGGAAGAGATTCCGGCGACAGGGCATACGCCTGCGGCAGCGGTGGAGGAGAACCGCGTGGAAGCAACGTGCGAGACCGAAGGCGGCTACGATATGGTCGTGTACTGCTCGGTCTGCCATAAGGAACTGAGCCGCGAGCATACGACGATTCCGGCGACAGGGCATGCATGGGGAACGCCGACGTATGAGTGGGCAGCGGACAACAAGACTGTGACGGCAACGCGTATCTGCGCGAACGATCCGACGCATAAGGAAACGGAAACGGTGAACACGACCGTTCAGGAGACGGCGGCGACCTGCGAAGCAGCGGGCAGCAGAACGTACACCGCGACGTTTACAAACCCGGCGTTTGCGACGCAGACCAAGACGGAAACGATTCCGGCGACGGGCCATGCGCCTGCAGCAGCGGTGGAAGAGAACCGCGTGGAAGCGACGTGCGAGACCGAAGGCGGCTACGATATGGTCGTGTACTGCACGGTCTGCCATAAGGAACTGAGCCGCGAGCATACGACGATTCCGGCA
>Ga0247611_10004115_pt1 | contig 20542 bp, 22 predicted proteins | sample 177DNAGHGhighgp2_FD_192422 | JGI IMG/M metagenome (GOLD analysis project Ga0247611, IMG submission 192422) | Sheep rumen microbial communities from Palmerston North, Manawatu-Wanganui, New Zealand - 1770 DNA GHGhigh gp2 | ecosystem: Host-associated > Mammals > Digestive system > Stomach > Rumen...
ATCTTCGTTGCCCATTATAAAATATGAAGATTCATATTTAGCTTTTAGCTTTTCACTCTAAATAAAATCCGTGAGTAGCAAAATTGCTATCCACGGATTTTTAAGTTTGCCCGGCATGAGCTTATTCTTATCATTGTGCATGGAGACTGGGAATGGTACAAACGCTGTTCGGAGGGTTTTATCACTATCTGCAGAAGCTATTCACCCATCCTGCAGCAGTTCAGCATCGATGAGTGTTTCATTGACATGAGCCTGCGCTGCACGCCGGAAAACGCAGTGGCGGTGGCCAACCGGCTGAAGGACCAGGTGAAGAATACACTGGGATTCACTGTGAACGTTGGTATCGGCTCCAATAAACTGCTGGCGAAGATGGCCTCGGATTTTGAGAAGCCGGATAAGGTTCATACCCTGTGGGAGAATGAGGTTCCGGAGAAGATGTGGCCGCTGCCGGTCCGTGATCTTCTCTGGGTGGGGAAGAAGACTGAGGAACGCCTTACGGCCTATGGTATCCGGACCATTGGCGACTTGGCCAGGCTGGGCATTGGTTCGCTAACGCGCCTGGTCGGTTCCAAGTTTGCCCAACAGCTACACGAGAACGCCAATGGACGGGATGATTCGCCGGTGGAAACCGAAGTAGCCGAGGCCAAGAGTTACAGCGCCGAGCGTACTTTCAGCAAAGACCTGGTGGACCCCAAGGAGATTGACCGTGCACTGTTCAATGTTGCCTGTATCGTAGCCCATCGTATCCGTCGGGACGATTTCCGTGCATCCTGCGTGTCAATGTTCGTCAAGTCCAAGGACTTTGTTGTCGCGCAGAAGCAGACCTCTCTGGCTCAGCCTACTGATGTGACCGCCGTTATTCTGAACGAGGCACGTAGGGTGCTCGTTGATGTCTGGGACGGTGCCACGCCGCTTCGACAGGTGGGGCTTGGCGTTAGCAAACTGACGCACGAATCGGCCGTTCAGATGTCCTTGTTCGAGGATCCGAAGATGGAATACTACCGGGAATGGGACCGGCAATATGACGAAGAGAGGGCCCGCGCCGAGGATGCCCGGATGCTGGCGTATGAGCGCAAGGTGACCGTCGCGCCGGTTCAGTCGGCTCCGGCAGAGCGCTTGCCGGATGTCCCGATTCCGCAGCGTCCGAGGCCGAAGCGGTCTGTACCAAAGGATAATGCGCTCATCTTCACATATCCCAATGGTGAAGCGGCATTATCCGCCGCCAAGAAAGCCATCAAAGGCCATCCGACCTACCGTTTCCATCGTCAGCTGATGGAGGACGGAACTGATTGCTTCGAGGTTCTGAATGACGGAAAAGTAATAGAGCGGCATACGGTAGCCAGGCCGTAACTGTAACGATAGCAGGCCTTAGCGGTGACCTGCTATCTCCCTGCGTGGGCATCAACGGGCTGATGCCAAAGCGGGTTCCTCGTTGGACCCGGGAGAGTAGAGAGCATAAAAAAAGCAGGCTCCCATATTCTCCCCGGTATCTAACCTACCACAGCTAGCACAAGGGAGAAATGGTAATAGCGCCTGCATATCGCAGGCGTATTACCACTCTTGGGCCTGTGCTTTAAAATGCTGTGGTAGGATTTTTACCGGTCCAAAAGCGATAAACGCTTATGTATGTCTAATTGTTAGCTTTCGCTGTCTAAACGCAAATTTAGGAAATTTTTTCCGAACGGCCGAATAATTGCGATATTTACAACTTTCCGGAAAGTTTTTTGGCTCGTGACAGTAATTGTCGGAAACGCCGGTTACCTTTGGTGCGGTGGCGATTTATATGCCATTTCCGGGATTAGCGGACCGGAATAACCCATATTATTAACCTCTAAAATTCAGACCAATGGATGAAAAGAGAAAAGTGACCGTTCAACGGGCCAGTTTCCGTGTATTGCGGCGATTGGGACAGGTCATCCGGGAACTCAGACAACTTGAACCACCAGGCTGTGGAAGCAGCTCCCAACAGCTTCAGCGAATCGAGTCCGAGCTCGTATGCAATGCCATCGACATTGCCGAAATGTTCAGCGGTCTTCCCGGTTGGGAGGACCGTCTTGCTTTCATTCGCAAGGCAGGCATCGAGGTGTCGGAGGAAGTCTATGAAGGCTTCTCCGATGCCTATGCCGATGACAACGAGTAAACGTAACTCCCTCTGATCTTTCCGGGCCCGGATTTTACTGTAAAAACAATGGCAGAGGCCCTCACGGGTGTCTGCCATCCAAACAAAGAAAGTGTGTTTAATGTTTAACTTTTAAATACTTATGAAAAAAACTTTAGAGGTTTAGGTTTATATCGTAATCTCAAATGTTACAGGACCTTCCCATTCCTTGACGGTAATGGTGAAGGTGTGCGCGGGGAGGTCGCATAGAATGGCGATGTCCCCAAGACTCTCAGCCTTCCAGTCAAAACCGGTCTTGGCAACCAGATAGCCAAGGTCAATAGTCTCGACGATATTCCCGTCTTTTGACAGCAGAAGTTTCAGCGTCTCATCCTTCTGTCTGGGGACACGGAAGGCGTATCCCCGGCCATCTGTATTCGGCTCCGGGACAAAGCTAAAAGATCCTTCCTCGGGATTCAGCGAGCGTGCATCCACTCCAGATATGGTTCCTGTAGCCAGCAAGTCATAATCGGTTCGGCCTTCATCTTCATCTTTGAAGTCCAGTTCAATTGTAGCGAAGTTCTTGCAGAGCGTCACGCGGGCGTAAGCGCTTTCTCCGTCCGTATCCACGGGAATTCTTCTGGCAAACAGACTGTCCATTTGCTGCCCTTCGGGGACAGAGAATCTACCGTGACTGGCCACAATGTCCACGATGCCTCGCGGGACCTGCCGGTCCACGAATCCGCCAATCACGTTGAAGAGGCTTCTAGTGCCGAACCATCCATCCACGCTAACAGCTCTTTCGGCATCTACTGTAAGATAGCACGGGCAGTCGCTCCGGTCTTCCTTTATCGAGCAGGAAACCAGGGCCACCAGCCCCAGTATTCCCATCATTATTCTCCTTCTCATAGCACCAGGTTGTCTATTTCGGCCACGTTGCCGTGGACGGTCCAGCGTTCTTCATCCCAAGCAGCTTTCGTGACCTGACCGCCCCGTATCCAAGTGTTAGGATACTCTGACGGCTCTCCGGCAAGGGTGATGTTGTTAATCTTATAGCACATGTTCGGATTCAGGCCGGTAATCATCTTGGAGTAGAAGTACAACGCGCCGTTGATCTTCACGGCCAGTACCAGCCGAAGCTCATTGTTCTGGGATTCATCGCCGTAGGTGGGCTCGGAAAACCACGCATTGAACTTCGTGGGGAGGGTGTAGAAGGCGCGGTTCACACTGAATGGTCCCAGGGAGCCATCATACTCATCGCACAGTTTCCCTGCATTCTGCGGCAGGTAGGCATTGGTGTCCCAGGTCTGCTGCGAAAGGGCGACAAGTGATGCCGGAGCCGTTAAGTTGATACTGTGCTTGGGATGCTTCCAGTTGTCATTGTACAGGTAATTGTAGTCCTGATTGAGCTTTCCTTTGCCGCCCCAAGTGCCCTGGTTGTAGGTCCCGTGCATATCGGCATAGGTCATACCGTATGCGCTCCACTCATCCTGGCTCAGGAAATAGTTGGCCATATAGTAGTTATTTTCCGGATTCCCGAAAGCGCCGCTGGACCATCCTCTGGGGCCGAAGATGTCGGTGGGCTGGCCGGTGAAATTCTGCGGCTTGGACTGACAGACGCGGACGATGTCCCAGGCATTGGCAAAGACGATATTCTGCAGATAGACATTGCGATACTGGTCCGGTGTTCCCCAGAACTGCGCCGTCACGGTCCCAATCTCGAACTTGGACATATAGCGCATCAGGCTTACGCTGACGCTGGTCGTGCTGCCGAAGGTGACCTTGGCCGTTGCCGCCATCAGCGGGTAGTTCACCCGGGCATTCCCGGCGCTCCAGGGGATGAAGGTCTCCGGGTACCGGTTCATATCCACCCTGTCCAGATAACCGATGTACTGGGCACTGTCCGGGTCCAGATTGGCGATGAAGAGGTAGGAACGCACGACCCCGTTGCCATCGGAGTCCCGGAACGTGACGTTGTTAAGGTCCAGCGCCCCGCCGCCATATTCCCCAATGACCTTGTGACCGTAAATGTTTCCGCTGCCGTCGTACATAAAGATATCGATGCGGTCCACCAGACCGTCTTCCACATCGGCCGCATAGGCCTTGGTCGAAGGGCCCTCATAGCTCATCACGCCGAAGTCGAAAGTAGTAACCTCCTGCCTGCCGCTTTCCACTCCGAAGGATACGGGGAGGGGCTCCGGCTCACATCCTGCCAACGCCACCAGCACCGGCAGGAACATCCAGATTGTCATTCTGAACGCAGTGAAGAATCTTCTCATAGGCCTAATAGATTTCATTGCCGTCATAGTCCTTGTAGCCCATGTCGATGTTGTCCACCTCCAGTTCCTGCCACTGTCCGACGCTCATCGGTCCCAGCGTGGCGGAGTACTTCTTCACGTAGAAGTTGCTGTACTCGCTGCCGATGCCCTTGAGGGTAATATTGTGGACCAGATAGCGGGAATTCGGCTGGACATACAGGGCACGATAGGGATAGTAGTAGGTCTTGCCGTTGATTTCCACCACTATCACCATCTTGATGCTGTCGTCCTGCCCGTCAAAGTTGCTGCACATTGAAGTGGCATAGGTGTTCCGGCTGATAGGGAAAATGTAGAACTCCTTGTTTACGTTGAGCACGTGGCTCTGGGAGGGGTTGGTGGAAGAGCATACGCGCCCGGTTTCTCCGGTAAAGAAGTGTGTAGTCGCATCCCGCATATACCCGGGTGCATCCACGTTCAGCACGTCTTTCTCAAGCTTCCAATTATTATTATAGATGTAGGGGAAATCAGCCGCCAGCGCACCTGTAGCTCCATACTGGGCCAGGTTGTAGTTCTCCTGCAGCGATACCCAGCCGTGATGGTTCTCGTTGGCCTGGTAGTAACGGTAGCCGTCCGGGTACTCCATATTTCCGAACTCCTGTTCGGGGAAATAGGTCGACCGGCTGCCGAAAACAGGGCCTCCGCTCTCCACGGTATTGGGCGATGGGAAGTACTGTAAGGGCCTGAGAGCATTGGCCACATTAGTCCACACGATTCCCTTGACGATAACGTCGGAATTCATCAGGTCTGCACTGTCGAAGTCCGCCGTAATCTTCTCGATCTCAAAGCGGGCAACGTAGCGGTACAGTGTGATACTGGCGGTCTTGTCACCGGGCTGGCTGCTGTAATAGGAAAAGTTGCCCAGCTGTACGGAAGCCGCACCTCCCATGATGGGGCGGTGGGAACGGAAGTTCCCGGCTTCGAGCGGAATCAGGCCTCCATAGTAAGAGGTAATCTGCTTCTTGCTCAGCTGCGCAAAGTAATCGGCTGTGGCGCCATCCAGATTGGCGATGGCAAAGAAATAGAAGTAGGTGCCCTGGACGTCGTAGTATTTCGTGTCGATGGCCGCGAGATCCACTCCGGAGGCATTCACATAGGACTTGTGGTCGAAAAGGGTCGTGTCAGTACCCCTGTAGACAAACACATCCAGGCGGTCGATGAGGTCATCTTCCGTGGCGGGGCCGATAACATCGGCCTTGGTCTGGAAGGCTGTCGGCGCTGCCTGCTGGAAACGGAGGCTGATTCCGCACAGGTCATTGCCATGAGCATTGGGGCCCCAGTCCTTGTTGCAGGCCGTAAGTGCTATCGCGACCAGCGCTGCTGCGATATATAGTATTTTTCTCATATTCAGTCGATTTTAGTTCTGTTGTCCACCCACGGGCTGGCCGGTTATCGGGTCTACGCCCACATCAATATTGTTCACTTCCAGTTCATCCCAGTCCTTGACCGAGATGGTGAAGGTGGCATAGTACTTCTCCTCGAAGAAGTTGGAATAGTCCGAGCCCTCTCCGGTGATTGTAATCTTGTCCACCTGGTACACCGTGTTTGGCTGCGGGTAAATGATGGGAATCGGATAGAATCTTGACACGCCGTCGATGCTCAGTTCGATGACGAGCTTCGGGTAGGGCTGCTGTTTGTTGTAGGCAGAGACGGCGCTATAGGTGGAGAAGCAGCCACGTCCCATGAAGCCATACAGGCTCTTGCCTACGGTCATGCTCTGCGCCGTAGTTACGCCGGCCGTGGCCAGGCGGCCCTGACCGCTTGCCACGTTGTAGCTCTGGCAGGTAGCAGTGAGATATTTCCCGGTTGCGTCAATGTTTAGCACGCCTTTCTCAATCTGGTAATTGTTGTTGATGGTCCTGGGGTATTCCTGGTTCAGGATGCCCGGTCCGCCGGGATTCCAGGTCCCGTTCTGCGACCAGCCAGTCGGCGCATTGGTATAGAAGCGGAAACCGTCATCAATATCACCGAATGCTCCGGTGGAGCTGCCTGCATACTCTCCGTTTCCGAAGAACAGGTACCAGGTATAGAAATGGCCGATGGAGCTGGACTTGGTGGGATTGAAGTGGTTGCCGATATTGGTGATGGCGATGTTTTTCACGAAAACGTCTTTCCCGCGGAGCATTTCGTCCTCCGGGTCGTAGACAATGCTGCCCACATCGACGCGCCACATAAGACGCCTGAGTTCAAGTTCCACAGTAGTGTCGCCATTGAAATATGCATCCTTTGCTCCTACCATTGGAATGCGGTCAAAGTCAAAGTTGTTCGCCGTCCAGACGATGGGGCACGGCATATTATAATCATCGGCAAAGTCGGAGAGCGTATGGATTGCGAGCATTTCGGCCGTATCGGGATCGAGATTTGCCATCGCGATGATGCCCACGCGTTCACCTTTCTTTTCCCTGATTTTATACTCAGTAGTGCCGCTGGGGTCCGGGGTGAGGGTCACGTGCCGGTCATCCTCGGTCGCTGTCTGATGGAAAATATACAAATCCAGGCGTTGCACACCGTCCGTGAGCGGTACGTCGGATGTGTTTTGGGCCTTGGTCTGTGCAGATCCGCTGGCATGGATTTGAATCGTAGCGGTATGCTCTTCGTCTCCTGTCCGGATTTGCTGCGGCTCGATATCCTTGCTGCAGGAGACAGGCAGCATGAGGGCCAGGGGCAGCAGTAGTGACAGTATTCTTCGCATAGTTGAAAATGGATTTGAAAAAGGGGCCGGATTGTCATCCTGGGCTTTGCCGAAGGATATCCGGCCCCACCAACATTATGAAAAGTATCAAATCACGACCTCGCGTCGCTTAGATGGTAATTCCGCTTGTTACGGGAACGACGGTCCAGTCCTTCACGGTGATTTCAAAGGTGCCGTCCTGGATGGTAATGGGCTGGTCCGGATTGGTGGAACCCTTCCTGGTGATGGTCAGGTTTTCAATCTCATAAGACTTTCCGTAGTCGATGTACTGGAGATTCACCGGATAGTAATAGGTGGTACCGCCAAGTTCCACCTCGGCCACGATGCGGGTGAAGCGGGGGCTCCAGGTAGTGGACTGGGTGTCCGGCTGCTTGTGGTTCTGATAGCAGTAGTGATAACTGGGAACCTCATAGGCTGCATTCTTCAAGTTGTGACCGGGAGTCAGTGTGGTGTTCAGCAGATCATCGAGTCCGGTAGGGCTCTCATACGCCATTTTGGAGTACCAGACGGTGGGGTCATCCGTATAGCCCAGGTTAAAGTCACCCGCGACATTGATGAGATAGACGCGCTTGAGGATACAGTCCAGTGCTGCTTCTGCGGGGCTAGTAAACGCAGCGGTAACTTTCTTCAGGACCACGCGGGAGGCAAGGCGCTTGACCTCGATGGGAATCGGAGTGGTTCCCACGTTGGAGTTGTAACTTCCAACCATAACAAAGCCGTCGGCATTGTCCGCCAGCTGTGTCTTGATGGCCTTAAGCTGGTCCAGCGTCTGGACATTGGTGATGTCATCGGCATTGACCACCGCCCAGAACTTCTTCTGTCCGGCCTTGACACGCATACTGCCGCTCATGCCGTCCGTCACCTTGACGTAGGTGTCGATGGACTCGTCTTCGTTGAAGGCGAAGAACTGGATGTTGTGTACGACGCTCAGATTGTCATCGATGTCCTGGTCGGCCGATTTGGTCATGGGGCCACCGGTCACTGTGAGGGTAACTTCCACTCTTCCGTCATCGGAAGGAACGGGTACTTCTGCTTTGGAGCCGGATAAATCTTTGTTGCACGCTACGGTGCAGAGGGTTGCGGCGACGGCCGCAAAGAAAGCGAGTTTACGCATAACTTTTTGAGGTTTAATGGGTTTGAAAATAATTGTTTGTAAGGTTGTACCTTTTAATCAGTTCAGAGATTTCGGGGTCCAGGTTGCCCCTGTGGATATAGGAGGGAGTCATCCTGCAGGCCTTGAGATAGAGCTCCACCGCTTCCTCGTCCCGGCCTTGCCGACCATAGATGACTGCCAGCAGGTAGTGGACCTGGTCCGTCTCAGGGAGCGCCTCCAGAATATCCAATGCGGATGCGTTGTAATCCATGGCGCAGAAAGCAACGGCGGCATTATAGTCCTTGTAGGGACGGAGAATCCGGATGGCAGTCTCATAGTCCCGGTCGCGGATGGCCTGCACTCCAGCCATATACTCTTCATCCAGTACGGTGGTCTGGAGGGTATCCTTGACCATCCCTTTACGGTGAAGATGGAAGTCAAACTTAACGGTGCGGAGCCTCGGGTAGAGAATCTCCCGCATGAAGCGGTAGTAAGGTCGCTTTGAAAGTTCATTCTCCCTCGCGTCAAGGTCTTCGATCCGGCAGATGTCGGTATAGTCACGCTTCTGGTCGGCCAAGAGCGAGTCACTGTCTGCGACCAGTACATCAAGCATCCTCCAGTTCTCGGAATTGCTCCGGGAGATGAACTTGATGTCCGTCTGTGTCTCACGCGGATCCTCAGCGCCATCGAAGTAGATATGCTCCAGCATCTCTTCGCGCAGTGAGTCCCTATAGGCCTGGATGAATTGGCTGAAGTACCGGCTTACTGATTCGCTGCGGCGCTGGGAGAGCCTGGTATTGTGCGCCAAGGATCCTTCCGGGGAACAGGAAGCCGTAACAACGATGCTGTCAAGGTCAAAGTCCTTGTTCTCAATGAGGCTGCCCAGGTTACGCTTGATGCGGCTCATTTCAAAACGGTTGTTGCTAAGGTCTTCCAGAATCACATCGGACCCTTGTTCAAAGTCAATGTAGCAGGCGGTATTGGCTTCAACACGGCGGCTGATAATTTGTTTCTTATAGCGCGGCGTGCCATCCACAAAAGCCGACAGACTGCTGATATAGTAGGTCAGCGGTTCCGTAGCCGGAATCTCGTACAGGCGTCTGTCCTGCTCAAAGATGTCTCCCGACAGGACTACATCAACCTTGCGGAGTCTCGGCCGGGTGTGGATAGTCTGGACGTAGTTGTAGATAAAGTCACCGTTGGCGGCCGTAATTACGGTATCCAGCCTCAAGCCCTCGTGAACGATGGGAGCCTTGACGTACCGGCGGTACATCTTCTCTCTCTGCTCCCAGCGACGGGCATTGAGGCGCTTGGATATCGTGTTGGTATAGTGCTCAATAGCATCGCGGCCGGTTACGCCGTACTGCGAGGCAAAGTTGCTGGCCACTTTCGTGTCCAGGATAGCGTTGAAACTTTCGTCGGCCACCTCGGTGGAGTCGGCCTTGAACGCATACAGGTCAGGGATATTCCGCTGGATGAAAAGTTCCAGCAGGCGCATGTTAATGAAGCGGGTGCTGTCCGTCACGATGCTGGCCAGATACTTCTCATACTGCTGGTATCCGCGCAGCTGAGCTTTGCGATATTTGGCGCCGGTGATGATGACCTGCTCCAGATTCAGCGTATCGCCCAGAATGTGCATCCGGGGATAGAACCTGAGTTGCCAGGCTTCGTCCTGCATGTCCTGGGGCACGCGGATCTGGAACTCGATGTCCACTTTCCCATGGCGTTCAGCCACATTCCGGAAGCGGGCTTCCACAACAGCGGCATTGATGACGTCGGTTGCCACCATCTCACCGTTTTCATCCTTGACGGCCTTCATAATGATGAATTCGCGACCGTCATCGTCATGGACTACCAGCGTGTCGGGCCTGGGCATCTCAAGCAGTTCCATCTGCTTGATCCCGGCTTCCTCGACCAGGCCGATGGACGCCTGCATCTGCTCAGTCTGGATCCGCTGAATCTTACTGGGGCCAGCGCAACTTTGAGCACAAAGCAGCGCAATTAGAATGGCAATGAGAATGGGACACATCACCATCGCAAACGCAGCGAAGGCACTTATTGTAAACAGTCTCCGGTCGTGCTGGCTCATATTCTCCCAATCATCGGGGCGCTGGCAATTGTCTTTATACCATGCCTTTATTTTCTTGAATAGCTTTTTCATCGTCCTATCCTCATATTTTGTTTCGGAGAATCGATATCCACCAGAAAAGGGTCGTCCCTGCGGGGATTCCTGGGGTCATTCGACATCTTTTCGAACTTCTCGAATTCCCATTTGATGTAATCCACGCCCTCGATTCCGGCGCTTCGCGGGTCCCGGAAGAGTTTCTGATGCCCATCGGCATCAAACATCCCGGTTTCCGGCATGTTCCTCGTGGCCCAGTCGCGTCCCTCGAAGGCAAAGTGCGGCACTCCGTTAGCCTTGCCGATGAACTCCACCTTGGACACTACATCGAACTGCCCGAGAGGACTTTTGATTATATTACCGTCACCGTCCACGAGCATTGCGGAACCGTCCTCATATCGGATGGCATAGCGTTCGGGCTTATCGCAGAGCAGCTGAACCTTGCTGACCTCCGGATCGCGCATATATTCACTGATTGTACTCATAGCGACATCTCTACCGGGGTGATTCCTTCCTGCTGGAGGGCTCCCATAATCTTGAAGTTCCACCAAAGCGTTTCCTCGCGGTCGTCATCGTCGATGAGATCATCGATGATGATATAAGAATTACTGAGTGTAACGATGTAATTGAGCTTGACCTCATGGATGCTGAACCAGGCTTTGTCAAGACCCTCTCCGACAGTCATGTTGTAGATTTCGTTCTGAAGGTCATAGGTCTCCACAAGGGAAGGGTGCTCAAACTCCTCACTGAAATCCAATGTTCCATTGAACAATGGAATGTCTCGACTAGCAATGTTGTTGACATCATTCCAGGGCCAGCCGAATATGGTTCCGGCCATATAGACCTGACCGGTCAAGTCCGGATAATCATGTTCGCTGATGGATATGCCAGCCTCGGCCATCAGGGGGTCGTATTCGGCCGTCATTGTCACGTGACCATAGGAATAGACCACGTAGGAATATTCGAAAGGGTTCTCCTGTCCGTCAGTTACAGTCAGGTTTAAGAAAGCCCGGCCAGGTGCGACGGTCTTGAGCATCCAGCTCTGGGCCCCGGTCCTTTCCACGGTAAGGACTTTGGTGTCACTGCTTTTGATAGAATATGTAGCCCGTTCTGCGTCGCTGCTAACAGACAGGACCAGAACCTGCTTATCGGCAATCACCGAAGGCGCATCCTCGGCCAGTATTTTCTTTGCATTGATATCCGTTGTAGGCGCCATTTGAAGTGTGACTACTGGTCTGGTAGGCTTTACCCGGTTATCAACCAGATTGAAATCGGACGTAGCAGTCTTTTCTATTTTAGCATTGGCATTCCCGAACTCTGTCCCGTGGCCGATTGCGACAGCTGTTACGATAAGTTTTCCTTCACCGATTGCTGTGAGTTTGAACTGGTTGGGAAGGACGCCTTGGGCGATTTCCACAATCTCGGGATTGGATACCCGGATGTCGTAGCTATCGATGGTGGCTGTCGCTGGGGTGGGGATGATAGAGAAGATTCGGGTCTCGCCGAACTCCCATTTGGGAGTGTCATTATCGACCTCCAAGGTGATTCTCTCAAGAGCGCTATTGTCGGTCACTTCCAGCGGCCGGGGGGCGCACGAAGCCAGGGCTAGCGCCGCTGCGGCTGTTACCGCAGCTATAAGTGGTTGTCTCATATGATTTTACGCTTTAGAAGATATAAACTAGCGAGATGATTACTTCATTGGGCAAGATGAACCATTTATCGCCCTGATCTTCCACCTTGCCGCAACTGGGACAGGCATAAGTGGTGTACTTGGTCCAGCCGCCCCAGAGCCCCAGGCCAAAGTCCAGGTTGATATGCTCCTTAAGCATGAGGGAATAGCCGCCGGAGAGTGCCGCTCCAAAAGCGTCGCCCTCTTCGGAGGTCTGCCGAAAGATGCCGCCCCGGTTGTATTCCTGGTATTGGGCTTTGCCGGCAATCCACCAGCCGGAATAGACATTCCATGGCCACCAGCGAACGCCCAGAGCATAAGACTGTTTCCGGTCCTGCTTCTGGTCCGGGTTCGGTTCAGAGAAAAGACCGTTCGAAGTGTCCTTCTTTCCGAAGGTCCAGGGATTCACTTTGGCTCCGGCATGGATGCTCCAGTGCTGGCCAACCGCTGCGGAGCCCTCAACACCGATGGTCCCAAGTTCAATGGCATCGGCGGCATTCACCGCCACCGCCCAGGTCTGGGCCATGGCAGTTGCCGCACTTATGCAACATACGGTAAGAACAAGCAGTAATTTTTTCATAAACAGATGGTTTAGTAGTTTTTAATGATAACTTTATCGAGTCCTTTAATCTGCCGGACGCGGAGGTGCGCGCTCTGATACATCGGCAGGGAAGAGATATTCGGTTTCACCATCAAGAGCCATTTGGCATCACATTCTTCGATGAGATAGCTGGCCAGCTTCTGGTGTGCCTCAGGAGAGAAATCCCATGCACCGGGCCCTTTCTTGACTTCATCCGGTGGATCCAGGAACACGAAGTCGTCGGCCGTGGGCTCGTACTTCTGCAGGAAGTCCAGGGCATTCATATTTCCGAAGGTCGTGCGCTCGAAGTGCCTTTGAAGTTTGGTTGAACCGAGCATTTTCACCTGCTCGCGAAGCATTTTATTGCAGTATTTCCTGCCGCCGAAGGGTAAGCGATATTCTTTGCATTCATCCTTCCTGAAGGGAACGTCCGCCGAGTAATTGAGAATGAAAGCCAAAGCGGCCGCCTTTACCTCGGCATCCACTGAACTTCGATTGAGAACTTCCGTCAGGAAGGAATAGATGGATTCCTTGAGTGCGACCAGAAGGTTCAGCTTGACATCCTCATCGTCCAGGTCTATAAGTTTCTCCATCCGGAGAATCTCCTGCAGAACCTGATGACGTTTTTCCATCTTGAAATCCTGCGGGTCGGGTATTACGTGACGAAAGATGTCCTGATAGGTGATCTGGTCGGCCAGTTCGTTCACATCATTGACCAGCCGCATGAAATCGGGATAAGCGCCTACGCGGTTCCTTTCCACTATGTCCTCCAGTTGGTCAATGATGCGCAGGTAGATGGCTTCCATCTTGAGCCAGGCTGCACACATCATCTTGAAGTGGGTGCTGAATTGACGGTTCTCTTTGCGCACGAGGCGATAGATATTCATCAGTTCCTTGCACTTGTCATTGACATAGCAGGTGCTGCCTTCCATTGAAAAGTAGAGCGCCCCGCCGCCCAGGAATGGTTCGTAATAGTGGTCAAACCTTCCGGGAATCATTGACCTGATCAGCTCCGTTTTGTTGCTATCAAGTCCTCCATACCATTTTACTAGTGGTTCCATATATCTATAGCATTATTTTCAGTCCGAATTCACCGCCGTAGTGAAGCATGTTTATCTTGGAAGAGAAGTTCACCGGCATGCTACCGCTGAAAGTGAGAGCCACGTGCGTTCCAAGGAACACCTCCAGCATCGCACGTGCGTATAATCCATATAGGAACTGAACTTTTGACATTCTCAGGTCGATATAGGCGGGAATATTATTTGTTGGGTCCAGCCATTCCACTCCTATGAAAGCGCCCCCGCCAGCGTACAGGCTCAGGCTGCGGCTTCTCGTGCCAACTAGGCGGAAGGAATAACCGCCTTTGGCCGCAATGTCCATATAGTCCAGATTATGCCCAATGGAAAGCCGGGCCATATACTTATCTCCTGACAGACCGGCTTCCCAAAAACCGGAAAGGGTGTATTGCGAGTAGAAAGCTTCAGCGCCGACAGACGAGCCGTTGTAGCGGGCAGAAAGCCCCAGTGAAGGTTGGCCAGAAATTGTCCGCTGCGCTGAAGCGGGTAGTAGTGAGAAAAACAGAAGTGCCAGACTGATAATCCAGATGTATTTCGTAACTTTGCGTGTCATCGCGAATAAGTTTTGTACATTCATTTTGTTCTAACGAAGCTTGTTTTGCGATTGCATTACTTTGCTTCAATAAGTATTACTGACCGCAAAGTAAAGACAAATTTTTGTTATCTCCAAATAAAAACCTAATTTTGCGGTCGATTACGCTTACGATTGATTTGCAATAGTATGCCTAAGATTGGCCTCAAAACACCCTTAACACATTCTGATTCAGGAGATAACCTGTATCAAGTTAACGGTGTGGCCTATATAGAGGGGAATCTTAAGCTGATTCATCTTCGAATACTCATTGTTCTCATCAGCCATCTTCAGGCGGCTCTTCGCTTCAAAATCTCCCGCCGTCGGCCTGGTATCAAAGTGCCCGAGAGTATGTTGCCGGATCCGGGAGTGCTGTCTCTTCGCGGGGCCACACGCACAGTGCGCGTGAAGATTACGGAGTTCGGACTAACGCCCAGAAATTGCGGCCGGTTGCGCCAATACCTGGAGGAACTAATCGATATGCCGGTCGTTTTTCCTGGCTACAGGAAAGAGGGAATGATTTTTCCGGAACTGGTCCATTCTTTTCCCGGGTTGATTACCGACTATGATTTTCCGGTCTATTCACGGACAGTCGATATAAGCCTTCCGGAGACATTAGTACGCAGGCTCCTGCTGACGGAGGAGGGATTCTCCACTTACTCGCGAAGTGCCGCTTTTTCCATTACCAACAAATACACGGTGCGAATCTACTGGCTTATCTGCTCCTGGCGGAGTAAAGGTGGCTTTGTGATCTCTTTGAGCAACTTCCGTAAGATTCTTGCCCTTGGACGCGGTTACGATAGGTATGAAAACATCACGTGCAAGATTTTGCGTCCAGCTGCAGAAGATCTGGAGGGGCGTTTCCCCATATGGTTCCTGTACAAGACCTACGGCAGCGGGGAAGAGCGGAACATCGTGTTCAAGATCCGTACTGCGGTTTCACCGGAACAGATGAAGAAGGAATCGCAGTACGTGTGGGATGTATGTTTCCATTTGCTTCATTCAGTAGGCGCCAACCCGACCATTCTCAGCGACATCTTCAGCAAGGTTGACTATGAAGACCTGCGGCCCTTCCTTTCAAAAGTGATGGACCTTACGACCTATATCAAGGAAGTCCGCCTCGATGCACGGCATCTGACAGATCCGGGACACGACAAACACATTTCTGACGTTAACGCCTATATCCGCGCCGCCCTCAATGCCTGGTTTTCCGACTGGCGCATCCGCTATCAGGATATATCGGAATGATTCATTCCTTTTTCACTCACGCGCCTGCGCAATAGTGGCGAGTATAGCATTTTAATAGACATCATATAGTAGCCATATTCTTCGTCCGCTGGAAACGTCTGTCAAAGAGATGCTTATCTGCTTCTTTGCGTTCTATTTGCACTAAGTTTTGAAGACATTTCACCTGCTCTGTCACTATGTTTTGAAGAATCCGGCACTAAGAATTGAAGAGATTTACACTACGTTTTGAAGACATTCAGAAAGGGCACACTATGTTTTGAAGAGATTTGGTGTTTAAGTGGTTAGTCACTTGTCTGCCGGCATTGAAAGATAGGACTCTAGAAAGAATAAACAGCCACACATCAATCTGTACGGCACACTAAGTTTTGAAGAACCTCCATTCTTGCTCACTACTTTTTGATGACTTTTTCTGTTCGTTTCACCATCAATCAGAGGGTTTACGAATTCCTCCGCAAAAATAATCAATGCTGACGGCCGGGGGCCGTCTTTGAGCTGCAAGGTCAAGGGGCTGCGCCCTTTTGCCGAAAATCTCCACCCCTGCGGGGTAGTATTTTCGACAAAAACCTTGCATCTCAAACCGCATTGATTGCCAGCGCTCCATAATTCGTTAAACCCTCTAATTGATTGTATTATGAAACATTCAGAACAGAACATTTCTTCCAAGAAGCAGATGCTTCAGGAGATGGCATCTCAGATGTCTGCTTCCATGAGAGCCGAAGTACGGAGCTTGATTGATGAATTGGGGCTTTCGCTGATCAGTGTCAATGCTTCATCCTTTAATACCGCTGCCTTATGAGATGTGAAGAACTCAACAAACTGGGTCTGGGACTCCGAGAAGACTGGAATGTATCCGACCTTATTCTTGCCAGTGGTGCCGGTTATCTGGAAGGTTTCTCCAGCGAGCAGCTGGACAGAATCAGCGCCCTGAAAGAAGCGATTTCCGAATACATGGTTACTATCCCTGTAAATGCAAATGTGCAAATCAAGAATGCCGACCTGGCCAGTTTCTATCTGTTGCCAGTTATGAAGGGACTGGACCATGAGGAGTGCTGGATCCTTTATCTCTCCCGCAAGAACACCATCATCAAGCGGATGCAGATTTCCAAAGGCGGTTTTACCCAGACTACCATCGACAACAAGCAGATCCTCCGTCATGCGTTACTCCTCGGGGCACAGGGGATTATCATCGCACACAACCATCCTACCAATGATCCTACACCCAGTACGGCAGACATTACGGCCACCAAGTCTCTGGAAAAGGCCTGCAGGGCAGTGGACCTGATGCTCCTCGATCACCTTATCATTGCCGATTCCTCTTATTACTCCTTCACGGAAGACCGCAAGTCCGAATATAACGAAACCATCCTGAAAACCCTCGCTGCAGCATAGCGGTGAGGGTTTCTTTATACGAAACCGGAGCCCCGCGTGAAAGAGGACTCCGGCTACACCTGAACGGTGTCACGCCCGGGACGATGCCGATAAGGCAATTAAGCAAAAGAAGTCACCGGGGTGTCGTTTACTTCCACATGAAATTCTCTTTCCCGGCACCAACCTCGAAGTGGTACTTAACGATGCCAAGATCGATGTTGACGTACCCCGCCATGGAAAACGAAGTCTTGGTCTCCACTACGTTTCCGGGATGGAGGATGAACTTGAATTTCTGCTGATTGACGGCTGTGGGAGCCAGCAGCGCTGCCTCCAGCCCGTCCTGGAACCATCGGGGAGGGACGCCCTCGCATTCGTAGAAGCCTTCCGCCGGCTTCTGGGGATGTTGCACGCCGGGAATGGTTCCGTAGCCAAGGGCGATGACGCAGTGGACGATATCGCCGTCCCGCAACGTGAACGTCCCGGGAATCTTTTTGTAGGTAAGGCCCACCCAGCAGGTGTTCAGGCCGAGGGTTTGCGCCAGGATGACGAGTTCCTCGCCGTAGTAGCCGATTTTCTCTTCGGCGTCCTTGCCCTTCGGCCCGGCCATCACGAAGTAGTTTCTCACTCCGGAGAACTGGCCATACTTCCACATGCCGGTAGAGAAGGCCTTGGGCTCATCCAGCACCAGCTGGATATTCAGTCCGGCATCGGCATTGATGCGTTCCATTTCGGCCTTCAGGGCCCCGACCTTTGTCATCTCGATGGGCTTGTCGGTGTATTTCCGCACGGAATGCCGTGCTTTGATTGCGTCTATGAGTTCCATAGTCTTGATTATATTCTCTTGATAAGTTTCGCGGGGACGCCGCCTACCACGGTATTGGCTTCCACATCCTTTGTTACCACGGCACCGGCGGCCACTACGGCACCGTCGCCGATGGTCACGCCGGGAAGAACGGTGGCATTGGCCCCAATCCATACGTTCTTGCCGATATGAATGGGCGCATAGGTCATTCCGGCTCGCTTCTCAGGGTCCAGCATGTGATTGAGCGTTGCCAGCACAACATTGTGGCCGATAAGCGCCCCATCGTCGATGGTGATGCCGCCCTGGTCCTGGAACTTGCAGCCCATGTTGATGAATACCCGCTCGCCCACAACGGTATTCTTTCCGCAGTCGGTATGGAAGGGAGGGAACATCCCGACACTGTCGGGCACTTTACGGCCCCAGAGCTCCTCCAGAAGCGCATGAAGCTCTTCCGGGGTATGATACTTCCCGTTGATTTCGGCCGTTATTCTCAGCGCCTCCTGAGACAGTTTGTGAAACATCAAATGAACTTCGGAACCGCCCTCAATCAGCTTCCCCGAGGCCATATATTCTCTGAATTCCTGTATGGTCATGTTGTATGTTGTTGTAACATGCAAATATACCCAAAATCTCCGCTCCGACCAAGCGCCAGGCGAACCTGCCGCTTCGTCTGCGCTGTGCCTCACATCGCCCGTCAGTCGGGCAAACCGCCTGACAGGCTATCAGTTTCATGGGAAATGCGTAAATTTGAAAACTAAACCAATAGAATCATGGCAAAAGACAGATTTGATATCAAAGAAAGGGAAGGCGTTTCCTTCGCAACGGACGCCATCGTCATCGTCGATAAAGAAACCGGCGTCAATTATCTTTTCGTTCATCGTGGCTACGGTGGCGGACTTACTCCGCTCCTTGATTCCGACGGTAAACCCATCGTCACCAAGGACGGATATAAGAAATAATGGGCGCAGCCCCTACGGGTTACGCCCATTATTATTGAAGTCTCCGCTTTATTGGATGGCAATCTGTTTGACAGCCTCTTTCTTCACGGTCACTTCTTTCTTCGGAAGGTGAACGTTCAGGACGCCCTTTTCCACTTTCGCCTCAATCTTTTCGGCATCCACATCGTCCGGCAGCAGCAGCGTCTGCTGGAACTTTTCGTAGGAGAATTCGCGGCGGAGATACTGTCCGTGCTTCTTGCCTTCCTTGTTTTCGGACTTTTTTTCCATCTCGATATGGAGGTTGTTGTCCTCATCCACATGGACCTTGAAGTCTTCCTTGTCTAAACCGGGGGCGGCGAGTTCCACGTCGTACTCCTTCTCATTCTCGATTACATTGATGGCCGGGGCAGTATAGGTGGGGCGGTTCATCCAGCTATTGTCGAAAAAGTCATTGAAAATGTCCGGCAACCAGCTGTCTCTTGTACTTCTAATTACAGGTAACATAGCTCAAAAACTTTAATCGTTCCGGTTTGGGGCGTATCCTTATTCCCGGGGCTCCTTCGCGGAGTCGATTAAGGATATTGCAAAGCCGGGGCCAATACACAAAAATGGACATTCTGGCATTTAAGATGCCATTTTGTCCATGCTCTTGTCGTGCCAGTCCGGCGGGGCCTGACCGGCTATCAGCCACTATATCAGTTTGATGGCATTGATGATCCTTCCGCACTGGACACCTTCGCGTCTGGCGGAGAAGTAGGCTTCGGTTGTGTAGGAGTCAATCCCGCAGACATGGAGACTCTCCGGAGGGATTCCGGCCTGCTCCAGCAGCCAGGCGTTTGCCTTCCATAGGTCGATGTGATGACCTCCGGACATGGGTTTCGGACCCTTGGGGCCTTGGAATGACCAGATTTTCTCCATCGGAAAGCCTGCCTCTTTGAAATGAGTGGCCACTTCTTCGCCGATCTGGAAACTATCCGGCCCGATTGACGGGCCGATGACAGCCTTCATATCGGCCGGAGCGCAGCCAAACTCCTGCTTCATGGCCTCGATGGCAGCATGCGAGTTGTGCAGGACAGTCCCTTTCCATCCGGCATGTACTGCAGCCACGATACGTTTCACCGAATCGTAGATGAGTACAGGGACGCAATCGGCTGTGCGAACACCGATGGCGACGCCGGGAAGATTCGTGACGAAGGCATCATAACCCTCCAACTCTTCCCGCGTCATGCCGGCCCGATCGATGATGGCGACGCGGCTGCCGTGGACCTGGTGCCCCTGCGTCACTTCATAGGGAAGGACGGCGTCCCGCTGCGTGGAAAACGCTTCCACGCCCTTGCCAAGGTCATATTTCAACAGCTGGTCGAACATACTGTACTACTGTACTTTCCATCTTACCCTCCAGCGGCCATTCTCATAGTCGTGGCTCAGGATCTTGAACGATCCAATCTCGGCGGTGTTCTTCACGTGGGCGCCGATGCAGGCGCAGGCGTCATAGTCACCGACTCGCACAATACGCAGCGTCTCAGATGCATCTTCAGGCAGTTTGCTGAGGTCCACAATAGCTGCCGCCTGCTCCCGGGACATGAACTCTATTGTCACATCCAGATTCCGGGCGATAACCTCGTTTACCGCTGCCTCCAGCTGAATAACCTGCTCATCCGTCGGGCAGGCGTCCAGCAGGTAGTCGCACTTGGACTTCTTCCGCTCGATGTGAGCGTTCCTTGACCTGGGGCACCCGAACATCCTGACCATCGTCCCATTCAGGATATGCTCCGCCGTATGCATCGGAGGATACTCCTCTTTATTGTGTGCGTTGAGAATTGGTTCTTCCATGATGAGTTCTATAAACAGGGAATTTATTTGATGTTATTCGCGGCGGCCATGCGGAGCCAGAGCATCTCTGTTTGTCAAAGCCCAATCAATAATACCGTTCAAGGCCGGCAGGAAAGATTCTCCCAGTTCGGTCAAAC